>Ga0209512_1000680_pt1 | contig 51682 bp, 37 predicted proteins | sample frozenSSSSmetaG_FD_184142 | JGI IMG/M metagenome (GOLD analysis project Ga0209512, IMG submission 184142) | Glacier valley bacterial and archeal communities from Borup Fiord, Nunavut, Canada, to study Microbial Dark Matter (Phase II) -... | ecosystem: Environmental > Aquatic > Freshwater > Ice >...
ACTGGGTTTGGGAGAAGCAGGAAGTATTTTTGCAAATGATTTATCTGCAATGGGTATTACTGTTTCAGGATGGGATCCGTTGCCAAAAAGAAGTTTACATGAAAATGTGCATTTTGCTGAAAGCAATTCCGACGCTGCAAAAGATGCTGATATCATTTTTAGTGTAAATCTTTCATCAGCGTCAGAAGCAATTGCGAAAGAAGTATTCCCTGTATTAAATGCTGGTAAGATTTATGCAGAAATGAACACGTCATCACCTCAAAAGAAAATTGCAGTGTACGATATATTAAAATCATCTGGTGTTCAATATGTTGATCTCGCCATCATGGCCCCTGTTCAACCCAAAGGAATTAAAACGCCATTTTTGGCTTCTGGGCCTGGCGCAAGAAAATTTCAGGAAAAGATGGAAAGCCTTGAATTAGATTTTTCCCTTTTGAGTGAAAATGTTGGCGATGCATCCACCAGGAAATTATTGCGTTCCATTGTGTATAAGGGAATAGCGGCTGTTATTTGTGAAGCAATGGAAGCAGGTAAAGCATTTGGACTCGAAAAATATATCAGGGAACAAATTAGTTCAGTTATTGGTGGTAATGATGCATTGATTGATCGTTTTGTTGAAGGCAGTTATTCGCATGCCGAAAGACGGATTCATGAAATGGAAGCAGTAGTTCAAATGCTGGAAGAAAGAAATTTACAGCCATTGATGTCGGCATCTTCGAAAGATAATCTTCAAAAATTATTGCATACCATTAAAAATAAATAATAACAATAATGACGAACAGAAGATTCCTTTTGAAAAGTTCCGCAACAGTTGTTTCTGCAATAAAGAATTCAACCATTATAAAAAATAAAATATTTACAGTAATGAAAAAATTACTCACTCTTAATTTTCTGCCAGTCAACAGAGACCTGGCTCTGCTCCTTTTGCGCATATTGGTTAGCTTTAGTTTATTTTACAAACATGGTATTGAAAAACTTACAGGTTTCTCCAACATGCAAACACATTTTCCCGACCCTTTGCATATTGGTGTAACACCAGGATTGATGTTTGCATTGGTAACTGATGGTATTTGTTCTTTGCTAATCATTTTTGGTATTGCTACAAGATTGGCAGCATTACTTATTGTGACCAATCTGACGGTGGTCTTTATTTTATTACACAGCGGCTCTTTTACAGAAAGTCATGCCGAACTAGTATATGTTTATCTTGGTTCTTTTTTATGTATTTTGTTTGCAGGAGCAGGGAAATACAGTTTAGATAACAGGCTATTTAAAACATCATAAAGAATTATGCAAACCGCCATTCCATACATGCATTTTCGGGGAGGAAGTTCAAAAGGGCTTTTCTTTAAAGCAACTGATTTACCTGCTGATGAAGCGTCAAGAAATAAAATTATCCTGGCAGCAATGGAAGGTGTGGGGGAGGGAGATTCAAGACAGATTGATGGTTTAGGCGGTGGAACATCATTAACCAGTAAAGTTGCCATTGTATGTTTATCGAAAGACCAAAATGCTGATATTGACTATCTTTTTTTACAGGTTGTAATTGGGAAAGGAAAAATATCTACTATCCAAACCTGTGGTAATATTTTAGCAGGCGTTGTTCCTTTTGCTGTAGAGTGTGGAATGATTAAGGCAAACAATCCAACTACTTCGGCTAGAGTGAATATGGTAAATACCGGTGGAATATGTGAAGTAGCGATTCAAACACCTGGTGGAAAAGTTAATTATGCAGGTAATGCAAAAGTAGATGGAGTGCCTGGAACAGCTGCTCCCATCATCTGCAATTATCTCGGAACCGCAGGTTCTACCTGTGGCACTTTGTTGCCAACAGGAAACGTAAAGGATATTGTGGATGGAATTGAGATTACTTGTATTGATAACGGCATGCCCGAAGTAATTATAAGGGCAAGTGATTTGGATATTACAGGATATGAAATGCCAACTGAATTAGATGCAAACAAAGTATTAAAAAATAAATTAGAAAGTATTCGTTTACAAATAGGGAAAAGGATGAACTTAGGTGATGTAAAAGAGAAGACTGTTCCTAAAATCTGTATCATATCGCCACCACTTAACGGTGGAACAATTAACACCAGAACATTTATTCCGCATGTTTGCCATGAAGCAATTGGTGTTTTGGGTGCTGTTTCTGCGGCTACTGCATGTATCCTGAAAGGAACTGTGATAGATGGAATAGCAAATATTATAAATAATAATAATTTGTCAATTGAACATCCAACTGGTGAATTTACTATTCTTCTTGATGTGATAAGTAGAAATGGTAATATAACCATTAATAAAGCTGGTGTTATTCGTACTGCCAGATTATTGAGCAAAGGTGAGGTCTTTGTTCCAATTACGGTATAAGGCGCCTTAAAAAAAATACTCTGTTTAGAATATTTGCGATTAAATAAAATAATTAATTAATTATTAGCAAGCTCATCTATATTTTCAAACATAGGTCTATAAAATGATAATCTGCTAAACCTTATTCAAGAGAAGATTTAGTTTTATGGAATTTGCCATAAATTAACTGTAAATCAAAAAAAATTTATTGATATAATGCTAATGTCTCATTTGATTTTTTAAGTCACGATTATAAATTTAAAAAATGAAACATAAAATCTTTTCCAGCCTTTTAGTCTTATTAATCTGCCAATCTCTTTTTTCTCAAAAATTCATTTCCGTTTATGGAAAAGAAATCATTGGAAGTGATGGGAAACCAATGCTGATTAAGGGTACCAATCTAGGAAACTGGACGGGAAATAGCGCAGCGTCACTGTCGATTGATTTTAGTATCCTGGCATATGCGGATGCTGTCAGGATGAAAAGAAACATGAAAAGCAGGGCAGAGAATAAAAATATTTTCCATTTTCCAGATAGATACATGGCAATGATTTCACAAGACCGCTGAACGCTAGTGGCAAAAAAGTTCGCCAGCGGCTGGCTGTACTCCTGGCTGTTCGTTGCTAACAAAGAAGGTTCTTCCTGTCCCCACATTGCCAGTTTTTTCTCTATGGACAGATAACCCATATCTGAGATAATATCTTTAGCCTGCAATAGGTCTATAGAAACATGGTTCAACAGCAGGTTGACAACCGGTATAAACTCTGCCGCATGCAGAATAGTATCGCGGATGTCTTCCGAAGTTTCAATTTTTGGGTTCAACACATCTGTTACACCCAGGAAAATTGTTTGCGAAGGGCGAAGATTTTCCCTGATTGCAGCCAGTACCGCATTCTTATCTTTTTCACCTGCAAATTCCAGGTAAAAATTACCCGCGTTCAACTGAAATAATAATGGAAGCAGATCAACATATGCAATATCTGCGCTATGCGTAGAATCGTGGTCTCCGCCGGGACAGGAATGAACTCCGATTTTCTTTCTTTCTTCATCTGTAAAACGGTTAAGGACTTTATTGTTTAAATCAATAAATGAGTGGAGCAATCCGCCACTCGGATCCAGTTTAAGGATAGCCTCGCCTCCGTGAAATCAATTTGCACACAGTATGCACCGCTGTTAAGACTTTGCCTGATATCCCTTTCTGCCTCATTAAGCAAATCATTTAAGAATTGTTCATGGGAATACCCGCTTATGCCCTCCTGCGGATAAAGTAAACTGATCGCAGAAGCCGCGATAACGGCCTGCTTCACCGGGAAAGAGGTCAGTTGCTTTGCTTTTTCAAGGTAGCTGCTGGCGTAAGTCTGGTAATGAAAAGGTCCGCCGCTCAGTTTTGGCAATTGTCTGGTATGACCATCCGCAAAAGGGATCACTACCCCGTTGGGATCAAGTGTCGTGAGGCCCGCGACCGGATAGGTTGCGAAGCTCGGTTTGGTTTGCTCGCCGTCTGTTATAACCGGTGATCCCGTAGCTTCAAATCTTTTGATTGTACCTGAGGTCTTCATACATACTCATAAGACATAAATACTTATTTTATGAAAGCCTTATCCAATCTACTGGTTACTATGCTTATTTGTGTATTTATAACCGGCTCTCCCTCCGCACAAACCATCTATTCTCAGGGGCCATCCCCTCCGGACATGTACTCTTGAACATGCAGGGATACAAGTGAAGATCAATGTGGAAAATTGGGCGCCCGGCCTGTATATATTAGGAGTAAAGAATCTGAACGAATCACATTACCTGAAGTTTATAGTGCACTCTCATTGAGACCGGCAGCAGGCAGGTATTGTTATTAATTTTCGATACTACTTCCTGTGCGCATATTGCTTCTTCTTCAGGTGTGGCCTGGTAAAGATCGCCGAAGCCATCTTTGTGGAGGATATACATTTTTATTTCCACCATTCACCATATATAGTTGCTTTGGGGAACACATGGCTCGTTTGCAATTAGCAAGAGGTAAAGGTAAATTAAGTTCCTCAAATCCGGAGACCATGCAAAAATGGTCTGAAAGAGGTACAGGAATATTGTTCCGGAGAATACCTGCTCTCCGGTATTTTATCTGGATATTTGAACTGAAAAATCAAATCCTTATGATAGTTGTATATGTTTCCGGTTATTAGGGAACACAATTATTGTTTGATTTACCTTGTTCATACTATTCAATAATGAATGTATCTCTATTAATATGAAAGCCGCTATACTGATTTTCTTAATCTGCTCGTACGAATTTTTACGGTCTCAATCGCTGTCTGATACATCTGCGAAGTACACGTTTTCCCATGCCACGACAGATGGGACCGGAAAATATTTTATGGGACGGGAGATTGCCCAGGTAATGGGACCAGGAGGCATAGACTGGCTGGAACGGCCAGAAAGATTAAAAGAAGAAAATGTCGAACTGGCCATCAGCAGGATGAATCTTACCCCCTCATCCGTTGTTGCGGACATTGGTGCAGGCAGTGGTTATTATAGTTTTAGGATAGCTTCAAAAGTTCCAAAGGGAAAAATATATGCAGTTGAAGTTCAACAGGAGATGTTTATTTATCTTGAAAAAAAGAAAAAAGAGACTGGTGCTAAAAACGTACAGGTGATTCAGGGAGATGCTATGGATGTTCACCTCCCTCGTAATGAAATTGATCTCGCCATTATGGTTGATGTTTATCACGAGCTGGCCTTTCCTAAGGAGATCATTCAGTCAATAGCAAAAAGTCTGAAACCGGATGGAAAAATAGTATTAATTGAATACAGGGGCGAGGACCCGGAAATACCCATCAAGGCTCTGCATAAAACAACCATTACTCAAATAAATAAAGAGTTTGATAAAATGGGATTCTCTCTGTTTTATAGCAGTGATTTTTTACCTATTCAGCATTTTATGGTTTTTCGGAAAAAACGGAACAGATGAAAGGGCTGGCACACCGGGTCAATATTCGTTTTTTATCAACGTAAAACACTACTTCGGCTTCGACACAGGTAATATACGATCGAAAGCCAGCTGACTTGATCCTTCTCCGCGACCGGTTGTTTTTCTCATTCCCAACCAGGTGAATACCTTACCATTATTCCATCTGGTGCGCTGGAAAGTTTTTGACACGATCACGCCGACCCGCAATACTTCCTCTTCATGAATGAAATAAGATTTCTTCATCCCCATTTCGTCGAGCCCCTGGCGCAGCGTAGTGGTTTGCGGACGAACCTTGGAAGGAAGCGGTGCCGGGTCGCCATCGATGATCCGCAGCATGGCCGCACGCTGCAACTGGATCTCGCGATTGGAATCCTTAACATGCACCGGAATAAACGGAATCCAGTTCTCCGGCACAGTGGTCATCGCGAGATAGCTGATGTCAGCGGTGTAAGGCAGCTTCGTGGCCTGCGGTCCTTTTTTGATAAGGGCAGTATGATAGAACCGGACAGCATCGGCCAGTTCTTTTCCCGGACGTGCGAAACCATTCGTCACCGGAACAGCAGATTCGATGGCCCAAACCATATTGGCCGCTTCATCACGGATCAGGGTAATCTCTTCGAGCGGCCTGCTCTCCTGTATTTTCGGCACAACAGGAAGCAGCAGCAAGCTCGTGTCTGCATTCTGGCTGGCATCCGCACCCTGTACACTCATGGTAAACATATTCCACCGGTGCCAGTCATCGTCCTTGCCTTTTCCTGCAGCTTCAATCCAAAACCGCTCGCCAAAAGTATCGGTAACGGTCATACCTTTTATGGAAGATATGCTTCCCGCCGGAAGTTTAAAGGGAAGCACGAACCAGTCGTTGGCATAGATCAGACCAAACTCCATTAGCAACAATTTGCCCAAGTCGGTGGTGCCGAGATTCACGTCGCCGAAATTGGTCTTTGAATCTTCGAAGCTCCACCATCTTGTATTTGGCATACCATTGAAGGAAATGCCCACAGGCAGGAAGGTCTTGGTAAAACTATCTTCCACCGGTAAAGGGGGCGGCGCACCTGCCGGACTGTCCAGGATTTTGCCGGATTCATCGTGATCAAAGGAATACCAGTCGAGGTGACCACTATAATATTCTTCCGCACGCAATATTTTTTCTGCTCCTGCAGATGGCGCGGATACTGCAGCCTGGTACTCGAGCTGTTCAGGTATCCAGGCATCGGCATCCGGGCCGGGTTGGTAATACAGCTCGCGCGTAAACCATTGCATCCAGGATTTGGCGATCAGTTTCAACTGCGCATCCTGGGAAAGGGTGGCAACTATTCCATCAGCAGGGGAATGACCTGCATCTCCAAGCAGATAATTAAGCAATTTGCCCCCATCCATCATCCGGCCGGCTACTGAAACCCATTGCTGTAAGGTAGACTGATGTGCATATATGTAATCACTGGCGGCGTCGCGGGGAGGCATCACAAAAAGATATTGTGTCTTGAAATCGTTCGCAAGACCCGCCACAGCGGGATCGTCTGCCACCATCATCAGCCAGCGCTTTCCGAGCTGCAGCCGCAGATCGAGATGCATGGTCTGGTTATTCCAGGCTAACGGAATGTTCCTGCATTCTACTTTCACTTCGAGTGGCAGCTCATCGGTAAAAGGCTGCACAGGTGCCGATGCCGGTTGATATTTGGTAAGCTGCGTGTTGTCGATATTAATTTTGGCCAATACAGGTGACGCGGCATCGTTACCGGCGAATTCGCCCAGTTGCCACTGGCGGCTCAGCATCCAGAGCGCATCCCTGACCTCAGCTTTCAATGCCCGGTCGAAATTCTTTGTTACCGGTCTTCCCTCCAGCCGGTTCCACATTTTGACCGTTGGAAAAGTCTTTTCCCTGATGGCTTCAGCAATATTTTTGATATATAATTGAGTAGGCACGACGATTTATTTTTGGATGATAGGAGTAAGATGCCGGTTGTTAATGGCCAGGCTGGTAGACATGGTGATGAGATTAAGCGTTACACCCATCATTGTCGCTGGCAAAAGCTGGGCATAATCGCTGGTATCGATCATTGCAGGGTCAACACATCTTTTCCTGGCCAGATCAAAAGTTTCCCGGATAGTTTCCACGATGTCCTGGAATTCCCAGTGCCCCCTGAAACTTGCAGGGGTTACGAGCAGCATGGCTTGTGGCGGCTCTGTATTAGGACGATCATAGTGAAAACTAATGCCGGTCGTTTCTTCTGTTCCAGGGATTACTTCTACCCATTCATCCAGTATCAGTCCGCACTGCGGCCCAGCCTTATTGAACGATTTGGAAAAATGTGCCGTATACAATAGTTTTTCGGTGTCAGGTTTCAGCGCGTCCGGAAATTCAAGGGCCAGCCAGTGGTCACCTGCCTGAAAGGGAAGCTGGACGGGCGTGAGCCCAAGGGGTGCCAGGCCAAATCCTTCTCCCAGCATTGCTATATTTTCCCAGTGAAACAGTTTCTCCCGAACCCGGCCTGCGCCGTAAAGCCAGTCATCCACCGGGTATTTCTTTCCACTGGCTTTCAACCAGGAGAGCAGCGAGGCAGAGCCCACCAGACCAGCCGATACTTTACTGCCAACTGTTTCGGTTAGTGTAAACCTTGGAATCAGCCTGAACGAATCCCCTAATAACAGCTTTGCAGCGTCCAGCAGCAGCCTGATCTTTTTATCGTTGGCAGGCGCGGCATTGCTGTCCGTTAACGCTGCCAGCGTCTTTTTGATCCGGTCATCGATATCATTGAACAGCAGCTGAGATTTATCGGTAAGGCTCTGCCTGAAATCATCATTCATCTTTCGCTCGGCGTCGATATCATTTTTTGACCTGGCGGTATCGAAGAATTCAAAATCGAATCTGCCGGTCTCGTTTTTAACCAGCGGCTCGGCCGCATCAAGAAAGTCTTTTAATCCGCTGAATGATGTTTTGGTCAGATTCCTGAAGGCACCGAGCGCAGGCCCGAACTGGGTTGTCCTGAAGTTCTCCAGATCATTTTTAAAGGTCAGCGGATTAGCGGGTAATGGGTTGATCTGCCCGGTCGAGATCTCCCGTTCAGCCTTTTGCAATAAGGTGAACCGGTCCGTATCAGTGGTAAGCACGGCGTACCCTGCCAGGATATCAGTATACGCTATATTCTTTTTTTCCCAGCGATCAACAAGTGCTTCTGATTTTGTTTTCACAGATGAGTAAATCCGGTTGATCTCGCTGGCGATAAAGCCTGTTCCGGTCTGGGGTAATCCGTATAGAGACAGCCGAAACAGCATATCATACATCATACCTGCGTATGCATCGATCCCGGAACCCAGGTCGCCTATGATCGTTTGCAGTTGTGGAAGAAATAATTCCAGCTGGTCTTTTGCATTGGTGATCCGGGTGATCAGTTCTGATTCATCCATGACCGGGGAATACCCATCACCCTCTCCAGAAGGGATCAGATCAGCTTCATCCGCATATCTTGAACCGATCAGCACTTTACAGATGCTGGACATTAACGACGCTATATCAAAAAAACTGATCTTCCCCGATACGGGTTCCGTGTACAGTGCTTTAACGGTGGCAGCAGGATGCTTTGCCAAGGTAGACCTGATCTGAAATGATATCCGGTCGTCCATCTCGCTCATAGCCTGCTCGCTATCGGGATTGAACACGTAAAGCAGGTCGATCGGGGCAATGTTCAGCTCGGCCATTTTAACGGTTACCGTTACCGGTCCGGGTAGATCAGGCGAATAATATTCTACCCGGCAGCTTAGTTCCGGAAAGTCGGGCAGATGTTTGTTTATCCAATCGTTTATGGCCGGTTCAGCAATCGCTCTTGGCGTTGCTGCTGAAACAGCAAGTGCGTCCAGGTGAAGTGCAACCCTGTGGGTACAGGTAACTCCGCTGCGGGGCGTTTGAATGATCTCTGTTTCCGGGGGATAGGCCCCATTACTGGCTGCGTCGCTGTTTGCTGCAGATCGTTCATAATTACCCTGGATCGCCTGGTATACCGTTTCTGATAATAACATGTCGCTAACGGCATCGTTTACATCCTGAATATTTTTCAGTTCATTATTTATTGCTTGCTGCTGAAGCGCGCTTGCTGCCGGAAGCTGACCCGGATCAGTGCCTGTCGCCAGGCCGAAAGGATACAGATTTATTCCCGTTTTCGCAACATGATTGATCAGTTTCAATCCATCGAGCACGTTCCTTGCTTCCAGTTGTTCGATAGAATTAGCCTCACCGTCAGGACCAGCCGGAATATCCTGTATAATATTTTTGGACACGAGCGGAAATGCCATCCTCATCGGGTAGATCAGCACATCCACTTCTCCCCGTCCCAGACTATGCTTGTCGTGCAGCGCACGCTCGAAACGATACCCGAGCAATGCTGACAGACTTTGTCCATTTCGAATGCCATCCAGGATATTTTGCGCAAGCCGAACGCGTTCGGATGATAAATTGATCGCAAATATATCTGGCTGATCGCTGGTACTATGAGCGATATAAGCGTTTTTTAAAACTGCCGCTGCCGTTGCCTGGTTGATCGATGGGGCATGGATATAGCCCGCATTCGTCGAATCATACAGCAGCGGTGGCAGCGCTGGATCGTTATTGAAAATCTTATCCAGTTTGTCATCCAGACGGACCGGGCTCAGCTGCTTTTTTTGCGGACGGAGATTTTCCACATAGCCGTAGGCTCCCAGGTAAATGCCGTGATTCTGGCTTCTTACACGCTGTTCTCTCAGCCGGTATTGGGTGAGTCCCTGAATCCAGGCATCGAACCGGTACCCGCAGCAGTCCAGGTGTTCGGTAAAGACCCGTTCAAGTTTGGCCGTCGGCACCATGCTCAGGAATACCAGCGCACGATTCAGTTCGCTCAGGTAGTAGTTGGGGAAAAATGCTTTTGTCTGCAGGTCGGAGTGGATGTAATCAGCAACCGTTTGAGCCGGCTTTGAAGTAATAGCCGGCGCAGCATCATATAAAAATTTCAGTTTGCTGGTTCCGGTTTCCTTTGCGGAAACGAACAGCAGATCCGGCTCGCGCATGGCAAGCCTGGTATCAGGGAAAAGCCTGGATTCCTCATAAAGCTGCATACTGGTCCGGTGATATTGCTCCATTTTGGCATGGCGCAGCATCAGATACAGCAGGGAAGCGGGCGCTTTGTTTCCGCCAAAATCCTGCGCAAGGATCTGCGACAGTGATGAATCTGCAAGCCACTGAATATAATTTTTGTTATCCGCTGAATAATTGCGGACCGGCTTTACTTCATCCAGCGGCGAATCATCCACTACATCTCCCTGCAAAAGCGTTTGTCTTGAAAGAAAAAGCTTTGATAAAATGGGCACTTTACCGGTGGCTGGCAGGCCATAATTGAACAGCAGATTCTTTGCTTTTTCCTGGATCGCCCCGGCGATGGCCGCAGCAAAAACTTCGCCGTAACTCAGGCGGCCCTCATTGTATACATGGGCCTCGCTCTCCGCATACCGCTGGTGGAATTCTACCGAACCGGATTGAAGACCGATAATGCTAAGCATACGCTGCAGCGGGTCACTGGCCGCCGAAACGACCTCGGGAACCTTAGTTGCCATTGACTTCCAGTCCACATCCATTTTCAGGAGCAGGCCGTGCAACCGCGTTAGAAATAAGCTTATTGCACCTGATGAATCAGCGGCTAATAAGCGGTTCTGATCCTGAGTTTCGAAGACAAGTTTTGAATACCGGGTTGCAGGAAGGATACCATAGGGTTGTTTTCCCATACGGATGGTGGGGACTGCGCCACGGCCAGTGACATACTCATTGAAAAATTTCCGGGTATTAATAATATCGGCATCTTTAAATACACCATCCATCATCTCATCCATAAAATATCCCATGGTACCCGGCCACATAGCGCTGTTCATCGCCCTTGCCTGCCCCTGGTCGTTGCCTCCTGCTGCCGGAAGCCCGCTGAAGAATAGCGGATCCAGGCCGAGGTATTCCGCCAGCCATTGTCCGTCCTTCTTTGCCCAGGGATCGTCTGTGATCGTATAATGATCCAGTGTATCAAATACGCGGGCATAACTCTCTTCCGCATCCGGGTCGCGCGAAAAACCGGGCTTATTACTTTCTGTATTATTAGTTGGGGTGCCCTGCGGAACAAGCCCAAAACCTTTCTTGGTGTAGTACTGATGCTGAAAAAGAGCCTGAAGTTCGAGAGCAGTTTGATCTGCATCGGTTTTCATATTTATCCCTATGGTCATCAGCTGATCGAACCCATCCGGAATTGTTCCGTTTGTAAGGTCTGCCTGTGAGATCTTAATAGCCATTCCTATAGCCAGGGCCTTATCAAAATCGGTCAGCCATTGAAGCGATTCATTCAGTTCCAGACTTCCTGCCGCGTTCACATGTATTTGCCGGGATGAATCCAGCGATGGATCCGGACTTACGTCAATAGAAGGGGGAATGGGAGCACCCGCTTTTTCAAAAACGGTAACACCCTGATTTATTCCCAAAAACATGAAGCGGTGCGGCAGCAGGTTGACGGTTGTTGCCTGCGACCAGGACGATGGGGCCAAAGGCAGTGTCGAATCGTCCGGCAGAATTACCAGGGAAACACTCACCTGTACTCCGGTTCTACTGAATGGCACAAGGGGCGACTCATTTATGTTCACCGGTGTATAATTCAGGAGGATATCATCGGCTGCCGTATCGCCCAATGCCAGCTTCATTTGTTGTAAAGCACTGGCTGCCTTGCCCTGATCTCCACCGGCCAGCCATACAGCTTTCCAAAAGGCCGAAGCCGCTGCCAGGCTGGCATCGGCGAGTGCAGTGGAAGAAAACATAGTGAGAATAATGTCCTGTGGATTGAGCTTGGCCGGTTTATCGCCGGCATTTACTGCCGTAAAGTTTTTATAAATCCATTCAGCTCTACCGGCACCCACACCTGATACCAGTGCCGCCCAGGCCGTTTTTTGCTGTGGACCGTTACTGCCTGCGGCCCAGAAAGCGGCCAAAAATGCTTTCGCCAGCTGCAATTCTGTTGGTGAAAAAGAATCCCGGAATCCATCGGTCATACAATCATCGGGATATACACGTATCCAAAGTTCCTGGCTGCCCTGGCCGACGGTGATAAAACGGGTTTCTACTCTCAGCGGCATCAGCAGAAAAGGAGTGTTATCAGATAGTTGTTCGATCTGCGTGACGGGATTGTCGAGGGCAGCAAGTGCAGCCGACAGTCCGGCGTTCGTTTGAAGCGATTCCGATTGAAGCTTCCTGGTGGCCGCAAGTGCCGATGTGGCCGTGTCCATCTGGCTTTGCAGGTCACCGGACGAGGCCGGATCATCCGATAGCGCACGCTTATCGCGTATCTGCTGCTCTAATTTTTTTATATCCGACTGCAGCCTGGCGACTGAGGCACGATTCTGCTGGTCGTTGTCACGCATTGTCTTTAGTTGGTCCTGTATCGATTTGAGGTTGCTCATGACATTAATTTTATTCAGTAATCTCTGGTAGCATACGGGATGCGTGCACGGCCACCATCATCGGCACCTGGTAAAGAATATAAGCGAGTTGCGCGGCATCGGTGCTGCCGTCCCAGTGAGCATTAACATCTTCGTCGTGATTATTGGTCTCATCATCAGGACCTTTTGGCACTTTGATAAGATTGAACGTTTGATTGATCTGCAAACAGGTTCCTGGCATTGTACCGGTGTTGTCCCAGGATAGATTATTCCAGTTGTTCAGTTTTGGCGGCGCGCCGCCATTTCCTTCATCCAGACCATACCTGGGTTCGCCAGGTCTTTCCTTGATCACAAAAAACCATCCGGGATCCTGGTCAACCGTATCGCCACCACGTACTTCCATAGCGGTCAGGTCAAACCCGAAGAAATAAATATCCGGATCCATCTTCGCTTCGAACATGGGCGTGCGCACTTTATCTTTCGGTGGCTTAAGTTCTTCCTCATCGCTGAGTGTCACCAGGCTCCTGCTGATCGAAGCATCGGATTTTTTTGCACTGTTCTCGCTCCAGACTGATTTCTGAGCATAGATCACTGCGGTTGGATATTTTTTCAGCAACTCTCCCCTGATCACAAGCACTACAGGCGGCTCATCGCCGGGCTTTAAGCGGTTATTGTGATCGCCAAGAGGAGAGGCTTTTGGCCAGGTATGCAGGGGTGTGATGTCGCGCAATAATTCTTTGATATTATCCGGCGCGGGATTTCCGGGATAAGAACAGCTTGGGTCCCAGAATTGCCGGAAATAGCTGCCCATCTGGTCGGTCGGAAACTCGCGCCATAAAAGCTCCCGCGCCATCTCATGATTTAACCCGGTCATATAGGCTTCGATGAATTTTTCATTGCATTCGAGCAGCGAAATGCTGTTGTTTTCGATCAGGTTGATATTGGGCAGAAATAATTCTTTGGAAATAACACTCAGCGGCCCATACATGGGTATATCAATTACCGGATAGGTCATGACCGGTGCGAAATCTGCTGTCATCGAATCAATGATCCGGGCAGGCAGGAACATCTGCGAGTAGATCCGCTTTGGTATGGTTGTAACGGGATTAAGTGAGACTATGATATCGGTCCTGATTTTTTGCAACCCGAGAGGCTTATTTACCGGCTCTTCAAATCGTTCGGCGGTGAAGGCGTAAGCATCTTTCATCCCTTTTTTGAATGCGACCAGCTCAGGGCTGTCTGTGGCTCCATAGGAGAACGGGGCGGATGCACCAGGAACAGCGATCAGGAAGTCGGGCGACTGCTTCATTTGGTCCACACTTCCAGGCGTCTGGTGATCTTCACCGGTGTGATCAACGGCATCTATTGCCTTGCTCCATTTGCTGAGCTGGTAGTACAGTACCGAACATACGCCAATGGCTGATATCAGTAATGCAGAAGCACTAAACATAGTCAGCAGGAATATAAGTGCCAGCAGAATGGCCAGTCCAAGGAGAATGAAACGTATCCAGGGATATTTTGTCAGCAGGTCGCGTACAAATGGAGGAATATTTTTTGGCAGCGTCTGGTTGAGTACTCCGCTGAGCGTGATGGCAGAAGCGGGTGCTGTTTTTGGCGGAGCGATGGTCAGCGCTCCATTGTTCAGGCCGCTGATGATATCGGCTCTGATTAAAGTGGTCCCCGGTTGTCTGGAAGAGAGTCTCTTCAGCAACACTCCCCTTGGGCGAACCACTGAACGAAATGCCGCTGTGGTTAACGCGTGCGACACAGGGCTGTCCTTAACCTGCGCGAATACGGTTAGCGTACCGCTGATGATTTTTTTCTGTACGGGTCCGGTGAGCAGTATCTGCTTATCCAGTGAAAGGGTAACGATATTCTTCAGATAAAAAGAATTGGAAACCTCCCTGGACAGCTGACCGTGCCTGATCAGGTGGTTGATGGCCAGCACATCGCCCAACTGCTCCCAGCAGGCCTGCATATAGGCTTCCTGATTTTTCTGTATCACACCTGTACCAAAGCCCGCAGGCACACGGAAACGCGGATCCATATTGAGCTGATGTACCCAGTTTTTGTTGTTGGGCAGCAGGCTGAGATCGCGCGCTTCATACAGGCGGTTTGTCAGTGCCGGCCAACGGCCGTATAAAGGAGCCGTGATAACCGGATCAGGATCACCATCAGGATTAGCATCGCCGGGTTCCAGCGCAGCGTAATCGTCTGCGAGATTGACCAGCCTGGCCATTGCCACTTCAAACGGATGCGGATACGAGGGATCTTCATCCCAGTGATCATATGCCCTGATCGCCGGATCCTGGAATTTCTCCGGAATACGCAGCGCGCCCCCGAGCTTAAGCAGGCCTCCTAATGAGGCAGGTACATTGATAGGAGGCAGACCGGATCCGGGATGTATCACATCCATATCCCTGGTTCCTACGCGCTTGTCGGCAATTTTAGGTTGCAGCAGGTTAACCAGATATTCAAAATCCCCCCTGGAACCCGTATTGAAATACCAGCGGTAGTAATATGGAAAATCCGTCTGCGGTCCATCCCAGGCAGACTGGTTGGCCCGGGTACCGGCTGGAATATCCTGATGCAAACCACTCAGGCGGCCTGTTTCAAATGTCGGTACCAGAAATGCATAATACGCTTTATCTGGTTCAAGATGCCGGGGGCAGATCAGCCGGCAATAACATGCGTCCCGATCTTCTGCAATGGCCCCATCCAGATTTTTCAATACCTGGTCACCATCCGCACTTCCGATATTGCCATTGACATGCACATGGGCCCACGCCCAAAGCTGATCATAGGCAGGAAAAACATCTGCTGCCTTTACGCCAGCCTTCAGGGTGAAGAAAGGAAGCGGCTGGTCCGGAGTCATTTTTCCATCTGTAAATTCTTTTTTATCTTCCAGCACTACCAGTGTCAGCCAGGGCCTCAGCCGGTTTCCCTGCGGCGCTGCCGGTGTATAACGCCAGGCAAAATCTTCGTCATAAAATTCAACGTAAGGAAAATAGTTTGGTTCGAAATTGGTAATCCAGTGCCTCGGCTCCACTTTGAATATCGCTTTATCTTCCACACCGATGATATCTCCGGGTCCGTAGACATGAACGGTGTTGGTGAATGTCTGTACGGCCGTCGTCTTGTCAATATTGGTAGACCGGATACTGAGATCAATGGGTATGGACGCGCGGATCAGCACCCCGGGGTCGCTTTCTGAGGTGTTGATATTGTTAGCGAGACCGTGTCGCAACCAAGATAAAAAACTGTATGTGGCTAATGGTTTCATGATGGGTTCAATTCATATGCTGCTACTACGTGTACCTGGTTCCGGAGCCCCGGTGTAACCACCGACAGGCGCTCTGCATGTTGCTGTGCCATCGCTTCGCTGGAAAACAGGGCGTCAGGGTGAAAAAGCTTATTGTCGGTCAGATTTGCTACCGCAAATTCCGGTTTATTCAGGACGGGCTTATCGCTGAAAGGTTTTTTTTGATTGGCCGCTGCCTGGGAAAGCGGTGAGCGCTTGACGGCACTGCCCTGGAAGAACAGGCCTTGCAGGGCTGAAGACACTTTTAAGAACAGGCGTAACAGCGAACGCTCCTTGTCTATGATCTTCAGTTCGTAGATGATCGTGCGCACGACCACGTTACCGGCCCTTGCAGACTGCTCGCCCATCGTTAGTTCCACACCGGAATCCATATACTGAAAGGAAGGGCTCGATAGTTTTTGGGCGTCACTCAGGTTCTTATATTGCCCTATGGCGAAAGATTCCGAATGATGCGCTACGTGCAGCGCATTTGATCCGCTTGCAGCGGCGGTGATCTCGATCTCGTTTACATCAGAGGGTGCCTGATTTCCGAGTTTATCGATCTGAAAATCGAGCGGCATTAGTTTCTGGCTGAACACCAGCGTGCCGGCCGGATGCAGAATCAGCATGGAAGGATCGGGGGAAGTTTTCCGGAGGGCCACCAGCAGATTGGATGATACCGGAAGTTGCGCTATCCATTGATCCTGTTTGGTCAGCTCGGTCATAAACAAAGGCAGCAGCTGTACAGGTGGCAGCAATGTGTTGGTGTCGTCGCCCCAGCTGAAATCAAAGTCTACATCGATGTCGGGCAGTATAGGGATCGATATGCTACCTGAGCCGCGTGCTCTCCACAGGCCCGGTCCTTCAAACGAAAACTGCAGGGATATGCTCAGCAGATCCAGGCCAAATACCTCCGCTGAAAGGCCTGCATATACGTCAATAATAAAATGAAATGGGGAGAAAGTGAATAGCGCATCGAATCCGAGGAAACCGGTGATATTAAAATCATCGAACCCGTACCGGAGCTGCACTCTTGCACCGAATTGCACCGTGTTTGAGGTAACTGCCTGATAACATTCGGCGCGCATACTCTGCAAGGGGTTGCTAAGGATGGATACTGACAGCCGTTTCAGGATCGGCAGATCCATTGGCGGCGGCGTAAACGAGGGATGAAAACCTCCGATGGTGATCAGGAATGTCGCATCATCGCCCCATTTAAGCCGGACCGCCATATCTCCTTCCAGTGTCAATACCAGCAGGTGGGAATCGAACAGACTGGCATCGAAGCTGAGTTCTTTCTTTCCGAAATCGATCACTCCCAAAAAGTTAACCTGTATCCCGATCAGTGAGATATCTTCTGTTGGCAGCGAGAGACGGAGGATACCGACGATAGCAATATTACCCGGAATTTCTATGATAACGCCCAGGGATAGGGAGATCAGCGTTGGCGTACCCCAACCCATTTTCACCATTGGTCCGATAAGGAAGCGATCGGCCATCACTGGAAATATCGCGCGCAGGTCGCTGATAATCCGTGGTGCATTTTCAACCACGTTTTGCGGGAATACTATACTGTTGATCGCGCCGCTGTGAATACTGTCCCGGAGCGGATCAAGCAGCACGGTGCGGTTGAGACCCAGGAGACCGCCTATCCCTATGATAGTAAACCCGAATCCCAGCTGGAATGGCGGTGTAAATTCGGCAGTGATAATGAGCAGTAATGAAAATCCGTTACTGCCATCCGGCATCTTCGTGGAGATCAGCCCAATGGCTTTAGCAGATACCACACCGAGTATATTCAGCTCGAGTGCCCCGGCATACTCTCCCTTATCCGGATCGAGATACAGATAACCACCACCATTTACGGGACCCGCATTGAGGGATAGTCCCACGCCGCTTGGCGGCTTAAAGCCAAGAGAGAGATCCAGCGGTCCGAACTTTCCGCTGGTATTGTTTGAGAATCTGGTGTTGAGTATGATCCCTATACGGTCAACGGTTGCCGACAAGGGACCCAGGTTGCCGGTAAAGCCGGCCGATATCTCGGTAGCCAACGTACCATCGGGCTGAATCTTCACCGCCAGGTAAATGGCATTAAGATCGATCGGGCCAATGGACGTATGTACAGGGATCTGCACTTCAATGCCGCCACTCGCCTGAACGCGCAGACCTTTATCCATCGCCCATTCCAGGCCAAGATCGAATGTGCTTTCGAGATTGGCGTCACCCAGCAGGGTACCTATGAAACTGTCGGCCTTTCCGCTTCCGATCTTCACTTTACCCTGAACCAGGTTAAGAAAAAATAATATATCTAGCGCCGCTTTGTTGCTGCCCGCATTCCAATCCATACCCAGTGCGAGGCCCATTTGAATGTCTTTGGCACTAATGGTCAGCAGATCATTTCCACCGAGTATTTCGAAGGGTTGAGCGGCGGCATTGCGGCTGGCGAATACTTTAAGGGAGCCACTCAGATCCCCGGAAGGGGGTTGTATCGTCACCTGCAGGGGCGGATGAATTTCTGCCACCGCTTTCCCGGCAATATTAAATTGGGGAGAAAGATTTATTGCCCAGTTGTCATTGACCGGCTGCTGAATATCAGCTGCTTTATTATAGAACATCTGGAATGCAAGCCTGAGGCCGGGGATGGGGTCGGCAGTGATTTTCGCTTCAAAACTTCCGTAGCGCAGGAAAGGTGTGCCATCGTTGCCGATGGTTATGGCGGCATTTTCCGGAAGCAGGTTGGCATAGAGGTCGAAGATCTCCGTGGGATCGAAGCCAGGATTTCCCCAGCCGATGGTCGATTTGAAATGCCCGGCGGGATCGCTTATTAATCCCTGCAGACGTTCCAGGTGAAGTTCCTTTTTCACAAAGTCATTGCCGATCGGATTACTATCAGGAACGACTATGCGCTTCCAGTCGGCCAGGCCGATCAGCTGTAATGCATAAAGTGTCTGCGGGCTGATGGCACTAAGGCGGTCGGCCAATATAAAATCCAACATTTTTTTGGCGAACCCATTGACAAAATCGGTTGCAGCAGCCAGTGCGGCCGGATCGGGAACCGAGCCGGGATTGATAGCCGAATTAAAGGCCGACGACAAATTGTTCAGTGCTGAAAAATGACCGGTCAGGGAAACGCCTGCTTTAGTCAACGCTGTAATGAGTTTGACCGTGTCTCCGGCAATGGCTGCCGATTCCAGGTCATCGGCAATGGGCCCGAGATCTTTGGCCGACCCGGTAAGATTGGTTAGTAAGCCTGCCACCGAGGGATTATCGGTGACCCCGTCAGGAAGGATCACGCCAAAGCTCGCCGCGTCGAATTTCGCATACACATGACTGCTCGCTGCGATCGACCGGGCGATCCAGATAACAGCCTGTAATATAGTTGGAGGTTTTGCCATGGTTATGATGCGTCTACCGTTGCTTTTACGTCCAGAAGTCCGCCTCCAAACACATTATGATCGGGCGCCGGTGGCGTTCTGGAATTCGATATGAGTTTATTCTTTATATCGACAGAAGACAGCGCAGCATTTTTCTGCAGCATCAGGGCAACGGCGCCGGTAACATGCGGCGCTGCCATACTGGTACCCTGCAGGTTGAGATACCAGGTTCCGATAAGGCTGCGGACCAGGTCAACATCGAAAATACCGGACGCAGTCTGAGCAGCTGTGATAGACACGCCTGGCGCCGCAACATCCGGCTTTACCGCAATAGGTGTTGTGCCGGTAAAATCAAGGAGTGGACCACGTGATGAAAAAACAGCGATGTTGTCAGTAGTGTCATCGTATGCAGCAATCGTTGTAACATTTGGTGAACAGCAGCCTGCGTTGATGGTCGATTCGTCTGTCACCAGCACACCGGCGGGTACGATAGCCGGGAAAGAAAATCCCTGACGGTGATTTTTTCTGGACCACACATGGATCACCGTGCCTGCCGGGGCAGTGATCGTGATCAGGAAGGTGCCTGTACGATGTACATCACCATTGGGAGTCAATATCAGCGACAGGTTGCAACGGGTGACTGCCGGAAGGGTATTGACGACGGACCGGTGAGAAAATATTACCGATCTTTTTTTCTTGTCAAAGCGTCTTGTAACCGGCGCACTCCCAAGCTTGATTCCGGGCAGGGTGGCGACCGGCTTAGGCGTTGCTACGGAAACCGTCAGCTCAGCCGGGGCAGCAATGGGACTGTACCAGAAATCCAGCAACACAGGCTTGCTGGTCGATTCCGGTGTGCATCGCTCAGATGTCGTTTTTACTTTTCGCGTATCGTCCATGACCACCGGGATTTCAATCGAGCCGCTGGCGGGGATGGTGATGATGGCATGCAGACGTTTGCCCGAATCATTTCCGGCAGAGAAAACGCCTGCCAGACCTTTGTTTGCCGGATCAAAAAAATTGGTGATAAATTTTACAGAGTCGCCGAGGCCATCGTGGGGGCCTGCGGAACTGCCAAAGCTGCTGTTGATGACAACGGGCATATTGGGAACAGGCATACCAGCCGCTTTCGCCACATTTTTGATATAAGCGTACGCATCGTTCAATCGCTGTTCTTCGCTTAAGGCCGAAACGGGGCGGGCGTCAGGGATTGCCACTGCCTTCACCATAATGATCCAGGCTTTCGGAGCCACGCCCACATAATTGTACGGCCGTTCCGTGGCAAATGCCTCCTGCCTGCCATCGCCAGCGGCTGTTGAGGCAACATGGGTGCCATGCCCAAAACAATCTTTATGGCGTATTGCCGGTGCCCCGGCTTTTTTTTGCAGCACATTGTTAATCAGGGTATCGGTATACTCGACACCGTATGTAGCTGGTCCCGAGAGCAGCGCTTGTGCGGGCGACACTTCTCCGGTCTGTGGGATAAGTCCCTGATCCCATATCCGAAGGATCCGCGTGGTAGGCGTATTATCCTTTTCAAAATTGCTGTGGGTAAAATCAATGCCGGTATCGATGATACCTACGATGACATTTTCACCTGCATTACCCGTGAACTTACCATTGGAGCGATCGACCTGCCATTGAAATGGCACTGCGCCGGTCGTTGCTTTTCGTGCATGAATTTCGATCACGCTGGTATCAAGGTTAATGTCGGGGGTTTCACCAAAACGTATCTCTAGTACCTGGGAGTTGTCGGTCAGTGTTTCCAGGTCGTCGAGCATAATGCTGGCGTAGGCGCTCCCGTTTTCATTATCCTGGGTGATCGTAAAGCCCGGAGATCCCGCGGCCAGGGAAACACCGTCATAACTGATCACTACGCCGAGGGGCTGTCCTGCTTCTGGCAGGCGTGGATCTATCCAGCCCACTTCATCAATACCTTCTGTTTTGATGAGGTCGTAATTGGCGTATATTTCCTGTAGCGGACGATCAACTTTTTCCCAGTTAGGCATGGCGCAATATTGTAATGATCAACAATGGAATACCAGGTTGGACAATTCAGCAGTTGCTATAAATCAGAGACGGATCAGAACAGCCGACGATAGGAGCAGGGGGTACGGACGATCATCGTGGGTAAGGAACATAATAAATAAGGATCGACATGCAATAGATTCTCTTTCCAACAGTATCATTTTTTTCGACCGGAATTAAAAGTAAAGGAATCTGCTGATTAATTCATCAACAGTAGCAGAATTACCACTAAAAGGTAATAATGAAGTATAACGAAACGGATTGGGTACATAAAAATCTGATCTTCCCAGAATGTTTATGACTAACGGTTCGATACCGACGTATTTTTATCTGTTCAAATTGAAGACCAGCAGTACTGACAACAGCACCCCTACGGATGATATTTATTATTAAATAATGGATAAACTGACAGACTCTGGAGATAAGGCAGTGAGTTTTAAAAGGAGATATTTCTACGTTTAATATTCAATTTCCTGATCCATATATTTTTAAACAATACATTATGACCTTCTGCCTGCAATTTTATTCCTCCCGGTGAATCTGTTATCGGTCCACCTCCATCGATACCAGAATTCTTTCCACCCCATACTTGCTCGATCGGCTGGTCGTCATGTACTTTTATACCGTTAAAATATAAGGTGACCCTTGCTTTTTCAGTTCTTACACCTTTCCCGAACCTTGCTGCACGGAACATAATATCATAAGTATTCCATTTGCCAATACCCTTGTACACTGCATAAACAGCAGCCGCTTCATTGATGACCGCGCCCATTCCATGAACGGTAGAATCACCATCAAATATTTGTATCTCGTAACGGTTTTGAAGGTACACACCACTATTCCCGCCTTTTTCTGCAACCAGGAATTCTACATGCAACCGAAAATCCCGGAACGATTCCTTGGTAACAATATCTGCGACGCCGTACTCGCCTTCGCCGGCCGTTGTATCATGGCTGTTAACCACGGTGCCAGGCTCCACGGGATCATTAGTAATTATCCATTTTATAGGAAGAGTCCCGGCAAAACGGGGCCCTTTCCAGTATGTCCATTTTTCATCCAGCATTTTTCTGGAACCATCAAACAGCATTATGGCATTTTCAGGCGGTTTGCTTTCCAGTGTTTTCTGCGCTGTAACCGCAGGTATAATAAAAATGAAAACAAAAAATGTAATAAGTATTCTAAAGAAGTATGTTGCCATTACTAAATATTTAATGCTGCAATCTTACCGATATTATGATTAACGGATCATATAAGACTTGAGAACTAATCAAGTAATTCCTTCTTTCGCTGAAAAAAACGATTGTGGAAGCCAACATGCCCTGGACGGAACTTTCAAACTGAAAGGTTGAAAAAAAACTATATCCTTTCTTCTTTGCGGTTTATGCTTATGACCTTTCTACCATTTTCGAATGGTAAGAGAAACAGATATCATCATTTTCTAAAAATTGTCAGCAAAGCGGTGGATCCGATTTCTGTTCCCAGCGGGATGGCGCCAAGGTCTACCAGGTAATTGCCTGCATGGTGAAAAAAGGGAGCTTTCTTTCCTTCCTGTATTGCTTTTTCGTAAACAGCAGGATTGGCTATACCAACCTTTATATAATCGTATACGGTCTTATTATTTCCAAAAACCAAATGCTGAAAATCTTCAGAACCCATAGAAGAAGGCATATCCGTTATAATACTGCCAGAAGCAATAACGCTGCTCATTACAGCATTTATTTTTGTGGTTAATGCACCATTATTATCAAGCGGATAAACATTTGCTTTCATATTGATAGTTGGATATTGTTCCTTTGAAAGGCCGTTCTCAACTGCAATGCCTTCGTTAATTCTTTTAATTCCATCCAATAAAGTATTTCTTGTTTTTTCATTGAACCAGCGCAGATTCAATTTCAATGTGGCAGATGAGGGTATAACGTTATTGTCAGTTCCGGCATTAATTGCCCCAACAGTTAAAACGGCAACATCCTGCGCCGCAATATTCCGGCTGATAATAGTTTGATATTGCATTACTGCATTGCAAGCCATTACTATTGGATCTTTAGTATTTTCAGGACTGGAGCCATGACCACCAATGCCATAAAAGGTAACATCCAGTTGGTCGCTGCCCGACATACGTACACCGATACCGTTATCGATTGTTCCAAGTGGTATATTCCAGGTATGCATGCCTAATAAATAATCCGGCACAGGTACGCCTTTCGCATACATACTGTCATTTACCATCGCCTTAGCCCCGGCCATTATTTCTTCGGCAGGTTGGGCTACAAATACTAGTGTTCCTTTCCATTCGTTTTTTAAAGCCCTCATAATTTTCGCAATGCCCAGCATCCATGTCACATGGGCATCATGTCCGCAGGCATGCATAACAGGAGTTTCCGTGCCATCCTCTTTTTTCATGATTTTTGTACTGGAATAGGGAAGTCCCGTAATTTCTTTTACAGAATTGCAATCCATGTCAGCTCTGTACATTACTGCTGGGCCTTTTCCATTTCTAAAAATACCAACAACGCCTGTTTTCCCGATTCCTGTCATTACTTCGTAGCCCAGCGCTTTTAATTCCTTTGCAATAATACCAGATGTCCGAATTTCCATAAAGGCGGGTTCGGGATTTTGGTGGATGTCTTTAAAAATCTCCACCAGGCGTGCCGAATCGGTGTAAGCCATTTGTTTTACTTGTTTATTGGTTTGTGCATAAGCAAAACCGCCAAGTGTAAATATCGCGACGGTAAAAATTAATTTCTTTCCCATATAGCTAATTAAGTATTGATTCTTTATTTAATAGGAAAGTATTCTCTTTTACGCATAAAAGACAAATTAATCCCGTTCCAAGATGAAGCTACTAAAAGAATGATTTTTTCAGCCACAGCCTGATAAGAGGCTTCAGGGACGGAAAATAAGGTTAAACAACCGAGGCTTTATTCTTTACCTTCATTATTATGCGCATAATAATTATAGGAGGAACGGGGCATGTAGGAACATATCTTGTCCCGATGCTTGTCAACGCAGGGCATGAAGTTATTTGTATCAGCCGCCAGGTTAGAAAACCTTACACGCAGCATTCCTCCTGGGCAAAGGTGAGAATGGAAATAATGGACAGGGAAGAGCTTGAAAAAACAGATCTTTTTGGCCAAGCCGTTCTGGCATTCGCACCAGATATTGTAATTGACATGATCTGCTTTACGCCTCAGAGTGCCCGGATGATGGTAGAATCCCTGCGTGGTTCCGTACGTCAGTTCATTCATTGCGGCACCATGTGGGTGCATGGCCACAGCGTTAAAGTGCCCACCAGTGAAAACCAGCCAAGAAATCCATTTGGAGAATACGGTATTCAGAAAGCAGCCATAGAAAAATATCTGCTGGAAGAATATAAACGCTCAGGATTTCCCGTTACTATTTTACACCCCGGGCATATTGTGGGACCAGGGTGGACTCCCCTGAACCCTGCCGGAAATTTTAATCCCGCTGTATTTGAAACATTAAAAACCGGGGGCCAGTTATTATTGCCAAACCTGGGAATGGAAACTGTTCATCATGTGCATGCGGCAGATGTGGCCCAGGCATTCAGAAAGGCCATTAAACACCGTAAGAATGCTGTAGGTGAAAGCTTCCATATTGTGTCCTCCAGAGCGCTCACCCTGAGGGGATATGCTGAATCCATTGCAAAATGGTTCGGAACGACCGCCGATCTGAAATTCCTTTCGTGGGAAGAATGGAAAAATACTGTGTCTGAAAACGATGCAGAAATGACCCGGGATCATATCGCTCACAGCCCTAACGGAAGTATAAAAAAAGCAGGACGGTTATTAAAATATAATCCCAAATATACTTCGTTGCAGGCAGTGCAGGAATCAATACAGTTCATGGCTGTTTAATATTATGCTATCCATAATAAAATATGAATAAAAAGAAATTAGTGATCCTTACCGGCGCGGGTATCAGTGCAGAAAGCGGGTTAAAAACTTTTAGGGATAGTGATGGATTATGGGAGGGATACGAGATCGGGGATGTTGCCACACCGCGTGCATGGAAGAAGAATCCGCAACTTGTGCTTGACTTCTATAATTACCGAAGGTCAGATGTTTCCAATGCCACGCCTAATACGGCACACCAAGGACTGGCTTTACTTGAAAAGTTTTTTGATGTGCACATCATCACGCAGAATATTGATGACCTGCATGAACGTGCAGGATCAACCAGTGTGCTTCATCTTCATGGCGAAATATTTAAAATGTGCAGTGAAAATGACCGGGGTTGTGTAACCGAAATACGGGGTAATATCTTATTGGGACATCTTGCAAATGACGGTTACCAGTTCCGCCCCGACATTGTTTGGTTCGAAGAACCGGTGCCAATGATTGAAAGAGCAGTTGAAATAACTTTACAGGCAGATATTTTTGTTGTGATCGGTACATCCCTGCAAGTGTATCCTGCAGCTGGCCTTCTTCAGTTTGCCCCGGTGCATGCCCAAAAAATTATCATTGATAAAAAAATACCTGCAGCTTCGCGGATTTCAGACATAGCCATTATCGAAAAACCTGCTACAGAAGGAGTTAAGGAATTAATTAACACGTTAAAAATGAATTTAAGATGACATAAACAGGGCTGAATTGCTGTCTACTGTTGCATTCTTCATACTTATTTTATATTTTGTTCCCGGATCCACTACCTATTACGATCTTCCGCAGATTCCCCTCCAATACCTTGTAATTTTAATCATTCGTATCGCGCCCACCGGCGAAACCCTAAGTCATTTCGTACTATGAAACTGATAAATTATTCCATGATGGCAATCATGCTGTGCCTGTTGGCCAGCTGTTCCAAAGAATTAAGTCTTGAGCTTGGCGATGTTGATGCCGCAAAAACTAAAGCGTTCCACGATCTTGTGGCAACTAAAAAATTTCAGCTCAAGGGCTTTTATTCCGACGTTCTCGTTGATTATATAGAAAATGATGACACTGTAAAACAGGAAACGAATTTATGGCCTTATGTCAGCAATTATTTAAAAGACGATTATAATATCTTCCTGCCAAACGGAACTGATGTTACTGTTATGCAGAACCAAATAAAAATGCCGGGGATCAATGAAGAAGTGCTGCATAAAAAGTATCACGTCAGTAAAGATAAGTATGGGGTGCACATCGATTTTCTTGACTATAAGTACAGCCAGCTTAAGTATGACCTGTATAAAACAGGCACCGGTTATTTTATTCTTTCCATTAAATGGAAACAGGGAGCTATTTTATATTCAAGGTTTGAGGTTGTTCCATAAAAGGCAGGGATAGTAGAGACTACCCCTGCGCAACCAAAGGCCTGGGCTTGAAAATTAATTCGTTTCCCAGGTAGCATTTTTAATATATTCTTTTGTGACCGAAAGAAGTACCTGCCAGGCCTGATCAATCTTTCCTTCATCCAGTAATTCTTTTGCATAGGTATGCACACGCGCTGTTTTATTGTCTTCCTTAAAATAATAACAAAGCGCATCTAGCCGGCTGTCGCAGAATTCCGACATCTGTGATGGCAACGCATGCACATTGGCAAGCTGTCCCAGATGATTTCCCGTAAGTACTGAACTGTTTTTTATTTCAGCAGGCAGCGCATCCATTCCGACACCCAGTCTGAGATTTGGTTTTTCTACTTTAAAAAGAGTAGCAGGAGATATCCGGGCGTACCAGTCGCAGCCGAGGCGGGCGATGAGTTCGAATTTCTCCTGCATAAACTTTTTGTCTGTGCTAAGCAGTTCGTCATTGATGTGAAAACAAACAACTTCGGCGATGACGAGCTGCCCTGCACCTCCTTTTTCTCCTAATGATTTTATTTCTATAACCCTGCATTCAAGTTTAGCCCTGCTTTCTTTAACCATTGGTGGCTTTACAATGGAGGCCTTTTGCTTCGTAAACCCGGACTTCAGAAATTCGTCGGTACCTTTTGGGTAATCGCAGCTGCTCAGGGATACCTGCTGCACCATATCAAAGGTGACGATATTGATCACTACTTCAGGCACTTCACGTAGATTTTCGAGGGTGTGCTTTTCGGAGTTGTCGCGAATGCGGCGGACAGGGGAAAACACAACAACGGGCGGGTTGGAAGAAAAAAGATTAAAAAAACTAAAAGGGCTAAGGTTTACATTACCGTTTTTATCTGTGGTCGAGGCAAAGCATACAGGCCGTGGCGCAACGATATGTTGCAAATAATACTGTGTTTCTGCGGTAGACAGATCAATCGTATTGAAGGTCATGGTAGCTGTGGTAAGGTAGTAATGTGAACAGGTAATGTAAGCGCGCTTGGAGGTGGATAAAAGTTATCAGGTGGCGTCAGTAGCAAGCGCCTGCATCAGAAGCGGATAGCAGATGCGTTTATCGCCGAAGGTTTTATATGCATAATCTGGTCGCAAGAGCGTAAGGTAGCAGAAACTAATTAATAAACATGATTTCCTATTTTAGGCAGATTGTTCTATTTTTGCAGCCCTTTAGGGATAAATCCCGGGATCTGGCGTGATAGCTCAGTTGGTTAGAGCACTGGATTCATAACCCAGAGGTGTCGGGTTCAACTCCCGATCACGCTACTTATGGGAATTTTCATCATTTCATTGGAAATTCCCATTTTCCTTTTCTGTATACTCAGATACAATCAGTTAGAAAAGAAATCCATTAATATTCATGGTTAGATATTTATGATTTCTGGCATCATAAAACATGCTATGCTCACCGCAGTTTTTGCCGTTTCACATCATTTAAGCATTTTATTTCTTACTATTAAATAGTTTTGTACCGGCAAGCAAAATTGCGGATAAATAAGCTGATAATTAAAAATTGTATATCATGAAAAATCTCAACCGTCATCTGTTAAGTCTACTGACCATAAATGTTTTCGCTTTGTTATTAATTTACTTACCAATGAAGTGTGCCGCTCAATCTGTACTGCGCAGGTCATTGCTTGCCTTATCAAAGGCCGATCATACACTCGCTATTGTAGATCCCGTCACCTTAAAGATTATCGCCCGCATTCCAGTTGGCGAGGATCCACACGAGTTAGTCGCCTCCGCAGACGGAAAGACCGCCTATGTCTGTATTTATGGTGGTGGCAGTTTGCACGAACTGAACGTGATTGACCTTGTTGCACAAAAGCCGTTGATCAACGTTGACACAAGACCGCTCTTTGGTCCCCATGATATCACCTTTATCAATGGAAAAGCCTGGTTTACTGCAGAAGGTTCCAAATCCGTGGGCCGCTATGATCCTTCCACCGGTAAATTGGACTGGAGCATGGGAACTGGTCAGGACAGGACGCACATGATCCACGTTACTGCCGATGGGAAAAAGATTTACACCACAAACGTAGCTTCAGGAACTGTCAGCATTCTGATACATACGCAGATCTCTCCAGGGAAAAAGGCCCCTCCAGGTGCTAAAACCCACGAGGATTGGAAGCAGACAATTATTCCGGTTTCCCAAGGTTGCGAAGGCTTCGATGTGTCGCCCGATGGAAGTAGTTTATGGACTGCATCAGCGGAGGATGGTATGATTTTCATCGTTGATCTCGGAGCGAAAAAATTGGCATCGAAAATTGATGCTAAGGTATTAGGGGCTAACAGGCTGAAGTTTACACCGGATGGAAAGCTGGTATTTATTTCAAGTCTTCAATCCGGAGAGTTAATAATTTATGATGCTCAGTCGCACAAAGAAATCAAACGGTTGAAGCTTGGTCGGGGCGCAGCAGGAATTTTAATGGACCCCATTGGCTCAAGGGCATTCGTTGCCTGTTCAGCCGACAATTATGTGGCTATTGTAGATCTCAAAACCCTTGAAGTGACCGGACAACTGGATGTGGGTGGCATCCCTGACGGTCTTGCATGGGCCATTCAGCGCTAGTGTGTAGTTTCACACACATAATCATTCCAAATTAGTGGTTCATCATACTCCGAAATTTCAGTTTAATATAAAAACCCAAATAACCATAAAGGTATTTTATGTTCATGACCCGTTTCAATGCCGTCGGCAGCTATAAAAGTATTTTTGTATTCTTTTATCTGTTGCTGGGTTTTATCTTTTCCGCCAACTTCAAAAAGATTTTTATCCGCCACAAAATCCCCTTCACCCGTATACGTAACCTTCTTTACAGCGGATACCTGGTTGATAAAAAACGTTTCGCGCACATTCCCAATATTAGCCTTTGAAGAGGCAAGTGCATATTGCAGGTTGGGGTGATGAAGGAATACTTTTTCAGGTTTTTGCAGAACGCCAATACTTATAGAGGAATGATATAGACTTTTAATAATTCTCAGATCTTCCAAATGATGTAAAAAAGTGACAAGCGTGTTACGCGATACGCCCGTCCTTTCACTTAGTTTTGAGATATTCGGTTTAAAAGGAACAGACTCGGCAATAATATAAAGCAGGAGTCTTATTTTTTCTATGCTAGAAGCGCTTAAATCGTGCAATGCGGGAAGATCTGCGCTTAATGCGGGTGAAATAGTTTCTTCCAGTTTTTGATGGTATAGCTGTTTATTTCAATGAAATATGGATAATACCCAAACTGCAGGTAGTTACTAAAATGCTCAAGAGGTTTAATTTTTCTTGAAATATTTCTTGCTAAGGCCACATGATTTGTCAACACTGATTGAAAATCAATAGCATCATGCGAGAGCTTTGCAGTAAAAGAAAGATATTCTCTGAAGGAAAGTCCGAAAAGTTCGTACATAACTGCCCTTCTGCTTAAATCGCCTTTTGCTTTATCGATATGAATAATTGATGAACCAGTAAAAACTATGGACAGATTTGGTTCGTCGTCATAAATATTTTTGAGTTCCTGGGACCATTCAGGATAACGATGAACTTCATCGAGCAGCAAATAGCGACCGCCTTTTTTTACAAAATCTCCAGCAAGGGTAACGAGTTTGTTTTCTGTGAACCAGAGATCATGCAGGCTAACATAGAGCGTACGATGATCCTGCGGAAGATGCTTTTTAGCATATTGAAACAAGAGAGTGGTTTTTCCCACACCCCGGGCGCCTTTGACGCCTATGAGCCTGCTACTGAAATCGATTTGCGAAAGCAGGTATCGTTGGAACTTTACGGGTACCCTGTCAAGCTTTCTATCTGATTTTTCAAACAGTCTATCCATAAATTGCTTTTTGTAAAAGGCAGAAATAAGATAAAATTGATTCCCACAAAGAGCATTTTTAAGTTTTAGTGAAAAAACAGTTTCCGATTATCAGGTCTGGTTCTGCTATGGCATCCTCACTTTCACATTTGATAGCTGCAATCTTTGCCTTAAATCAATCAAATGCAATTTTGTAATATCACCAGCCGCCAATGGAATACCAATGCCTGCCGGCAGGTCGCAAGTAAAATAGATTGTTTATCAATGCAGTAATAACGCAAAGTTCCATTAACGAAATTTTCATGTTTTAAACGCAATTTGAACTTCCTCCCGGAAACAAGGTGTTTGGCAAAGGCTAATTCTCAGTGCACCAGATTAAAACCAGCATTTCAATAGAATTGAAGGAGAAATTGCACCGAAACCGGCGTTTCTTTCAAATAATATTCAACTCACCCAACTACAGGTTCCTGAATCCCTGATTTTCCTGGAAAGCCCGAAGCATCAATGAAACCTATCAGCAGTTATAACCCTTCACCTGTAAGGAGCATCCGCAAACTTGCACTGTGCCTTTGCATGTGGCTGGGCACACTGGCTGCTCATGCGCAGGGCGGCTATGAGATCAGGGGAACTGTCGTTGCCGAAGGCGGAAGGGCGGTAAGCGGTGCGAAGATTCATGTGAAGGGAACAAATATCAACACGATATCAAAGCAGGACGTAAGCTCAAAGACCCGTGTGGACAGACCTTTATTTGAAAAAGCATAAGAAACAGGTCCGCTACCCTTTGTCAAGATCACAGCACTAATCCAACCGTCAGGATCTTTGGACAGCGTTGCATTAAGCAACGGTTTGAAATTCCAGAACTTATGTATAGTTAGGAACAGGGGTAACCAGACTGACCTGCTGAACTGACGTAAGTAGTCAGTGGCCTGGCAAGCGGAGCAGCCGTTTCAGCGATGTCATTTGCGGCAACGGCATCGCTTGAAACACTTGCAGCATCAACAACTTGTTCAGGAGAAACTAAATCTTTTTTACAGGAGGAAAAATAAATAATAACGCGAGGGCAAAGCCCGGCACCACCCTTTTCACTAACATCTTTACACAGTTTAAAACAGGAAATCAGATTGTCTGCTCCCTGTTTACTAAAATGGCGCCAATTCCGAGTATACCCCGAATTAATATTTTGAAACTTTTTATTTATTCTTCTTTGACATATGCGAATATTTTCAATTCGAAAGACAATTAAATTAGTACAAATTATTAAAAGGGCAGTTCGTTTGAATTGATTATTTAGCGAGACAGATGTTTTGCCAATGTTTCTAATCCTTCTTCAACAGAAGCATTTCTGTGCACGATGTTCATTAACACTTCAGTGATTACATCCGGATGGCTATGCTGTATAATATTCCTTCCATATACAATACCGGCGACACCCTGTTCTATTAATATTTTAGTGCGCTGAAGAATATCCTTATCGCTGGCCCTGCTGCCGCCCCTTACCAATATCGGTGTATTCCCTGCAATTTCAACAACGCGATGATAATCATGTACGTCCTTTGTCGGATCCGCTTTAATAATATCAGCGCCCAACTCAACAGCCTGCCTCACCAAAGGCAATATTTTCTTTATGTCACCATCGACCATATAGCCTCCTTTCTCCGTATTGGGCCTGAATACCAGGGGCTCTATCATCAGTGGCATCTGATAATGATCTGATTCTGATTTTATCTTTACTATATTTTCAATACACTGTCCGGTTACTTCAGGAGCACCGGGTATGCTGAATAAATTGATACAAATACAGACAGCATCCGCCCGAACCGCCTGCAGCACCGCCTGATCGATCATTTTACTGAAACTTAATGCAGGCAATTCAGGGCCATAAACATTAGCAACATCTGCACGCAATACCAATGAAGGCTTGTTCTTCCCTTTAACAGACTGCAGATATTTCAGTTGTCCGGAGGTCAGCTGAATGGCATCAGGCGCGGCTCTGACAATGATTTCCACGGCAGCCTCCATATTTTCAATGCCCTTCAGGAAACTATATTCATTAAAAAAACCATGATCGATTGCCACATCGAAACATTTGTCCGATTGGGGATTAAATAATCTGTTCAGCCTATATTGTTTCATACTTATATTATTAAAAACTACTGCATTTTCCTGTTCAACTGAAATGTTGATAAATTTAAATCAATATAGCGTATTTTACACAAAACATTGCCGCCATGCAACCTAAGCTGGAGAAGATACCGTTCACTCATATTTCTTCTATTTCTGCGAAACGGGAAGTGATGCCTTATATTGATTATCCCTGGCATTATCATCCCGAATTTGAGATTATGTTCATGGAAAAAAGTTATGGTATTCGTTTCATGGGTAATCATATCGGAAATTTTAATGATGGAGACCTGTTGTTCATGAGCGCAAATCTTCCGCACAGATGGAAGAACGACCAGGATTTTTATCAGAGCAATAACGATCTGTATGTAGATGTTTATGTTATTCATTTTTTAGAAGATGCACTTAAAGAAGGCTTTTTTGATCTTCCAGAATTTATTCATATTAAAAAGCTTTTCACCCTGGGAAGTCAGGGAATGTTAATAAAAGGGAAAGACCTGAAAATAATTTCCGAATTGGTAAAGGAAGTGGTAAATGCCAAAGGTATCAACAGGCTGCTTTTATTTATAAAAACGCTCGACCTGATAGCAAAAGCAAAGGATTACGAATTGCTTTCCGGTCCCGGATATGTCAGTTCTATGAATTCACTGGATACAGAAAGAATAAATAAGGTCATAAACCATATTACTGACAACTATGCTGCCGATATCGATATTAAAGATATTGCCCAGCTCGCTAATTTATCTCTTTCTTCTTTTTGCCGCTATTTTAAGAGTCGTACCCGTAAAACATTTTCAGAGTTTCTTAATGAAGTCAGAATTCTTAATGCCTGTAAAGCTTTAATTACCAGTGATAAAACCATTACCCAAACCTGCTACAGCACTGGATATAATAACATTTCCCATTTTAACCGACAGTTTAAATCTATTACCGGTTTAACCGCAAAGGAATATAAAAAAAAACATGCAGGGATTGCACTATAACGATTTGGTATGCGGCTGTAAAATAATCTTCTCGGGCTGATTTGCCTCCTGTGTTTTCTTTGTCCAGAATGCAGAGATCTGTTCAAGCGTTTTGCCCCTCGTTTCAGGCAACACAAACCATACAAAAGCTGCCGTTATTAAACAGACAGCTGCATATAACAGGAAAATACCGAATTCAGATCCGAATATTTTTTCAGAAAGACTGGATAGTGCAGGAAATGCCTGGTTGACCATAACAGTAGATATCCAAAGCACTACCGAAGCGATGGACATTGCCTGGCCCCTAAGTCGTGTTGGAAAGATCTCAGCCATTATAAGCCATGTTAAAGGAGCGAGGCTTATACTGTAGGCGCCGATAGAAATGAACATCATGAACAATAAAAATATTCCACTCATTTTAAAATAGAAGAACAAACTGATACAGATCATTCCTACCGCCATGGCCAGCGCACCCATGATCAGCAGGCGCCTTCTACCCATTCTCTCTACCAGCCAAAATGCAAATATGGTACAGACAACCAGCCACGCGGCCAGCATTACTGACTGTAATATCGCGTCAGAAGCATGTACAAACCCGGCCTTCTGAAAAATAAGCGGGGCATACAAAAGCAATGGCTGTGCCCCGCTCCATTGCTGGAAGAAAGCCAGGCACACTGCAATGATCAATGCCAGCCGGATACCTTTCTGAAATAATTCTGAAAACTTTCCGGATTCGGCATGAATGGATTCTTCAATTTCCTTTATTTCGGCTTGCGCTGCTGAATCGCCATTTATTCTTTTCAAAACTTTAAAAGCATCTTCCCGACGATTCTTTTTAATCAGCCACCTGGGACTTTCAGGAATTATAAATAATCCTCCCAGAAAAAATATGACAGGTACTCCCTGGGAAGCAAACATCCATCGCCAGCCAAGATTAAAGGACATAAAATAAGACACAATTACGGCAGATAATAAACCAACGCAAATAGCAAACTGGTTAAGCGTCACCAGTCTTCCTCTGATAGAAGATGGTGCTATTTCCGCAATATACATAGGAGATACAATGGAAGCCAGACCTATGCCTATTCCTCCGATCAACCTGAAAGTATTAAAAATCCCTATTGTTGGAGCTACTGCCGTAAATATTGCAGACAATCCAAACAGCACCGCTGCAAAAAACAATATCTTTTTTCTTCCAAAGCGGTCGCAGAGCGCACCCCCCATTGCCGCGCCGAATACACAGCCTATCTGGGCACTGCTCATCACGAAACCAAGCCCGGCTACCGATAAGTTGAATTCTTTTTGCATGAATATTACCGCCCCCGATATAATTGATATATCATAGCCGAATAAAAATCCACCAACTGCCGCCACTAAAGAAATGAGATAAACGTAAGAATGATTTTGCTGCAAAGAATCGTTAGTAATTGATTTCATAATAGCGCTCGTTTTATTAGTACTTGTTGTAAATTCAGTGCATTAAAACAATTTATATATCCCTGAACGGCCCAAGAGAAGTATAAATAGTATTGTACCGTTTAACCTGCATGTCATAATCCGCCTGTGTTAAAAGATCCGGCATTAAGGTCTTTTCAATACGGACTGTTTTTTGCACTGCATCATCTGCATTTTTATAAATTCCAGCTGCTATACCTGCAAGAAGGGCTGCACCCAGGCAAACCGTTTCGTCATTCCTTAAAATATGAATGGCTTTTCCAGTAATATCGGCCCTTAACTGAACAGTAAAGGCTGAGCGGGCATTTCCTCCGCCAATCCGCATACTTTTAAAAGGTCCTGCGATTTCTTCCAGCACTTCAGCATTAAGCTTAAGTTCGCAGGCTATGCCTTCGTATATCGCTTTATAGAGGTGGTGCCTGGTAATGCCAGGAGTAAATCCTGCCATCACACCTTTGGCCCGCACATCCCAGTAAGGTGTGCAGGATCCTACGAAATGAGGAGTAATGCAAAGACCGGTAGGCCCCGGGCAAACCTTCAAAATGTTCTCATGCAACACCTCAAACAGGCTCTTTCCGGTACTTTGAGCAATCAGTTTCTCTTCATAACAAAACTGTTCTGTGAACCATCCGGAAACAAGACCCGCAGGGAAAAAAGCAAGCGTCACGAATTTATCGGGTACTACATGGCAATAAGAATTCAAACTATAACCCAATGCCTTTGTGCTGTTCATGCGCTTGTCTGACACGGCTGCCATGCATTCGTATGTTCCTGCAGAATCATATACCTCTCCGGCAGTAATGGCACCAGCTCCCAGCGCACCGCAAGGCTGATCATGGCCGCCAAGCGATATGATAGTGCCCTCACTTAAACCAAGATGTGCAGCAACCTTTTTAGTAAGCTTTCCCACTATCGTTCCCGATGGGGCTGGTATGCCTAACTTATCCTTTGATATACCACAATGCCCGAGAATATCTTCCGACCAGCAATAAGTATTAATATCAAAAGCCATGGTTCTGGAGGCGAGTGAATAATCTGTGTAAGGCGGCAGGTCCAGTTGAGTAAGCAAATAATCACCAACGCTAAGAAATCTGTTTGTTCGGGTATACAGATCAGGGTTATGCTTCCTGAGCCAGATTATTTTATTAAGAGAAAACATAGGATGCAGGGGGACACCGGTAATCTTATACAGCGCTTCTTTTCCAAATGTTTTACTCCACCAATCGGATTCTTCCACAGCCCGGTTATCAGCATTCATGATTGCCGGACCCGTAGCGTTCCCATTCTTATCAACAGGAATAGTTGTTTCACCATGCGAACTGATAGCAAGCGCTTCCACCGGATCATTTATTACCAGACCATTCAGTGACCTTATAATATCAAACACCGTATCTTTGAAAATGACCGCATCCATTTCCACCATCGAAGGACCAGGATTTAAAGTGGAGTAATACCGTAATTCTTTTGCCAGTTCTTTTCCATCAGCATTAAACACAACGCCTTTGCAACTGCTGGACCCAATATCAATTCCTAAAATACTCATTTAATTTTCGTAGGTAAGCATTATTTTAAGATAGGGCTCTTTCCTGCTGTCGATCATTTTGAAAACTTCTTTGATTTCCGATAATTTTGCATGGTGAGTAATCATTCCCTTAGTAGAAATTTTCCCTTCACTCATTAGTACGATCATTTCTTTAAAATCCTGGGGGACATACATAGTGGTCCCCGATATCCTTAATTCATGCTGCACAAAATCGGGCAGAAGCGGAACGTTGTATTCGTTCTGAAGCACACCTATCATAACGATGCGTGTACCGCGCCTGGCAATTTTAAGGATCTCATTGAATACCATTCCTTTTTCACCTACACAATCATAAAATACATCTACTTCTTTAGGACCGCCGAGTAGCCTCGTCAACCCTTCAGTAAGTGATTCTTTACCTACATTAATTGTTCCATCAGCCCCAAGAGACGTTGCCAGCAGCAATCTCGATTCATCAAAATCAGCAATGATCACTTTATCAGCGCCAAGTACCTTGCAGCTTTGCATGGCAAATATCCCGATCGGGCCGGCGCCAACCACAAGTGCAACATCGCCTGGTTTCACTTCACCGCGTTTTGCTCCATGGTAGGATACACAGGCCGGCTCAATCATCGCGGCATCTTCCATGCTCATATTATCCGGAATAGGAAGCGCCATTTTAGCATCCACATTTACAAATCCAACATGCGCCCCATCTGCTTCAGCGCCCATACATTTCAGCTCCTCGCAAAAATTATACGTTTCCTTCAGGCAAGGCTTGCATTTGCCACAAACAACATGAGGTATAACGGTTACCCGTATACCTTTTTTGAGGTGTGTAACATTTTCGCCCAGTTCTTCAACAGTACCAGAGAATTCATGTCCCATGACAAGAGATTTTTTGGCATAAGGATGTAAACCCCGGTATATAGTCGGATCGGAACCGCACACACCGCAACGTTCCACTTTTATAAGCACTTCATTTTTACCCGGACTGGGTTTTTCTACCTGGTCGATTACAAATTCACCAGGCTTTGTAAGCATTACCCGAATCATATTTTAATTATTTTATTAATTAATAATTTTATGCACCCCTTGTACTTTTAATATCAAGGAAATAACAAAACCATTCCAGCGCGTCGGCAACTTTGGCATCGTGAATTAATCCTCCGTGATGAATAATTCCGGTCTCAATCATTTTATTTTCCCAATCCATCACATCATTCACTTTAATCCATCCGTAGGTTCCCCTGATGTATGGCCCAACATTTACCACTTCACCTGAGCCTATAAACATACTGAATTCCGAATCGTACTCCACCAGTCTCGCGCAGGATACAGGTCCTTCCATATAGCGGAACTCCAGTGCGCCAAAACAAGTCGGGCACCATTGTATCAACCGTTCATTCTTCTGTAATTTAGGTTTGCAATCTTTGGCACAAATGCTCTTCGGACCATTTCCACAATGCCAGGCAAGCCATATATTCTCTTTCGTCGGGTGCAGGTCGGCCCAGTCTATAAAATGCGGGGCAGTCATATTAAGCCCTGCACAATTAATGGCATGCATGGTTACCGATCCCAGTATGTCCACTTCACAGGCAGTTACCAGGCCCTGGTCATTCAACCGGCCGCTTACAGAACAGATCGAAACGCCTATGCGTTCCTGAACGCGCGTCCAGCAATTAACGGCAAGCGCATCCACATCAAGATCTTTGGCAATCTGCAGATAGCCATATTCAGCCTTAGCTATTTTTTCTATGTCACCAACCTGGTTTTCCGCAATGTCGATTCCCTGTACCATCTCGTGCATGATCCGCTGCACTTCCGGATGCTTCACATCCACATTTTCAAGACGTGTTAAAACCGTATCCAGATCCATAGGAACAACCATCTGTCTGAATTTATGCTGCATCGCCTGTTCGCTGAATTGTTGAGATTCGAACAATTGAGGCCTGGTGCCGAGCATGCCTATCTTTAAGCCAACGAAACGGCTGATGGCACAAACCGCACGGGTAAATATTTCTATCTTGTCTTTAAAATACTGGTCTTCCGGCCATGAGGTGTTGATATGAACAAATTTAAAGCCTCTTCTCTTAATAGAAGATGCAGTCATGAATTGTCCGCACCAGGTATCCGTAAGCCTGTTTCCCGTATCGTTGATCGGTCCGCTCCTGGTAGCAAAATGAAGGATAGGAATTTCTTTGGACATATAATTCAAAAATGTTCCGACAGCAACTTCCATCCCGAATGTCATGTTGCCGATAAGAATTCCCTTAACTTTCTCCTGGATGAAGAATTCTGCCACCTTTTTTCCTTCCTCCACAGTACTTACACAACCAATATCAGTTAATTCTTTTGACGGAACTACAAGTTCAAGGCCGGGAATTTCTTTCAGAACATTTACACAACGGTCCCTCATGCCCTCTGCCCAGTTGTCACCGTTCCAGGCATCCCAGTTAGATGGTATAAATCCGATTTTAGTTTTAAATATTTTCTTTTCCATGATTGTTGGTTTATTTTACAAGCGATTATATAATACATTCTTAATTGCCCTTTTCAGATCGTCACTATCCAGGCCCTGCGCACCATACTGTTCAGCGGCAGCACAACTTTTTCCATATTTAACGATACCCATTTTTTTAAAATGACAGGGCCATTCATTTTCAGCAATGACAGCTGCCACGCCATTTCCAAGGCCTGAGTTCGCAAAATGATCCTCATATGTTATTACTGCTCCTGTTGCACAAGCTTTTTTAATGTCATCTGTAGCCATATGCCCGGGACAGGAAATATTAAGCACGCCAGCATAAATATTCTCTTCTATTAGCAATTCCGCCGCTATTATGGCTTTGTGCACCATTGTTCCCGTTGTAATAATGGCAGCGTCCTTCCCTTCCCTGATCCATTCTGCGCGACCATACGAAAAAGAATAATCATCACCATAAAACGGATCGTTCCTGATATTTTTTAATACCGGTATTTTCGAACGCCCCATGGCAACTACAAAATTTCCCGGAGTGGAAGCGACGTACCTGATCACCCGGTCGGTTTGGTTAGCATCAGCAGGAATAATTAATTTGTATCCCGGAAGATTATTAATGAGTGAAATATAATCTATGCACTGATGCGTCTTGCCGTCTTCTCCCACATCAAGTCCGCAATGAGTAATGATAAGTTTTAAGGAGGTCTCATTCATATCATTCATACGGTGCTGTCCATATGATTCGTCAATGCCAAAAACACCGAAATCAAGAAAGAAGGGGATCACTCCGGCCTTAGACAGTGCACCGGAAAGGGTGGCCGCATTGTGTTCCTGTATCCCGCATTCAATAAATTTTCCAGGAAATTCTTTTAAGATTTTAATCGTTTTAACAGATTCCATCAGGTCACAATCCACCACAACTATGGGAACCCCGGTATTATTTTTTATAATGTCATATATCGCTTCCCCCGCGGCTGTTCTGCATTCAACAGGCCTGTCTGTTTTATAAATAATAGCACTTCCAATATTGACTTCACTCTCTGCAAAGCGGATCTTTTTTTTACTCACCGGCTCCGGCAGCTTGGTATAATCTATTCCCCCCAGCTCTGTTATCGCCTCCTCATACTGATGTTTGGACAATATGCGGCCATGGTATTCATAATTATTTTCAATGGAGGAAAATCCTTTTCCCATTGTTGTATTTGCCAGGATTACAACCGGTCTTTCCAACGGAACATATTTTAATGCCTTATAGATTTCATTGTGGTTATGGCCATCAACGGAGATCACTTCCCAACCCGCGGATTCATATTTTTTATGCAGGTCAGCGGGCATTATATTTATCGTACTTCCGGATGCCTGCAATTTATTGACATCAATAATTGCCGTCAGGTTTGACAACGAATGTTTTGCAGCAAATTCGGCGGCTTCCGAAAGCTGTCCCTTTTGCTGTTCACCATCTCCCATTACCACAAATACCCTGTTCTTATTTTTATGGATCTTCGCAGCGAGTGCAAAACCACAGCCCACGGATAATCCCTGACCAAGACTCCCGCTTCCCCATTCGACACCGGCAATATGACTGTTTGGATGACCCTCAAAAATGCTGTCACGCTTTCTGAAATTCTGCAACGCATCATCAATATTAAAAAAACCGAAGTTTCCCAATACTGCATACACACCAGGAGACGTGTGTCCATGGCTGATCACTATCCTGTCCCTGGTATCACTCTGTATATTTTCTGTTGTGATATTGGCACATAGCCATAGCATAAGATAAATATCAGCGGAAGATAACGAACCGCCAATATGCCCTGAATTTGCATTCCACACCATTGTTAATATATCTCTCCTGATCTTCCTGGAAAACAGTCCGATCTTCTCTAAAGTCGCCGGGCTAATACTTTCTGAGGAAAAATGTCTCAGATCTGCAATTTCTTTATCGTTAAGAAATGATATCATTGTAACAGACCTACAGTTTTCGTGAATTCATCTATTTCTTCGCGGGAGCTTAGTATCCCTATCTCTAAGTCAATTTCCTTTTTATCACCGGCTTTAAGATACTCAAGTGTTTTGTCTTTACGGGCACTGTTTCTTCCAACAGGATTGCAGTTTCCCGGCTCCATTCCCAAAACATATTCAGCTTCAGCCATCATTTTCCATTGAGAGAACGCGGGCAACTGTGATTTTTTATATTTCAGGAAAACTCCAAATTGAAGCTCCGGATTGATAATTGCGCAGGCGGTCATACCTGATTTATCTATTTTAAAATCATGAAAAAATAAATGCTCGGGTTCCTTTCTTTCAGGGGCCTGCATTTGATGGTATACATCTTTTTTTTCCAGTGACCGGCTATTGGCAGGAATGATTTCTTTCGAATTACAGATAAACAAACTCTTTTCATCAATTACAGGGTAACCGATATTGATATGATACAGGATCATCAGCGGCTGGTCTTCTGTTCCCTCATTTTCAATGGTATCATGAATGAATAAAGACCTGGCTCCCAGGTATGATTTTACGGTTCTGTTCAATACCAGGTTCTCACCATGGAGGATGGACTCTCTCATCCGTCCCGAAACCGACAGAATAAATTCATCATTCTTCCATTCCTCGTTAACGCAGACATTGTCGGCTGCCATGTTGGATATTCTTCCATGCAATCCAAAATGCTGCCTGCCCAGTACCGCATGCTCTTCTTCCGAAGGCACTCCGGCATTCGACAATCCGCAGGTGGTCAGTAATCCACCAAAGAATGTCCGTAACCATGCTACATCAGTCGATTCGTAATATTCCGGAGAAACGATACCTGTTTTTGAGATGTAGCTGAATGGGATACCACGAAAATCAGCCCAGGCAATATCCATACCCCGTCCCGGAAGTACCGTAAAAGAAAGACCCGATCCGGTTTTGACATCAACTGCTTCAATGCCTTTAGCCTTACCCTCTGTAAGTGTGTAACGCTTTAATCCAGATACCTGCGACATGTCGCCGATATACCTTTGCAAAAATTGTTTGCTCTTATTGAAGTTGAAATAATTAAACATATCCGGCAAAGTCGTCTGCTATCAAAATTCATTATTGCACCGGTGTATAAAAACTACTATTCATTCAAGTTATGACACCCCATTTGCATATTAATCGGCTCACGCAGGATACTTTAATCAATAGATGATCAATGTTTAAACATGTGATTATTAGGTTGGCCCATTTTAAGAATAATCCGGCCCTTAAAGGCGGGTTCCTGAAAGAAGAAAGGGATTAAAAGGAATATTTCAAACCCGGCAGGAATTCGCCGAATGCATATTGAAAAGTGAGCGACAAATTCGTTGTGCGCTTACGGCTGTATGGATCGTCAATTACTTTCCGGTTGTGAATAGACACTTGTTTAGCACAGATATATCCAAGCGCAAGGGCCATCGGGTAGTCACTGATCCAATGCACTTTATTATTGATCATGGAATATCCCAGCAGGCCGGTGAGTGAATAACCTACCGGCCTGATCCATTTCAGTTCAGGATAATTATCTGCGAGCACGGTCACGGAACTCATCATCGTGGCGAGGTGCCCCGACGGAAAAGCATCATATTTTGGTGTGTGTTGCTGGAAATCCTTAAATGCCGGCAGGAAATGCCAGGCGCCCCCTGGTCTTGTGGCGTCACTTGGGCTCTCCCGGCCACTGATCCTCTTCAAAATCTGGGTGCCCACACCCATCAGTATAAATGATTCTGCAAGCTGGCTGGCCGTGTTAAGTGCCCTGTAATTGTGATTGATCTTGCCGAAAGTGAAAAGACCCGCACCGATCAGCAGACTCGGAAACCCCTGTCCTAACTGGTAAATAGCAGTGTTGAGGTTCAATGGGGCTTTCAATAAACTGATTTCTTTTTTCCCTGCGTGCAGAGAAATTAAATTCTTGTACTCTTCAGATGCGTGCAGATCGATCTCATCGGAAAATTTTACGATGCCATCACTGATGGTCTGATCCGCAAAAATTAATAATACTGTTGTGCCTGTTATGGCAATCAAAGGTCCTAGACTTTGTTTTTTGAAAGGTACCGCTGCGATGTGGCCAGCGTCTCCTGGCACCTGCGTTAAAAAACCAAAGCTTCGGGGTTTGGTGTAACCTGCCATTCTTCCGTTGGGGAATCTGTGCCATTGTGTGTCGACGGCAGGCCTTGTTTCATTTTGCGCTGACAGCGTGCAGTTAAAGGTCAGGAAGATGCAGAGTATCACTAACCTGTTCCGGGGCATCAACATAATTATCCTGGTTTATTGGAAATGATGGGCCAAAGCGAGGCCCGCGCCGCCACTTTGGTAATAGGGCATGATCATTGTGCTCACTGGTTTTTCCCTGAATATCTTTTTCTGTATCCAAGGATACACCCAATAAACCACTTTTGTGGAAAGTATTCCAAAACCGGCGCCTGCTACTACATCGCTGAACCAGTGCTTGTTGTTGTACATGCGCAATGCACCGGTGGCAGCAGCGACAGTGTATCCCGCCACTCCATACCAGGGAGACACATCTTTATACTCCTGCCTTAAAAATTCTGCAGAGGCGAAAGCCATCGTGGTGTGACCCGAGGGGAAAGAATTAAATCCTGAATGATCAGGGCGATCAACGTGTGTAATATTTTTAAGAGGGAACACAATAGCTGTGGAAAGGAGGGTGGTTAAGCCATAGATGATCGTCCTGTCTTTGAAATTATGTTTGCCCTTGATGCCTGCAATATTCAGTGCATACACAGCCACGGCGGGCGTAAATTGCAGGTAATTATCTATGTGATTAATAAATGTAGGGTGATCCTCGCGAAGTTCTGATTTAGTACTGAGGTCAAGATGACGCAGGCCCTCATTTCTCTGGGCCACAAATCCGTATGCGATGAGGCTTGCGGGCACAATTACGGACCTCAGCCTGTAGCCTGAATTGGACACAGCAGGCCGATGGAACATGGCACTGTCAATAACATTCGGAGCAGTGGTGTCCGGCGTATTGAGCTTTGGTGGCTGCTGTGCGATAGCTCCAAGGGATGTGGCCATTAACCAGACTAACACAATCAGCCCACCAGGTTTTTTCTTCATTATCAGTTTACTATCATTTTGCAAATGGCACATAGTTATTCCGGTGAATGATTTTGACTCAGTAAATGTCCGGTCCAATTCTGTTTAAATGTTGTGAAGGTGAGGCTTTCAGAGCACAGAATATGTTAAATAGAAGTTATTCGCCTAACTCAAATCATGTATAATAATTAACCAACAAACAGAATTCCTTTCGAATCATTCGGTAAAGTAGTTGCTTCCGTAGAAGTGTAGGATTAAATAAACAGGCACTATAACTGTGCTGATCGATATCCTACCTATTACTAATCTTATTTAAGGCAACACCGTAATCCTAACATCATCGGCGCTCTTCGCCCCCCGATTATCGGTTACTTTGAAACGGAAAATGTATACACCCTGCTTAAGCCTGGATACTCTTGTTGCCGGTCCCCGGTTTGCAAAAGAATAAGATGCCGGGCCGCTTATCTTTGTCCATGTCACGTAGCTAAGCCAACCATCCGGATCTTTGGATAGTGTGCCATTAAGCAACGGATTAAAGTTCCAGAACTTATGAATAATTATGTCTTTCCCCGCATTTGCTATCGGTGGCTTGTTAGAGGTTGAAGTGCTCGGCGGCACAGGAGCCGCGACCACCTCTGTATCGCAGCATCCATTCATACACATTGAACCTTCAACCCGGGAAGAAGGATTAAAGGGCCTTAACCATGCGGCATTATGGCTTTCACCACTGGTGTAAATTGTAAGTTTTACATTGTTGGCATTATCAGGATTGTATAACTTAATCCAGTTATTCCAGCTGGTTGCCCACCAGATATGAACTATCTTATGTTTAGTAGAACTGATGGTCCAAGCGGGAAGATTTTTTGCTGCTATATTGCGGACAACTGCAATAATGGGCATAGTTCCTCCGCATACAGGAACGATCGCGGCAAGATTCTGTCCGTACACTGCAGAATGATCCCATGTTGACCCGCCGCCCATACTAAGAGCGGAAAGATAAATTCTGGATGGATCGATCCGGTATTTTTTAACAGCGTAATTGATGATCTCATGAACCTGCCAGGGAGTAGGTCTTTTTTTAAACTGAGGCGCTACCACAACAAGAAAATCGCTGGCCGGCAACAGGTCAGCCTGGATCCGGTGGATTTAAAAAATCTGATTGCAGGCTGCTTTGGATGGGAGATTTTACCACCTTTGGGCTACACCCAGATAAGCTTAAAGCGATGAATAAAATAAGAATATACTTAATCCACACAAGTATTTATTTACCATACAAAAAATAATTGATTTAAATACTCAATAAATATTTTACCAACCCGGATTTTGAGTAAGATTGGGATTAGCATCCATCTCGATCTGGGGTACTGGATATAATTCCAATTTTGCAGAATAAGGAGGTAAAGCGCCATTAATAATCTGATTAGGGCTCATAGCAGCAATTTCATTCTGCAAAGTACCCCAGCGACGGATGTCAAAAACTGTTGTGCCCTCCCCGATTAATTCTAACCTGCGTTCATTTCTTATTTTATTCCTGAGATCGTCCTGGCTGATCAATGAATAAGATGAAGCTCCGGCGCGTGACCTGACCATATTAATAAGATCAAGTGCCTCGGATGATACGCCTGTTTCATTAAGTGCTTCTGCAAGACAAAGCAAAACATCAGAATAACGATATTCGATCAAATCATCACTATATGCCCATGGCAATCCTCCTGAAGGACGGGCATCCCGGCTATACTTGCCGTAACCTACTCCATATTTAATGTTAGTATTAAAGGCGCCGATTCCGGTTCTTTGATTTATGTAATGATAAGTTGCAGGATCGTATATCAGGCTATCTCCGGTTCCAAGATATTTATACCGGGTGGGAGCCGTGAAATCTTTACGGACATCATTGTTTTCAAACAATTGATAGAATTTATAAGTCATCCCAAAAGAACATTGCGTGCCTGACGGATCAATTCCGTCTAACCCTGCAAAAAAAGGAACCAGGTTCGCATCAACAAGCGAGCTGCTCCAGATGTAACGAAAGGCTAATACCACTTCCTGACTCATTTCATTACTGGTAGAGAATATTGATTTAAAATCTCCAATCAAACTAAATTTGTATGTTGCCGCTGCGGCGGTCACTTCCTTTAATTTATCAACTGCTTTCTGAAAATATTCAGGTTTACTTACCGGCTTACCTGCCATAGTAAGATATACCTTTCCAAGCATAGCTTTAGCAGCTCCTGCAGTTACTCTTCCCGCATCTTCAGCTGGCCTTGCATCCGGTAATTTCTGTTCAGCAAACTCCAAATCTTCTATAATAAATTTATAGGTATCTTCAATTGAGGCCCTTGGCCCGAAAATAGCATCGCTTTGAGCTAACGAGGTTATTTCCGTTTTAATAAGAGGTACACCACCAAAAAGACGTACAAGATTAAAGTAGGCATAGGCCCGGTTAAACTGTGCTTCTGCCTTATATACATCCGCCACACTATTATCCGTTACTGCTTTATTCGCATTGGATATCACTGCATTGGCCCGGGAAACAGTAAGAAATAATCGCTTCCAAACTACCGATCCTCCGATAGTGGCAGGCGTTTCCGCAAAACTGGTATAGGGATCCATGAAGGCTGTACCATAAACACCCGCCGTAGCATACTGATGACCCGTTTCTGAAAGTGCGAAACGGTAAACGATGTCAAAAATATTGTCATACCTGTGGTCCTGGGTAAAATAGGTTGCGGTCCAGCTTTGATAAATCCCAAGGGTCGCTTGCTTTAAACCTGTTTCACTGGTAAAAATAGTAGATGGCGACAGAGTAGAATAGGGCTTTTCTTTAAGATCCTTTTTGCAGGATGGTATAATTGTTACCAAAACAAATATAAATGGCAGTAATATTTTAATTCTCATACTATTATTTTTTGTAAGCTTTTAATTAAAAACTTGCTGATAACCCAATTGTGTAAGAACGTTGCGAAGGGTATGCGCCATAGTCAATTCCCTGCTGTAATAATCCTACACCAAATGAACTTACTTCAGGATCGAACCCTCTGTATTTTGTAATAGTAAATACATTAGTTCCTGTAACAAATAATCTTAAATTTTTGATTGCCCTAAAATTGGGCAGGGAGTAGCTAAATGATAGCTGCTTCAATCTGAAAAAGCTGCCATCTTCTACCATAGTAGAATTAATATCAGTCGAAGCCCGGTTTGTTTGTGTACCTGGATATCTGACGTTTGTTGTAGGGTTAGCGGAAGTCCACCGGTTTTTGTACCAGTCTTCTGTCTGATTAAAAATAATACCATCATTGGAAATCAAACCGTTTCCTAAATAATGACCCGTAACATTTAAAACATTGTTTCCCTGCGATCCGGTAAAAAATACATTCACCGTTAATTTTTTCCAGGTGATATCGTTTGTCCACCCATAAATAAAGTCTGGTGATGATTTACCCAACACTGTTCTATCATCATTATTAATAACCCCATCCTTGTTAAGGTCCTGATATCTCAGATTGCCAGGCCTTTGGTCTGCTACCTGGCCGGTGATAGGAAACGGATAATTCGGGACACTGCCGGTGAAATCAGAAGATTGAGTCAGGCCAATAATTTTAAAGCCATAAAACTGACCAATTTCCTCTCCCGGCGTTAAGATTCCATAAGTCCCACCCTGAAGATTACCACTTAATGATTGCAGAGAAGAAGATTTTCTGCTGCCCAAATCAACTAAAATATTTTTATTCTTTGAGATATTGAAACGTGTTGTAAATCTTACATCCGTCTGTCTGATGATATCTGCCTGAAAACTAAACTCAACACCTCTATTGCTTATAGATCCATAATTATCTGTAATGAAACTGTTTCCCGATTGTGAAGGAAGTAGCCGCGGCTGTAATAAACCTTCTGTCCGTTTCTTATAGTAGTCCAGACTAAACGTCAGTCTGTTTTCCCAGGCATTAAAATCCACACCAGCATTAAATTGTTTGGTTTGTTCCCACGAAAGATTAGAATTTCCAAGAGTGAAAGGAAAAACCACTATCTGGGCAGATGAGCCTACCTGATAATAATCGTTGCCATATCTTGCTAAAGACGAATAAGGTGCGATGGCCTGGCTGCCAGTTATACCATATGAAGCTCTAAGCTTTGCATTGGATATACCCGTTACGCCTTTCATAAATCTTTCCTCATTAATATTCCATGCAACACCTACAGCAGGAAAATAACCGCTCTTTTTATTTTCTGCAAAAGGTGAAGCCGCATCTAGACGAACAGATGTATTTAAAATATATTTCCCTTTAAAGGAATAATTGGCACGAAAAAATCCCGATTCTATAATCCGGTCTTCTTTGTAAGAAAGCGTTTGCTGTGCAGCAGCACTTGAAAGATTATTTACCCCTAAAGATGCAAGATAAAGACCAGAGGTCGAACCTGTTAATGACTCAACCTGATCTTTAATATATTCGGCACCTAAGGTAAAATTTAATGAATGATCTGTATTGATTGTCTTATCATACTGCAAATATGTATTTACATTATAGTTGTAAGTATTGGTAACAGAATTATCCCCCCTGCCATTACTGTAAAAACCTTCATTTACCGTATTTGGAAAAAATGCCTGTCTCCTGGTCAGATTTTGAATCCTGCCAAGGTTGACAGCCAGCTTCAATGCCGGAGTTATCTGAAATACATTCTGAATATTGATAATAGAATAATCATTTTTTGACAAATCCTGCTTATCAGTTTGAGCAATAACAGGATTTCCGAACCAGCCTATTCCACCTCCCGGAATAGGACTCTGAACCTTAAGGCCATTATCCGTCAAATGATATAATGGATTGGTTCTTAAAGCTTCCAGCAATCCAGGCCCGTTCGGCCACCCACCGTTGGAACTTATACCACGATTTGAATTTTGATGAACAAATGAAAGTTGAGCTGTTACGGTATACCAGGCATTTATTACATTACTAAGGTTCGCACGAATACTTGACCGGACAACATCCGAACCAATTAGAAGTCCTTTGTCTTTAAGATAATTACCTGAAATGTAATAGGAAGATTTGGGAGTGCCACCAGAAACGCTTAGTGAGGCATCCTCCCTTAAAGTTGGTCTTGTTGTCTTTTCAAACCAATTTGTATTTGTATTTAATGTATCTACATTACCAAAAGGCTTGGGATTACCTCCATAAGCTGAATACTCATTGTATACTTCTGCAAATTGCTTACCGTTCATCATTTTCAAAGGGTGCGCTATTGAGCCGGAAGATATTCTATTCACAAACTCAATAGTTCCCTCAGTTCGTTTTCCAGCTTTGGTAGTGATGACTACAACTCCATTGGCACCGCGTGATCCAAATATCGCCGTAGCAGAGGCATCTTTCAATACTTCAATATTCTCAATATCATTAGGATTTATTCCATATAAGCCATTCTGGGCAAATGCACCATAAATTAAACTGGCCGCTTCCCTGTATGCAGGCATAATTACTCCATCTATTACATAAAGTGGTTCATTGTCGCCGCTTAGTGAATTATTACCACGGATCCTGATAATAGCATTTGCACCTGGTTCTCCTGAAGTTGATGTAACCTGAATACCCGTAGCCCTGCCCTGTAAAGCCTGATCCACGGTATTAACAATGGCATTTTTGAAATCTTTTGCTGTTACTTTAGAAGTAGCCGAAGTAAGATTGCGCTTGTTTTGTGTTCCATATCCGACAACGATCACATCATTTAAGGTCGAATTCTTAGAAACCAATGTTATACCAGCAACAGTGCCCACTTTATCTGCCTTCAACTGCTGATCTTCATAACCCACACTGGAGAAAATTAATGTACTCCCTTTATTAACGTGTATAGTATAACCCCCATCTACGTTGGTTGTAGTACCGCCTGCACTACCTTTGACTTTTACAGATACACTTGCAAGTGGTGTATTGTTCTCTGATGTGACAGTGCCGGTCACGGTAATTTGCTGCTGTGCAAATAAAGCAAAATTAAAAAAAAAGAGAAGAAAAGAAAAGAAATATCGTTTCCCTTCGGGAAAACGACCACTTAGTTTTTTACGCATGGCGAGCAGTTTTGGTTTTTTTTATGGAAACTATATCGTTAATAGTTTCACTTATTTTGGCAACGCTAATACAATTCCCAAAGCAATATTATTCCTGTGTGTTTTGTATTATTAGTATTCATTACCAAAAATTAATATACAATTATAGAAGCATTATTAATTTAAATGTATCAAAATGTGATAGATTAGTTTAACTTTATGACACATAAATGACGGCCTGAAAAAACACCATAACATCCCGATAATCTGAGTTTTAAATCAGCAAGCTATTTTGTTACTTGTTTCAGATCTGAAACAAGTATATCATCAATTGAATGCCATAAGAAAACGCATTACAAAATAAAAAACCGGGAAAAAGGAAGATCTTGTATGCACACTATAATTTATGTATTTTCTAAAATCTCCAAACTTTCCTCTACAGAAGTACCCTTATGCACAAATATCCATCAATACTTTAGTGATAATATCCGGATGACTATGCTGGATGATATTTCTCCCATATATAATACCGGCTACGCCCTGCTCCATTGATGTTTTAGTGCGCTGGAGAATATCCTTATCACTGGCCTATCACTGGCCCTGCTGCCGCCTCTTACCAATACCGGCATGTTGCCGGCAATTTTAACAACGCGATGATAATCACGTACATCGATCGTCGGATCCGCTTTAATAATATCAGCGCCCAACCCAACAGCCTGCCTTACTAAAGGCAATATTTTCTTTATATCACCATCAATTATATAGCCTCCTTTTTCCGTATTGGCCCTGAATACCAAGTGCTCTATCATCAATGGCAGATTATAATGATCTGATTCTGATTTGATCTTAATATAAATATCGTTGGATGATTGAACTATTTTTTTAAATGGATCAAACAGCATCTTAAGATAAAATCATTTTAGGGTCGATCTGAAATGCAGTGAAGACCCAGGTTTGGATAGCTATATCAATTTCCGTTTTGGTGGCCAGTGCCAAGAAACATTTTATGCTAAAACAAACCCTTTATGAAATCTTACAGATATTAAGCATCTCCATTTTTTAAAGAATGCCCATAAATTAACTATTTCAGCAAGCTCAATTATAATATTTCAAAGCACAAAAAGATAATCAATTGAATATCTTCGATTTATAACTCAACCCTATTGATCTTTAATATAATATCAATGCACAGCCTGGTTACTGCCGACGCTCTGGTATGCTGAATAAATTAATACAAACACAGACGGCATCTGACCGAACTGCCTGATCGATCTTTTTACTAAACCTTGATGCAGTCAATTCAGGCTCATAAACGTTGGCAACATCTGCATGCAGTAACAGCGAAAGATCAATGTTTAAACATAGGAATTTTAGCTTTTGACGTATGGTAAATTTTATACCTTTATTATATCAATCATATTCTAACGACTTTTGCCACTACCTGGGAATATTTCTTGATTAGCATATCCTCCTGGGGTGGGACCAAATTTCAGCACATCTC
>Ga0209512_1000682_pt1 | contig 51508 bp, 45 predicted proteins | sample frozenSSSSmetaG_FD_184142 | JGI IMG/M metagenome (GOLD analysis project Ga0209512, IMG submission 184142) | Glacier valley bacterial and archeal communities from Borup Fiord, Nunavut, Canada, to study Microbial Dark Matter (Phase II) -... | ecosystem: Environmental > Aquatic > Freshwater > Ice >...
CGGTGAATGTACGGATCAAAAAAGGATACATGCGAATTTCGCGCCTTTTTTGATCCGTACATTCACCGGGAAACATTACTATTTAATTGTCTTATAATTTATCCGTTATGTTAAACAGGTTGCGGGCCGTTCCTTACTTTTCTACAAGGAACGGGAGAACGGCCTGTGGGCTGAAGTGAGCAGGCAGACGGAGCCAAAAGCTCCGGTCATTCAAACATCGGAGGTAACACATCTTCAAGATCAAGCTTTCCATACTTGGCGTAAAGCTGCTGGGTTAGAGTATCCCATATTTTTTGATATCTGTCGCGATACGTTTCCTGAATTTGCCGCACGTCTCCAAAGCTTAGCTTCGAAATCATCATAACAAACAATTTTTAAGCAATAAGTAAGCAGGAGATCAGCCTATATGAAAAACGTAATGTCCAATTAAAAGCACTATTAATCCAATGATTACACCCGGAACTATACTGCTTTTTGTGAGCGCCTTTGTTGGGATTGCATTCGGCTTATTTCTAAGAAATCGAGAAAACAAATAAGCTGTCACCAGTATAAAGCGTTGCAACTGCCACCATTTGTATGGATGCGGGGTATATCTGTGTCCATAGGTGATGAAGATTGTTAGTTTCAAATATTCCTCCCGGGTCATGAGATAGACCCGTACAAGTTGCCCGCTCGGGTAATCGGTTGTTTCTTTTACTCTTACGATTTGCATTTGATGATCGACCTGTGTTATTGCCTGAAAGGCAAAGGGCGCGGGCTGTGTCTGTTTAATATAACATTATTATAAGGCATATCTTCCTTTTTCTACTCCCCAATTTAACGGATAAAAATGAAAAGCGTGAGAATTTCAGTATCTATTTTTATCCGTTAAATTGGGGAGTATTATTTAAAATTATTTATATGTCTTATAATTTCCGCTTATGTTACGTAGAGTGGCTCGGTTTCTTAAGTTTTTCAAGAAGAAACCGATTGCAGGCGTGGGAGAGGAAGGGTTGAAAGGAAAAAGAAGCGCGGAGCGTACGCCGTAAGGCGTTCACTTTGATCGTACCTAAATGAAAAACCCCTTTACGAGAGGGGTCTTAGAATTAAGAGCTTTTAGACGTAACGAAGTTAACTATTTTTTATGTCTGAAAAAAGCACTAAAATTACCTTCCTAAAGAATCTCTCCCTGCCATTATCCGAAGAGATGAGTCAATCCCTTTTTGAACTTGTATCATATTTTGCAATAACGTGCGTTGGGTTTCTAATTTTTTCACTATCGGTTGTATATCTGGTTGAGCATCTTTCTCGTTAAATAAAGGGATAGCTGCGACAAAAACCGCACAAATAGCCACAAATATCGTGGCTATTGTAAAGTTTCGTTGTGTCTTGAAGTTCATCAGAGTTTTTTCATTAGTAGACACGACTGACTTGCCGACTAATATATTCTGATCATTGCTTTGCTCAATTGATTTAGTCTGCCTCTCTTGTATAATTGCCTGCTCATTTTCGCGCCTTATAGCTGCAAGATATTGCAGACCTGGGTAGGTTATCTTTAGCAGAATTTCAGCAGATGGGATTTGCTTATACATGTCAAATGTGAAAGTTCCTGTAACCCCATTTTCCATAACATTTGCACCAAGGTTTCCGTAATTTTTATTTAAGGATACTATCAATCCCTCTTGAATAAGAAAATTTATCGCTTCTACTACGTGTCGATATACTTGTTTATTTTCTTCATGGAAGTACTCCTTAAAAAACCCATTCATTGTAGCGTGATAAACGCTATACTCTCTTTCCAAGAAGAGCAATAGATCATTCTGAAAATGCGCGATGCCTGCCATAGTTCTAAGGTTTAGGGCACCGAATATAAATGAAAAACCCCGCTGTTGGGCGGGGGTAAAGCGAATTTAATTTAACATCAATTCTTTATAGTCTTCATATTGTCGTAGAGGTCACCGTAATTAGTAACATCAGCAATTTTTGAGATTTCATCAGTTAGATTTTCCAGTTTTAATCCTACGTCGCCAAATCCTTCTGTAGTATTCCCTTCTAATAACGTTACCTTCTTAGTTAAAAAATCTACCTTTAAATGGAGACTGTCAATTTCCTTTTTAATCGAATCGAAGTTGTTTCCAACTTTCTTAAATCCTGTACCAATCAGCTCCTTTATGTCGATAATTTCCTTTGAGAGAATAGAAAGGTTTTTCTCTAAATGTTCTACACTTGATTCCATTTGAAGAAAGGTTTTATGAAGTTTGGAGCGCGAAGTTAAGCACTTTTACTGGGTAACTGCTGATAACTTTGTTTAAGTTAATACTCAATTGAATATGAAAGGGCAAAATGTTACGAACAATTGTGAATAGCGTGCTAAGAATATTAGAGTTTTTCCACCCATTTATTTTAGCAATGTGATTCCCAACCAGTTTTACCCTTCCTCACGCGGAACTCAACATGAGAAGTTGAACGCATCATTTTTTTTAAAATACTGCGTACTAATATAATTCGCAAATTCTTGCTAAAGCCCGGAAACCGTATTTTCCGAATGGGAATGACGTAGGGCGTGATAAAATCGATCAAAGTAAAAATCGAAACACATTTGCCCGTTCAAGTCAAAATACCGCCAAGGAAGGCTCCTTAAAACGCATTAAATGCTATATTAAGCAGGATATTGTAACAATTTTTATTGCAAATCGGGAAATTAGTAAAATGTTGGTTATCTTTATCTGAAATGAAAAAACCCTCGCAAAGCTGTAAACTTTCGAGGGTTGAGAAAAAGAATTCAATATTTTAAGGACACCAGTGTAAAGATACTCCTCCTTTCTATATATTCAACAATTCTCCCTTCATTTTATTGTAACAGCAAAAAACAACTACCGCAAGTTGATCACTATACGAACGTCTATCTGTAAATAGGCTTACGAAATCTTAGTGATTTACTTATTAAATAGTTGCCAATATCCGGCAATGATGGAGCAGGAAGGATTGACTTCCGCGAATTCAATTGAAGGTGAAAACCTACACAGGATTCTGCTTTAAGTGCAAGCAGCACGGAGAATTAACTTTCCGAAGCACTAAAAACGAGGTTGATGAAGAAACAGGAGTTGTCATAAAAAAAGGCAAACGGTTTCCCATCTGCCTCGCCTGTCTTAGAAACTAGTGAAGTCTGGAGCTCGATTAACAATGCCTAAGCATCATCGAGATTTCCCGGAGGGCCTGACCAGTTCGTAGCTAGTCGGGCTCTTTGCTTTCATTCTAACGTTCAAGTGAGTCGGATTGTTGTAATCTTTTTAGGATGCACTAAAAAGGTTTCGGGCGGCAAAGGTACGTTAAAGTACAAGTTTTTTATCAAAAATGTAAAAAAAGTAAAAAAAATAATTCTGAATCTCCTCACGCGTAAGCCACCGCAGTCCAGCCTTTTTTCTTATCAGCCGTGGGATGGCCTGTGCTCTATTTAATATAAGCGGTTTATAAGATCTATTCTTCCTTTGTTTTCCCGGTGAATGTACGGATCAAAAAGAATACTTGCGAATTTCGCGCCTTTTTTGATCCGTACATTCACCGGGAAACATTACTATTTAATTGTCTTATAATTTATATTATGTTAAATAGCTGTCCGGGCATCCAAAAGAAAAAAGGCTACGCTTCTGGTGCTTCCGCGTGAGGAAGGTAAAATAGTATATTCGGAGAATGATAACCTTATACTTTGAAGGAATAACGCCTGACAAAACAATAGCTGTTCAAACGAACGGCGATGCAATACTTTACAATTTGGCTCAGATTGATAAAGTCCTGTCAGACATGGGTCAATCTGGGTTGTCTGAAAACAATCAATTTTCTACAATTTTTCCTCTGGGCACATTCGTATGTTCGGTCACGATGTCTTTGGACGCCAAAGAATGTTCAATGATGATGATTGATTACAAAAAGGACGATGAGGCTGCAATGTCGTATGCGAACACATTAAATCCTTATCCCACCTTGCGTAGAACGTTTTTAGACGCCTATGCAAGCATTAATATGAAATTTTATAATTTTCCGGATTTTAAATTGGTAATGGGTGACATCCCAACAGGTGGAAATTGAGAAATTGAGGCCTACCTAAATAGACGTTAGTTCTCTTTCGATTTTTCGCTGATATGAATAATTACGCAAAACCGTCGCACTTTCTCAACGCGATAATCAATGCCTTCCTTTTCGCTTTTTGACATAAAGAAGTTTTAACTCCGTTATGTCTTCAAGTATTAAATTCAGAGACCCCGTTCCTAGCGGGGTTTTTCATTCAGGTGCAATCAAGGGGTCGAACCGTTCTGGTTCGTTGGCTCTGCGCTTCTTTTTCCTTTTAGCCCGGCTACTCCATCCCCGCTGCGATTTTTTTCTGCGAAATGTAAAAATCGCGCTACACAGCGCCAGTAGCTAATTAACATAATATAGAGTTATACAAGCAACGCATAAGGTGTGGGGGTGTTTGAACGGCTTTCAAAATTGAAAGTTCGCATGGAACAAAAACTTATTAAATTTACAGTAATAGTCCCCCGCCGCACTACTCAATGGAACAGTGCTTTTGGCGAGCCTTTTTAAATGAAATCAAGCATATTCAAAGAAAAATTTAATGCCGGATGACATTTCCATATTGTTAAGTCGCTATAAGGAGTTGAACTTGCAGGACGTTTTGGACCACGGAAAATTCAATGAATATTCTATCGTGCATCACTCGTCCAGTATAGAAGGATCTACCCTAACAGAGATAGAGACACGGTTACTTTTGGAAGAGGATATCACACCAAAAGGTAAACCCCTTATGCATAGCTTAATGGTCAAAGATCATTATTTTGCTCTCCGATACGCGTTGGATGCTGCGTCTGCAAAAAAGGCTGTCACCGTTGAATTTATCCAACAGATCAATGCTTTAGTTATGAAAAATACCGGAAGTGTTTATAATACTGTTTTGGGTGAGATTGACGCAGCCAAAGGAATGTTCCGGAAAGGAAACGTCAGCGCAGGAGGAAGTTATTTTCCCAATTATGATAAAGTGGTGCCTTATACCACGGAATTTGTAAACCGTTTAGATACGACTCTTCCTATTGTCCAGGGCAACAAAGAACAATTAGAGTTCTCTTTTGCCGCGCATTTCAATCTTGTCTCGATTCATCCTTTCTATGATGGTAATGGCCGTACCAGCCGGCTGCTGATGAATTACATCCAGGCTTATCACGGCTTGCCTCTGGCCATCGTATTCAAAGAGGATAAAGCAGATTATTACGTTGCTCTTCAGGAGACGAGGAAACAAAAAGGCATGGAAATTTTCAACACTTTCATGTTCGAACAATATAGGAAACATCTTGAACAGGAGATTACCGCTTATACTCAGGCTATGGCCCAAAATATAATCCCGAAGAAAGGGAAAGGAAATGGTTATTCGTTATTTTTTTAGTTTATTGGGATAAATTATAACCAAATTCTACAGCACCATATCCCAGGATTTCATAGACCTCGACGTTAAAGTGCTGCAAGAATAACTTTAGACTCCTGTTGGATCCAACAAAAGGAAAAATAACGAGGGGATGTTTGCCTGAACGATTTTCCACCACTAGCGAAAATTATACAGGCAAACATCCCTACGAATACAATAAAAGAAGGATCACTCCTTCCTTTATTAATTACTTTAATGGATCTTATCCACGTTATTGAACTTGTCAGTGTATAGCGCTGACTTTTCTGTATTTTGTTTCTGATCGTAGATATTGATCAGCAAATCATAAGAATCTTTCAGGAACTGTTTTTCTTCCATTTTAAGCTTACCTGAGCCTCCCAGTAATTCATCCACCTTTGTAAGCTGTTCGGCAGCATCGTCAAACTTCTTAGAAACCTGCTGACGAAAATCTTCTTTTTGCCTCAGCTGGTCCGGTGTAAGCTTTACTTTGCCCACAGGCTTGATCTTTTTGTTTTTGGCGATAATATCGATAGCCTGGTTGTAATATATCTGTCCCAGCAGCATTCTTGTATTGGGATATTTTGGATCGAGTTCAATGCTCTTCTGAGATTTTTCTACCGCCTTGGTAATAAGCTCGCCAGAATTCGCCGGCCTCTTCGTACTGTCTTCATTATACGCTGTTTTATACAATTCCACAGCATAATTGAAATAGTAAAGAGAGTTAGTCGGATTTGCTTTTGTCAGCTCATCATACTTGGCGAACAGCTTGTCCTTATCGCCGGTTTCACTCAGCATATTCACTTCAAAACCCAGCCAGAAAGGATCATCAGGATAAACTTCCTTACCAAGTTTCGTATATTTTGTAGCATTCTCTATATCGTTTTTCTGCTTGTAATGATCAGCCAGCCATTTATATATGGACTCATATCCCTGACCCTTGGCCTTAGCATCAGCGATCTTAGAATAGTAATATGCGGCAGTATCCGTCTTAGTACCTTTTTCCGCAGATATACCAGCATATAAAACTGATATAGTATCAAGTTTGATATTGTTTGTCCAGCCGTTCTTCGCCAAAAGATCGAATACACTAAGAGAACCCTCGAAACCTTTCAGTGCATCGTTGTAATTACCGGCATTGTAAAGTGTTGCCGCTTCCTTTGAAAATCCAGAATACAGGTCAGTGATCGGCCTGCGGTTGTCAATGGTCAGCAAAACATATCTTTTCGCAGAATCCTTGATCGTACTTTCCAGGTCCATATATTTTTTCATGGCATCAAGTGCAACGTACTTTGCATCCGGGGTGCCGGCCTGTATAACAGAATCCATCCCGATCGCGCCGTAGATCTTGGATTTTACATACCACGCTTCTGAACTGTTCTTATTCTTTTCCTGAGCCAGAACATTATCTATTTCTGTTTTTGCTTCGGCGTACTTCTTTTTACCTAAAAGATCCTTCGCCTTATCCAGTTTCTGGGCGAATAAGCCAAAACTGGTCACAACCAGCATCATCGTTACAAACAAAGATTTCATATACAAGTGTTTATTTAGGATGAAAAAACTTATTGATTTTCTTCAGATGATTCTGGCAGCGTATCAGTTGCCTGATCATCATTATTATTATCCAATATTTCTCCGGATGCCTCCTTTATAATTTCACCAGGCACTTCCACTTCACCCGGCACGTCAATTATCCTGTCCTCAGGATCGACAATTATATCCAGCTTGGTTATCGCAGCTATTTCATCCCCATCGTCCAGCCTGATCAGTTTCACCCCCTGCGTAGCTCTTCCCTGGGAGCTGATCGTTGTGACTCCCATCCTGATAGTGACCCCACTTTTACAGGTTATCATCAGATCTTCTTTTGCGGTAACATCCAGTATCCCTACAAGTGACCCGGAACGTTCTGTAACACTAATGGTTTTGACACCCTTACCACCGCGATTGGTAATTCGGTATTCTTCTATTTCCGTTCTCTTGCCGAAACCTTTTTCACTAACCACTAATACCGTTCTGGATTTGTCATCCGCTTTGACACATATCATGCCAATAACCTCATCCTTTTCATCTTCAACTTCTATACCAGCCACTCCTATTGCGCCCCGTCCTGTGGGACGAACCTTATTTTCCGGGAACCGGATCGCCCTGCCGGATTTCACAGCCATCATGATCTCACAATTGCCATCGGTAAGTTTGGCTTCCAGCAATTCATCGCCTGCATTAATGGTTATGGCGATGACACCTGTCTGCCTCGGCCTGCTGAAATCTTCCAGCAATGTTTTCTTGATAATTCCTTTTTTAGTACACAGCACGATCGTGTGACTGTTCACAAACTCCTTGTCCTCAAAATCTTTCACGTCAATGATCGCACGCACTTTGTCATCCGGTGGTATCTGGATCAGGTTCTGGATCGCCCTTCCCTTGCTCGATTTTTCACCTTCGGGAATTTCATAAATATTTAGCCAGTAGCATCTTCCTTTTTCAGTAAAGAATAACATGGTATGATGTGTGGAAGCCACGAACAGGTGCTCGATATAATCCTCTTCACGTGTTTTTCCACCTATCGCACCACGGCCCCCTCTGCGCTGCTGACGAAATTCAGTAGCCGAAGTTCTTTTTATATACCCATGATGAGAAATAGTGATCACGACGTCTTCTTCTTTGATAAGATCCTTTATACGAACCTCGTCATCCAGGTAAGTGATCTCGGTTCTGCGCGCATCACCGAATTTATCTTTTACTTCATTTAGTTCTTTCTTAATTATATCATAGCGCATGCCTTCATCGCCCAGCAATTCTTTCAGATAGGTGATCAGCTTCATCAGCTCATCAAATTCGTCTTTTATCTTGTCTCTTTCCATTCCTGTAAGGCGCTGTAAACGCAACTCCAGTATGGCTTTCGCCTGGATCTCATCAAGTCCCCAGCCTGCGTTGATCAGGTTTTCCTTTGCCTTATCAGGTGTGGCGGATGCCCTGATCAGGGAAATAACTTCATCAAGATGGTCAAGAGCGATGAGATAACCCTGAAGGATATGCGCTTTTTTCTCCGCTTCCCGTAATTCGAACTGCGTGCGGCGCACCACTACTTCATGCCTGAACTCCACAAACTCGCTTATCATGTCTTTGACATTCAGCGTTCTTGGCCGGCCTTTGACGAGCGCCACATTATTGATACCGAAAGAGGTTTGCAACTCGGTGTATTTATACAACTGGTTGACCACCACGTTGGCGATCGCGTCTCTTTTCAGATCGATCACTATACGCGTACCTTCCTTGTTATTGGATTCGTTGTTGATGTGCGCAATACCTTCGATTGCTTTTTCATTTACCAATTGCCCGATACGGTCACACAGCGAATCCCGGCTTACCTGGTAGGGCACTTCGGTAATGATGATCGTTTCCCTTCCGCTGGGTTTGGCATCGATATGCAGCTTGCCCCGGAGCACTACCCTTCCCCTGCCAAAATGCATGGCCGCTTTAACCCCTTCCATGCCATAAATGATCCCGCCGGTTGGGAAATCCGGAGCCTTGATGAATTCCATTAATTCATCTATAGTGATCTCACGGTTATCTATATACGCTATACATCCATTAATCACTTCCGTTAAATTATGCGGAAGGATATTTGTGGCCATGCCCACTGCAATGCCACTTGATCCGTTAATCAGCAAATTGGGAATGCGGGTAGGCAGTACTGATGGCTCTTCGAGAGAATCATCAAAATTCAGCTGAAAATTGACGGTATCTTTTTCGATATCTACCAGCATGTTTTCAGCTATTCTCTGCAGCCTCGCTTCAGTGTACCTCATTGCCGCAGGTCCGTCGCCGTCCTGGCTGCCGAAATTGCCCTGTTTATCGATCAGCGTATACCGCATGTTCCATTCCTGCGCCATGCGCACCATGGAATCATATACTGATTTATCTCCATGGGGGTGAAACTTGCCCAACACCTCTCCCACTATCCTGGCAGATTTTTTATATGGTTTATTGAAATGAATGCCAAGCTCGTTCATGGCGTGGAGTACTCGGCGGTGAACGGGTTTAAAACCATCGCGGACATCGGGAAGGGCGCGACCGACGATCACTGACATAGAATAATCTATGTAGGCTGTCTTCATCTGCTCTTCTATGTTAATGGGATGGATACGGTCGCTATCGTTAGTAACGTCTGGTGTGAGATTGTTCTCGTCCATGTATAGGTTATGCTTTATTTTTCAATGAAATCGCCCGAAAATCCCGGTGTTCCGGAGGGATGGCAAATTTACCCTTTTTAAGGGTAAAAACCATATAATAAAAAGGTACGTAAATTGGATTGTTTAACGTCTTCTTGATTCTTTTAAACCATAATACACCTAACTTTAATATTCCTCCATTTCAATTTATCAGTATGAACAAATATCTCCTTTTGAGGGATAATAAGCAATCGGGTCCCTATACCGTTCCCGAGATCATTGAAAATGGTATTAAACCATATGACCTGGTGTGGCTGGAGGGTAAAAGTGCCGCCTGGCGCTATCCCAGTGAGATTGAAGAATTAAAACCCCACGCCCTTGTGGTGGAAGAACAACCCTTCGACCGTTTTTATAAAAAACCTGAACCCGGAAAAGATACTCAACCCCAGCCTGAAAAAAATACCACGTTTGAGCCTGTCATTGCTGAAGAATCAGTGACGCGGAAGATCGATTCCGCTCCTAAAAAGGTGTATATAAACTTTCCGGGCGGCGCAACAAAAGTAGCGGCCTTCCAGCAGTCTAAACCCGAACAGCCGCCTATAGATCCTATGATAAATTATATTGAGCCTGTGCGCATTCAGTCTTCCCCAAAACCGGAGCCACAGGATAAAAAATTACTGTATGGTGCCATAGTTGCTTGCCTTATACTGGTTTCTTTATTAATTATCAATTACATTAATCAACGCAATAATATAAGGCAGTTAAGCAGTCTGGTAGAGCAAATGCAGAAGCGGCGCCAGGAAGAAAGCCTGCCAGCCACGACTGCCCTGGCTAATCATCCTATCAGTATTCCGTCCCGCACAATAAATAACGAATTGCCCGCAGCTGCTTTGAAAATATTGACACCTGCCGGAAATAAAATCATGAAGGAGAAACGGACCCTATCCACTGCAGCAGCTTCTGCTGTGGTTTTGAATCAACCTGTTTCCGATGCCAGAGAAAAACAGGCGATACCGGCTGAACCCGTAAAAGCAGTGGCACCGCAGCCAAAGGAACCTGGAAAAGAAGATCTGTTCAAACTGGTGTCCGTAAAACCAAACAAATACAGGACCGGCGTATTGGGCGGAATTTCAAATTTGCAACTTGTTCTTACCAATAATAGCAACCATGAATTACAGCGTGTGGCCGTGGAGATAAGGTACCTCAACCCGGAAAAAAAAGTGGTGAAAACGCAAACGGTATATTTTGAAAAAATCTCTCCCGGCAGCCAGCCGGCACTGGATGTGCCTAAAAGCAACCGCGGCATCACGATAGATTACAACATCACTGACATTAAAAGTTAGCCGTGATAGACTTACTTTGTGGTTCTTAAAAGAATCCTTTGAAGCATATTGTCATATTTGGTGCAGGAAAATCCAGTACGTTTCTAATTGAATATATTATCGCGCAATTACCGGCAAACAACTGGCAACTCACTGTGCTCGATATTAACCAGCAGGCGGCCCAGGCAAAAATTGGAAATGCTCCTTTGGCACGGGCACTCCCTTTAAATGTAGAAAATGAGCCGGAAAGGAAAAGCCATGTGTCTTCATCCGACATTGTTATTTCTCTTCTTCCTCCGGCACTCCATTATAAGATAGCGCTTGATTGCATTGAATTTAAAAAGAATCTGCTTACGGCTTCATATATTGATCCCGCAATTGAAAAGCTACGCGCTGATATTGACAGAGAAGGTCTTTTATTTCTCTGCGAAATGGGTCTCGACCCCGGCATTGACCACATGAGCGCCATGAAGATCATCCACGGCCTGGAAGAAAAAAAAGCAACTATCATTTCCTTCCGATCCCATTGCGGCGGCCTGGTAGCTCCGGAATCCGATGATAATCCATGGCACTATAAAATCAGCTGGAACCCTCGTAATGTTATACTCGCAGGCAAGGCAGGCGCCATATATAAAGAAAATGGAAAAGAAATTCAATTGTTTTATGAACAATTATTCAATATAAAGACAGTGGTAAATATTGAAGGGATCGGCCCCCTGTCATACTATCCAAACCGTGATTCACTTTCCTATATCGACCTGTATGGATTGCATAGTGCCAAAGATTTTATACGGACCACCCTCCGGTATCCGGCTTTCTGCAAAGGATGGCAAAAAATTATCGAGTTCAAATTAACGGATGAATACGTGCAGTATGAGACAAACAACAAAACGATAAAACAATTTTTCAGCGAACACTTTATTAAATATGGAATTAATAAAATAAAGTATAAGGAGATAACCGAACAACTTTATTTTATTGGCCTGGAGGATGATGTGACAATGATCAACAAAGGAAAATGCAGTGCCGCTGATGTGATGCAATTTATTCTTGAAAAAAAATTGGTACTGCGGCCACAGGATAAGGACATGATCGTGATGCAGCATGAAATAGACTATGTGCTGAACGGCAAAGTAAATACTTTAAAAAGCAGCCTTGTTGTAAAAGGACAAGATAATATTCACACGGCCATGGCCAAAACGGTTGGCCTACCTCTGGGCATAGCTGCTAAAATGATCTTACAGGAAAATATTAAGGTAAAGGGACTTCACATACCTATCATCAGTGAGATTTACGAGCCAGTACTAAAAGAGCTGAAAATGCTTGGCGTTCAATTTAATGAGTCATAATTATTTCTTTGATAATTCCATAATTATTTTCCACTCTTCCCCTGTTACGGGTTGTACGCTGAGGCGGCTCAGTTTTACAAGCGCCATTTCCTTTAAATGAGTGTGATTCTTTATCGTTGAGAGGGTAACGGGCTTGGATAGCTGTTTTAAAGGTGTTAATTCTACAGCCACCCAAGCTTCTTCTGTTGTTGAAGGATCCTGGAAGGCTTCTTTTGAAACTTTGGCAATACCCACAATTTCCATTCCCTCATTACTGTGATAAAAAAATACTTCATCATTCTTTTTCATGATACGCAGATTATTGCGCGCCGTATAATTACGTACACCGTCCCAGGTGGTGGATCCATCTTTTTTAAATTGTTGCCATGAGTAAACGGAAGGTTCTGATTTAATGAGCCAGTGTGCCATAATGTATAATAATTAACAGCTTAAAAATACAGATTTGTTTAAGATTAAATCCAACCTTTTCGGTGTTTCGTAGATGAATGCAGAACAAACAAATACGTAATTTATTAATCAAGCACCATATTTATGAAGTCTATCAGATAAATTAGTATGTTGGTATTTGAACCTACCATGTTGTTTCTGGAACACTTGACAGCAAAGCAATTGATTCTTTAATTAAAACAGGTGGTGGTAAAGCGGAATTAGTAGACACGGTGCTTATGCCCAAAAAATAGTGGTGTTACACAGGAGTCTCATGCTCCTCAGAAGGGTCGGTGTATACCGGCTCTTTTTTTTACCATCCACTTGCCAGTGCGTCAGCAATATGCATGGTCTGTATGTCGATGCCTTTATATTTGATGTACCCGTCAATATGCATCAGGCAGGAATGATCAGTTGATATAATATATTTTGACCCGGTCGCCATTGCGTTATTAACCTTCTGTTCGGCCATAGCTATGGAAATTGATTCAAATTTTACAGCAAAAGTTCCGCCGAAGCCACAACATGTTTCTACGTCTTTCATTTCAACAAGTTTCAGACCCATTACCTTATTTAATAATTTTCTGGGTTCGGCTTTTATTTTACACTCCCGGAGACCCGCACACGAATCGTGGTAGGTAGCGGAAGTATTTAATACTGCTCCGAAATTGTCAGCATGCAAAACATTGATCAGGAACTCGGAAAATTCAAATGTTCTTTTGGCAAGATCTTTTACTTCATTATGCAAAGAAGAATTTTCGAATAATTTCAGATAATAATTTCTTATAAACCCTACACAGGAAGCACTCGGCGCGACAATATAATCAGCGCCTTTAAAATCCTTTATAAATTTGGAACACACAGACTTCGCCTCATCGCGAAAACCCGCATTGAATGCCGGCTGTCCACAACAGGTCTGATTAGTATTATACTGAACCATGCATCCTGCTTTCTCCAGCACCTTGACCATGTTAAAAGCCGTTTGCGGGTAAAGCTGGTCCACAAAACAGGGAATGAATAGTTGAACGGTCATGATTGCTCTTCCTGTTTATGCCCGGCCATAGAGACAACCAGTGAAATCATTTTGAGCGCAGTGACGGCAGCCTCTTCTCCCTTATGCCCATGAATACCGCCAGTTCTTTCATCTGCCTGCTGCTGGTTGTTTACGGTGAGCACACCATAAATAACGGGAATGGGTAATATGAGATTTAATTGTGTGATCCCGTCAGTAATGGCATGGCATACATATTCAAAATGCGGCGTATCGCCTTTCAATACACAACCTAATGCAATAAATGCCTGGGGTCTTACCTCTTTGTATTTATTGAGGTCCCAGTATTTCTTTATAATAAATGGAATTTCAACGGCGCCGGGCACATTAAGTATTTTAATGCATTTTGCATTTTGCGCATGCAAAACTTTCAGGCAGCCTTTTTCCAATTTATCAACGATCTCAGCGTTCCATTCGGTACGCACAATAACAACACAGGCATCACGCTTCAGCGCAATGCCTGTGTTTAATAATTTACTTTTTGTTACATCAGCCATAGATCATAAGTATTAATTTAGTGATCCTAATCTCGCCAGATATTTATCTATGTCCATACCTCTTTCCGAAGCGGAGTATTTGTCTTTGATAATTTGAAATGCATCTGTCGCGTCTTTGATTTTCCCAATGTTCTGGTACATTAATCCCGCACGGAACAAATATTCCGGGGAATTAAAATTATCATCCGGAAATAAAGTGCCGGCTTTTTTATACTGTTCTGCTGCTTCCGTTTTCTTACCGGTCTCCGCATAGGCATCGCCCAGCAAACCGGCAGCCCGGACAGAAACCAGCTTGTCACCGGTGGAAAAATCCTTCAGGTACTTTATCGCATTATTAAAATCATTAAGTTTCATATAACACGAAGCAGCGTAGAATTTTGCAAGCTTACCGGATTTCGTGCTACCGTATTTAGAGATAATTTTTAAGAATCCCTGGTTGGCGCCGTCACCATTCAGGGCGAGCCTGGCAGAGTCCTTCTTGTAATAGTCTTCTGCTTTCCACATCACTTCGGAAGCTTTTTGTTCCTCAGGACCCATCACATAATTCTTATATAAAAAAAATCCCACTACAACCAATACCAGGACAACGATCCCATATACAATAAACTTGTTGTTCTTCTGCCAGAATTGATGCGCACGGTGATCTGGTAGTAAATGTGTGTGGTTTACAGTGTTTTTTTCTTCAGGATGCGTGATTTCAGTAGCCATTATAAATGTTGATGATTTTTATTGTGGTGGATTAATCTATGATGAATGGATAATTTTCTTCTTTAACTATATCCTTATATACTTCATCATCGTCCGGCCATGGTGATTCTTCCGCAAACTTAACAGATGCACTCACTTTGTCCGCCACTCTTTTATCTATGTCTTCAAGATCCTTTGGTGTGGCGAGCTTATTATCCATCATCGTTTTAACGATTTGCTGTATAGGATCACGCTGTTTGTATTCTTCCACTTCTTCTTTGGCCCGGTATTTCTGCGGATCGGAAATAGAATGACCTTTATAGCGGTAGGTCTTGATTTCAAGAAGCGTTGGTCCGCCGCCTTCCCTGGCTCTTTTAACTGCCCTTGCCACGCTGTCATGCACAGCTTCGGCGCTCATGCCGTCCACTGAATCTGCTGGCATTTCGTAAGCATCGGCTAGCTTATAGATATCCACGACATTGCTGGTACGCTCAACAGACGTTCCCATTGCGTAGTTGTTATTCTCACATATAAAAACAACCGGAAGCTTCCAGGTCATCGCAATATTGAATGTTTCATGCAAAATTCCCTGGCGGGCGGCTCCATCGCCGAAGAAGGTAATCGATACGTTGTCGGTGCCCTTATATTTTTCTGCAAAAGCAAGTCCCGCACCTGTGCCGATCTGTGCCCCAACAATGCCATGCCCCCCGAAAAAGAAAACATCCTTGCCGAAAAGATGCATGCTGCCACCTTTACCTCTTGAGCAACCTGTCGCTTTCCCATAGAGTTCAGCCATGCAATTATCCGGAGGAATACCTTTTGCCAGCGCCAAACCATGATCGCGGTAAGCGGTGATAAAAGGATCCTCCTGGCGGGTAGCTGTCATACAACCTGCTGCAATTGCTTCCTGGCCAATATAAGCATGAAAAAATCCACGGATCTTACCTTCCATCTTATATTTTTCTTCTGCCATCAGCTCAAACTGCCTGATCAACTGCATTAACTCGTACCAGTAGAGGTATGTTTCCTTAGAAAATTTAGTGGCCACTTTTCGAAAATTTGAGCGGCAAAGATAAGGGTAAGAAGGCAAAATCTTATAAACAGCATCGTGTATCTTGCAGTCCATCTAAAAGTTGTTACAACTCCATTCCATATCACTGGTTCAGTTTAAAAACTATGTCGGGCAACGGTTTCAGTTCACCCGGCGCATCGTGGGGATTTGCGGGCCGAACGGTGTGGGTAAAACTAACCTCCTGGATGCCATTTACTACCTTTGCTTTACCAAAAGCTATTTTGGCCGCTCGGACGCTCAGAATGCTCATGCAGGCCTGGCAGGGTTCAGGATAGAAGGAAGCTTTGAGCTGAATAATAAAATTAAGAGTGCCCTATGCATAGTCCGCGACACTGGCCGTAAGGAATTTTCGCTGGATGGCGACGCATACGAAAAATTCGCACTTCACGTGGGTAAATTTCCCTGTGTGATCATCGCTCCCGATGACATAGGCATTATCACAGGGGGCAGTGAAACAAGGCGCCGGTTCACAGATGCCATTCTCTCACAGCTTGATCCCGAATACCTGCAGCGGCTGATCAATTACAATAAAATACTTCAGCAAAGGAACAGTTGTCTGAAATCCATGGCTGACAACCGTATCAGGGATATCAATCTGCTGGATGTCTATGACGAACAGCTTGTTCCCGATGGTAATTATATTTTCAACAAAAGAAATGAATTTCTGGATGAATGCCTGGTGCTGGTAAAAGACCTTTACAAGCAAATATCAGGCAATAATGAAGCAGTAAATATTATTTATGAAAGTCAGTTGCACCGGGCTCCTTTTGATAAAATACTCAAAAGCATGCGGGAAAAAGACATGCTTCTACAGCGCACAAATGGCGGGATACACAAAGATGACCTTCAGATATTTTTAAACAACCAGGTTTTTAAAAACATCGCTTCGCAGGGACAGCGAAAAAGTCTGTTATTTGCGCTCAAGCTGGCAGAATTTGAAATGCTCAGGGTAAATAAAAAATTCCCTCCGCTCCTGCTCCTGGACGATGTATTTGAAAAACTGGATGAACAGCGTATGCACAACCTGCTGGATAAAGTCTGCGTACAGAACAATGGGCAGATTTTTATCACCGACACGCACCGTTCCCGGATAGAGGAACATTTTGGCAGGCTGGGCATCGATTACCAGCTGATTGATCTTTAGTTTTTTTATCTTCGCTAAATGGGTGAATATTCCATGGGCGATGCCCTTAAAAAATTTTTGAAACAAAGCCGGCTAAAAGGAGAAGTACAGGCGCTGCAGATAGAAGATGTCTGGGAAAAAATAATGGGTAAGACTATTGCCCGCTATACAGATAAAATAAATATTCACGGACACACTTTATACATCACCACCACTGTTGCACCCCTTAAGCAGGAACTTTCGTACCAAAAACCCAAAATCATTAAACTGGTGAATGAAGCATTAGGAGAAAATGCAATAAGCGAGGTGGTTATCAAATAATTATCCGGATTTTTTTATCCGCGGATCAATAATTCCGTATAAAATATCCGCCAGAATATTAATTAAAATAAAAAAGAAAGAAGAAACCAGCACAGATCCCATAACAACAGGAAAATCAAGGTTCCCCAGTGCCTCAACAGTTACTTTTCCTATACCTTTCCAGCCAAAAATATATTCTACAAAAAAAGCTCCTGCCAGCAGTTCCGCGAACCACCCCGTAATAGCTGTGATCACCGGATTTAATGCATTACGCAGCGCATGTTTCCATATCACCAGCGTACTGCTCAGACCTTTTGCGTAAGCCGTTCTGATATAATCCTGGTTCAGCACGTCCAGCATTGAACTGCGCGTAAGTTGTGTAATAATAGCCAGTGGACGTATTCCGAGTGTTATTGCCGGTAATATTAAATTCTGCATTTGTAATTGTCTGCCGGCAAACGGATCCGTGTCGAACAAACTGCCGGTCATGCTTAAGCCGGTGTACTGACTGAACACAAATCCAAAAATATAGGCGATCACTATTCCCATGAAAAAAGAAGGCGCTGATATACCGAGAACGCTTACAAAAATGGAGGAGGTATCCATCCAGCTGTTCTTTTTAACCGCTGCCAGGATCCCCAGGGGAATTCCTGCCATCACGGCAATAAGCATAGCTGCCGCTGCCAGGATAATTGTTCCCGGTAAAGCATCTGCAAGCACGTCCCAGACATCTTTTTTGGATTGATATGATCTTCTTAAATAGGGCACCTTAAAGGACAACTTGTTTTTTCCACCGATAAATATTCCCCTGAGTTTTTTCTGGCTTATTTCTTTCGAAGTATGAACAGCGAGCGGTGATACATCATTTAGGTACAACACGAATTGTTTCCATTTGGGAAGATCGAGATTTAATTCCCTACGAATATTCTGTCCGGTGGAAACGTCCGCAGTTTGCCCCATGATCATTCTTGCCGGATCGCCAAAGCCCTGGAACAAAAGAAACACTATTACCACCACACCTGACATCACCAGCATTCCATTAATAATTTTCCTGGTGATGTATCTGAGCATATTATTTTAGTTGACTGATGCTTTCCAGCGCAATGTCAAAATCCGGAGCGCTCCATTTATTAATTACTGTTCCGGTATGGATAAGAAATAAAGTAGGATTATAACGGGCAGCCGTTTTAATAGCCGTGCCGTCAGCCCTGAGTGGAATAAGCCGGGAAAAAGTACTTTCCAGCGCATTGCCTTTTCCTATCTCCAGATTGGTCACCAGGAAAACCTTTACATTATGCGAAGCCGCCTTATCAATGATTCTATTTATCTGAACATCATAGCTCCCCGGCAGGTATTCGTCCTTTATGAAAAGAAATAACTTATATCCCGGTTCATTCAATAATAAAAAAGTCGTGTCCGTTCCGCTGGCTGTCTGCAATGCAAAATCTCTGATGGCGGCGGTGGAAGTACCCTTTCTCACCAACTTATCTTCCCGTTTTATAAACTTATAAGAATCATCAAAATCAGTGGGGAAATTATCTGTCGTGAAGCTGCTTTGTTTTCCATCCTTTGCATACGTAAATAAAATAACGGTACTGTCTGGAATGGAGCCGGGTGGTGCAGCCATTTTTTGTGGAAGATTATTGCCGATCCTGTAAGGAAGGCAGTCCACTATCGGCAGATGCGTCAATACATGCTTTTGCAGTGCAAAGGAAAATATCGTTGAGAACAATAAAATGACGAGCGCGGTAGCCGGTTTCACTAAAGGTTTTATGGAATTGCGAAAGGGAAAGATAATAACGATCAGCAACAGCAAGGCGAGATCTTTCAAAAACGACTGGTACGCCAGCAGAGGAATACAATCACCAAAACAGCCGCATTCACGCACTTTTCCGGATAAAAATGCATAGCCTGTAAGAAAAGTGAAAAAGAGGATCAGCAGCAGGAGCAGCCAGCTGAATACATTCATTTTCCATCCCAATAAAACAGCCACTCCTGCAATGATCTCAAATACGATCATGATAATGGAAAAGGAAAGTGTATAATTGTTCAGCATATCCCAGTGCCACACTTCAAAGAACTCCTGCATTTTGTAGCTGAGCCCCAACGGATCATTGGCCTTGATGAGGCCTGAAAAAATAAACAGGATGCCGACAATGAATCTTGAGATATTGAGGAAGGATTTCATTAGATTATTTTATTCACTTAATATAAGTGCAAAAACGGAATAATTAATGATGTCGCGAAAATTTGCATCAAGGCCCTCGCTTATCAGCGTTTTTCCTTTATTGGCGATGATCTGCCGCATACGCATCAGCTTCATCAGTATCAGGTCAACAAAACTTTCCTGGCTCATATCCCGCCAGGCTTCTCCATAATCGTGGTTCTTGGCGATCATGAGAGATTTAGTCTCCGCGATTTTTGTGTCAAACCAGTGGTCAAGCTTTTCTATGTCTATCTCTTCAATGGCATCGTTTTTAAGTTCAAGCTGTATGAGTCCTATCACGCCATAATTTACCATTCCTTTAAATTCATCCCTGATGCCATCAATTACCATCTGGGTGCCCAGTTCCTGTATCGTCCGTATACGCTGCGCTTTTATGAAAAGCTGATCAATGATTGATATTGGTCTGAGTACACGCCAGGAGGTGCCGTAATCTTTCGCTTTTTTAACAAATATGTCCTTACAGGATTGTACTGCAGAATCGTATTGCCGGATGGTATTGCTCATGAAGCTTGTAATCAGTTGTTCAATACTAAATTTAATTCCTGAATTTTACTTGTCAAATGTAAAGATAATGTTTACGCTGAATTGTAAGGGCAGGCTGCTTGCAGCGGATCAACCGCTGGTAATGGGCATCATTAATGTTACACCTGATTCCTTTTATGGAGGCAGCAGGTTTGGCAGGGAAGATACAATTTTCAAAAGGGCGGAAAAAATGATCGGAGACGGGGTTGACATTATCGACATTGGCGCACAGAGCACCAGTCCCCGGTCAACATTGCTTTCAGCGGAGGAAGAATTATCCAGATTATCCGGTGTGATCTACTCTCTGTGTGAAAAATTTCCTGATGCTTTTATTTCCGTCGATACTTTTTACGCTCGTGTGGCCAGCGAATGTGTTGCTGCCGGAGCATCTCTTATTAATGATGTCAGCGGGGGAAACATGGATGAGAATATGATCGGGACCGCAGGACGATTGAATATCCCTTATGTGTGTATGCACATGAAGGGTACGCCTCAAACGATGGTCAGGGAGGCGCATTATGAAAATATCGCGGTCGAGTTGCTTGATTATTTTATTAAGAAAATAGAAATATGCCGGATCGCCGGAATCAAAGATGTGATCATCGATCCCGGATTTGGTTTCAGTAAGACCGCGGCGCAGAATTTCGAGTTGCTCCGGAAGCTTCCTGTATTCAGGATGTTTGATGTACCATTGATGGTGGGGCTTTCCAGGAAGTCGACTATTTATAAAACACTTGGTATAACACCAGAAGAAGCATTAAATGGAACAACGGTAATGAACACGATGGCTTTAATGAATGGAGCGGAAATATTAAGAGTGCATGACGTGAAGGAAGCCAGGGAATGCGTGAGGTTGTTTAAAGAATATGGGAGCATATCCTAAACATGCTCCCATATTCTTTGCATTGCCATTATTATCTTCTTGGTGCGGGAGGCGCCTGGCGACCGGGCATAGGTCCCGAAGGTCTCTGCATCGGACGCTGAGGCATAGAAGGAGCTGCCGGCTGATCCTTGGCATCCGTTACGTCAACTACTTCCACATCAAACATTAAATTCTCAAATGCCTTGAATGGGGAACCCTGCGGAGGATTGGGACCATAAGCCAGCATTGAAGGAATGTATAATTTTCCCTTTCCGCCTTTGTTAAACAAACGCAGTCCATCATCCCATCCTTCAATCGCACCATGCTTGCCGATTACCAGTACAAAAGGATCCGCATGACCGAAAGTGGTGTCCATATTAGAATCAAACACCTTTCCTGCAAATGTCTGCCCCTTATATTTAACATGTGCCGCTTTTCCGGTGTCAACCGCAGGGCCATCTCCCTTGTTATCCACTACAACAAATACACCTTTTTCCGTTTTCTGCGCTTTAATGCCTTTGGACGCGAGATATTGTTCAATTTCTTTTATCTCCTGCTGTTTTTTCTGATCCATTAAAGCCTGCTGGTCCTTACGGAGATCTTCTTCATTGCTAAAAACATCAACCACCTTTAAGGTCAATTCAAGCTTATCTTTTTTATGAATAAAAGGAGGCAATGCACCCTGTTTTTTAAGCAGGCTGTCGGCCATCATCACGATTACCGCACTGTCACCTCTTCTTAATTTATTAAATATTTCTGCTGGGTTGTAGACCGGTCCAAGACTATCTACCGGTGCATAAGTGGGTAGTGCGCCAACACTGGTAGAAAGAATGGTGTCATGCCCTTCGCCACGGATCCGCTGGGTGTAGTTCACTTTCAAAAACTGTCCTTTTTTGGCGACAGGATTTTTTCCTTCGGAAATTATTTTATACAAAATTCCACTTTTTGTTTTCTTGAATCCGCCATTGGAACATCCGCCGATGGCGAATAAAAGTGCAAAGCCAAAAATGATCGTTGTTGTTGTTTTCATCATTTATTTATTGTATTTTATTGTAATTGTTCTGCGTTTTCCTGCATGGCCTGTTTGAAGCGCTCCACAGTCTGATCGAGTGATTCGGAACTTCTTCCGCCCGATGCATTGAAGTGACCTCCGCCATTAAAATATTTTCTGGCAAATGTATTAGTATCGAAACCTCCCCTGCTGCGAAAGCTCCACTTACGCTCTTCATCCCGGTCAATGACCAGAGCAGCCAGTTTTATACCCTGGATGCTCAATGGAAAATTAACCAGTCCTTCCGTATCGCCTGTTTTAATCTGGAACCTCAACAGGTCTTTTTTGGAAATAGCGATAAGCGTTGCATTGTATTCATAAAAAACTTCCATGCGGTTCATCAGCACATGGCCTGTAAATCTCAGGCGGTTTTCTAAGAAATTATCATATATGTTTTCGTGGACCTTAGAGTGCTGCAGACCTTTTTCCTTTAATGCGGCGATCATTGTATGCACAGAAGCAGTAGTGGAAGCGAAACGAAAAGAGCCTGTATCCGCCATTACGCCTGCGTAAAGGCATTCTGCCATTTTCAGATCAATCTTTTCAGCATTTCCGGAATCAACAATAAAATCATATACCATTTCACAGGTAGAGCTTTTATCGGTTCTGCTGATCCCATATTCAAAATTTTCCTCGTCTGGCTGCTGGTGATGGTCTATAAGCACTCTTGTGCCTCTAAAATCATACAATTTGGGCGAGAGATTACGGGTACGGGTAAAAATATTAAAATCCAGACAGAACAGCCAGTCCGCATTGTTTAATGCGGATACAGCTTTTTCAGTCTGAGCAGATAACTCAAAATCAAGGATCTTGTCGGCATCCGGCATCCAGTTCAGCCATGAGGCCCAATTGGTAGGAGATATTACTGTCACCTGGTGGCCCATGGAGATCAGAAAATGGTAAAGTCCCAAAGATGAACCCATCGCATCAGGGTCCGGTTTCTGATGAGTGGTGATCACCACTTTTCTGGGCTCGTTCAATAATGGGAATATTTCCTGTATCGCTTTCATTAAATGGAGCGCAAAGTTGCGGAATTAATGCCCAATCGCCAATTTTAATAACGAGGAAAGTTTACCTTCGCGGCAAAATTGAAAAACATGACCAACCGCACGTTTACGATGATCAAGCCCGATGCCATGAAAAACGGCCATTGCGGGGCAATTATCGACAGGATCATTAAGGAAGGATATAAAATCATTGCCTTAAAATTAACATTACTGTCACACGGCAAAGCCGGGCAGTTTTATGAAATACACAAGGAAAGGTCATTTTACGGTGAACTGGTAGATTTTATGAGCAGCGGCCCTATCATTGCGGCTATACTTGAAAAGGACAATGCCGTAACTGATTTTCGTACGCTGATCGGCGCCACGGATCCATCAAAGGCAGAAGCCAATACCATCCGGAAATTGTTTGCCACTTCTCTGGGCGAAAATGCCGTTCATGGCAGCGACAGTGATGAAAACGCCAGGATCGAAGGAGATTTCTTTTTCAGCGGATTGGAAAGAATTTAAATTAACTTTCTACATATGGATTACCCGATCGTTGGTATCATAATGGGGAGCGACAGCGACCTGCCGGTGATGAAAGCTGCGGCAGATTTTCTTTCGCGCCTGGATATTCCTTTTGAGCTTACTATCGTTTCGGCGCACCGAACTCCCCGGCGCATGATCGAGTATGCAGAATCCGCAAGGGATCGTGGTCTTAAGGTGATCATCGCCGGAGCAGGTGGAGCGGCACATCTGCCTGGAATGGTCGCTTCAGTCACCTCTCTTCCTGTTATCGGCGTACCCGTCAAATCGTCTAATTCAATCGACGGATGGGATTCTGTTCTATCTATTCTGCAAATGCCCAACGGCATCCCAGTGGCTACCGTGGCCCTTAATGCCGCAAAGAATGCCGCAATACTGGCTGCCAGTATAATAGGAGCATTCGATAAAAATACAGGGGAAAAAATAGAAGCCTATAAAAAGGAAATGGAAGCTGAAGTCATTGCAAAAGCGGCCAAAATAAGATCAGAGGGCTGGAATAATTCTTTTGATAAGGAATGATCAATCTTTTACAACGAGCACTCCGAATTTTTGTTCTAAGGAATAAGAATGATCATGTATCATTTTAATAAAATCTTTTCCCCATTTGGCATAAAAGGGCATAAAATTATCTACTCTTTCCTGGAGTCCGTTATTGGGAAACAGCTCCTCTCTCATGCTTGTTATCTGGCTCGCGTGATCCTTAAATTTTCTTTTTTCTGCCCGGAGCATTTTTTTCTCGAGTGCTTCCAAAGGTTTTATGGTCCTGGCACACAGAGCCAATACATGGGCACCCAGCGTATGATCAGCATTTTCCGCAACTGATTTCAAATGCGAATAATATTCACTTATTTGTTTAATTTCTTTTTCAAGACTCAGCTGTTTGAACGTATCCCGTTTTACCAGTTCATTTAATAAAGACTGGTCATTTTTAAATATATCTATAATGGTTAAATGGAGCTTATCCAATTTGTCTTTCCATTTCTGCTCAATGACAATAAAGGAATTTCGCACTACAAGCATCGGGTAAAACACCTTATAATGTTCAAATAATTCTTTCAATTCCATCCAGTACGCCAGTTCTCCGCCGCCGCCTATGAAAGCGATATTCGGCAATATAGTTTCCTGCAAAATCCCACGCAGGATAACATTTGGGCTGAATCTCTCCGGATGTTCATGCAGTTCCCTTAGAACATTTTCCTTGTTGAAAGTTATATTTGTATTGACAACCTTCCATTCCTCTCCAACCCTTTCTATGCGTTCCCTGGTATCATCTTTAAGATAAAATAAATTAATGTCGCGCGGTTGCGCCTGCACTTTAAATTCCTTTGCTATTTTTTCCACTGTCCTGGAAACGATCCCGGCAGATGTCTGATTCAGCAATTCATCTTCAAATACATTGACCACCTGCTTTTTCAGATTTGCATTATCGGGGATAAGTACCAGCAAACCGAATTCCGCAAAAAGCAGGTGAATTAATTTTAAAGTGGCAGTCTGGATATCAGAACTTCCCAGATAGCATTCTTTTAAGAGATGTATAAGTTCTTTTCCATGTGAATGAATAACCAGCTGACCTTCTATTTTTTCAATAATTTTTTCAAGTCCTTTCGGTTGCATTCTGCCGATAGCGCCCTGTTGCCTGGTATCCCACAATATCTTTTCTCCATTCATCGAAATGTTTCCCAATTCGTCCAGGTCGGCATCTTCGCTACCCATGTAAAATACGGGAACAAAATTATTTTCAGGAAATTGATATTGCAGTTTCTCAGCCAGCCTTATGGCATGCAGGATCTTATAAATAAAAAATAAATTACCGGTAAAAATGGCAGGCTGATGGGCGGTACAAACAGTGAATGTATTTTCTTTTAATAAAAGATCAATGTTGTCAGCAACTTTTCCAATGACATCCAACTCATTATATTGCTTGCGGAGTTCGCTGACAAGCACTTTTCTGTCTGCCGGTAATTGCTTTCTTTTTTCTATCGCATCGGCAATACCATCGAAAGAAACCGGATATTGAATAAAAGGCCGCAGCCGTTCATCGCTGTTAACATAAGAGGTAACAATATTTGAAAAATATCCTGTATCACCGTAAGTAAGGTCACTAAATGTACAATCCATCTTTTATGTAATTACTTCACGGAAAATTTATAAATAGTCGTTTGCCTGAAGGTCTCCCCTGGTCTTATTATTGTTTTAGGGAAAGATGGCTGATTGGGAGAATCGGGAAAATGTTGTGTTTCCAGGCAAAGGCCGGCATGACGGGGATATTTCAAACCATTTTTTCCTGTTAGTGTCCCATTCAGGAAATTGCCGGTGTAAAATTGCATTCCCGGCTGCGTAGTGAACACTTCAAGATACCGTTTTGATATGGGATGATACAATGATCCGGCGAATTCAAGAGCGCCGGTATTCTTTTTATTTAGAACCCAGGTATGATCAAATCCTCCCTTAATTGCAGGAAGATCTTTCCCTATTACTTCAGGTGTCCTGAAATCCATTATAGAATCCTGTACATTTTCCAGTTTGCCTGTAGGTATGTATTCTTCATCTACGGCAACAAAACGATCTCCATTGATCATTATCTCGTGTCTCTCAATAGTTTTATCGGATGATAAATTAAAGTAGGTATGGTTGGTGAGGTTTATTATGGTGGGTTTATCTGTTGTAGCGGTATAGCTGATCTTCAGTTCATTCTGATCGGTCAGCTCATACACCACTTCACTGAATAATGTTCCTGGAAATCCTTCTTCTCCATCTTTACTGGTATAGGTAAGCGTAAGTGAATTTCCCGAAACTACCCCGTTCCATATTTTTCTGTTAAACCCCTCTATCCCACCATGCAGGGTATTTTTACCATTGTTAATGGTCAACTGGCAGGCAGTTCCATCAATAGTAAATTTTCCGTTGGCGATCCGGTTGGCATACCGACCAGTAATGCAGCCAAAGGAGGGATTTTCTTTTTGTTTATATTCTTCCGGCGTATCAAAGCCAAGCACCACATCTGCTAACTGCCCGTTCTCAGCCGGCACGAGCACGTTGGTGATCGTGCCGCCGTAATTAATGATCTTGACGATCATCCCATTTGCATTGCTAAGTGTGTATTGTAATATGTCGTCAGTCATATCTTATATTAATTGATCACGTCTGCTTCGAGGTCATAGTCGTATGCCTTTGTGATTTTTGCGTGCACGAATTCACCGATCGTTATTTTGCTGCTGCTGTTCAGTATCACCTCATTATCTACTTCCACGCTGTCAAATTCTGTTCTTCCAAGATATCTTCCTGATTCTTTTTTATCTACCAGCACCTTAAATATTTTTCCTGTTTTTTCCTGGTTTTTTTCCAAAGATATCTGTTGCTGTACGTCCATGATCTCCCGGGCGCGTTCTTCTTTTTCTTCCTGTGGAATATTATCGGTTAGCTCGTAGGCACCGGTATTTTCTTCATGGCTGTAGGAAAAGATCCCTACCCGGTCGAAGCGTTGCTGCTCCAAAAAAGATTTCAACTCTTCCACATCATCCCTGGTTTCTCCGGGAAAGCCTGCAATCAGTGTAGTGCGCAAACAAATACCGGGCACCGTTTCCCTGATCGCTGCAATTAACTCATTCATTTCGGATTGCGTGATCTGCCTGCGCATAGCACTAAGCATGTTGTCGCTGGCATGCTGTAGCGGCATGTCCAGGTACTTACAGATATTATCCCGCTGGCGCATAGTGTCCAGTATCTCAAGTGGAAATTTAGAAGGATAGGCATAATGCAACCTTATCCATCCCAGCCCTTCTATATCCGCAAGCCTGTTGAGAAGGTCGGGAAGCATTCTTTTTTTATAAATATCCAGTCCGTAGTAAGTCAGCTCCTGCGCGATCAGCATGATCTCCTTGACGCCCATTCTTACCAGGCCTTCGGCTTCTTTCACAAGATCTTCCATATTGCGGCTCACATGTTTACCCCGCATTAGCGGAATGGCGCAAAAAGAACAGGTTCGGTTGCAGCCTTCGGATATTTTCAGGTAAGCATAATGTTTTGGTGTTGACAATAGTCTTTCTCCAATCAGCTCTGCCCTGTAGTCAGCATTTAATAACTTAAGTAGTCCCGGCAATTCCATAGTACCAAAAAAGGCATCCACTTCTGGAATTTCCTGCTCCAGATTATTCTTATACCGTTCACTCAGGCAGCCGGTAACATATACTTTATCGAGCTTTCCCCTTCGTTTCAGGTTTACCTGGTCCAGGATAGTGTTTATGGATTCTTCTTTTGCCTTGTCAATAAACCCGCAGGTGTTTACCACAACGATGTTGTGATCAAGTTTAAGATTCTCATGCACCACGGCTATATCACTGGCAGCAAGCTGGCCGCTCAGCACCTCGCTGTCGACCATATTTTTGCTGCATCCGAGGGTAATGATGTTTACCTTATCTCTCCTGAGGGTTTTAGTCTTCATAACAAAGCCGCAAAGGTACAATCAATGCACCATTTGCGGCTTGTTTTTAAACTTATGGCTTTATTGATTATTTCATTGCATACCTGAAACCAAGGCCAAAGCGTCCGGCTTCTGTTCCGCCACTGTGTGTCAGATAGAATGTAGGCCTCCAGTCAAAAGAAATGCTTAAAGGAACGTTGGTTATTTTGTAATCAAGTCCAGCCATTGGAATAATAGCGAAATCCGTCTGGTTGAAGCCTGAATAACTGATAAAGCGCAATGATGGACCCGCGCCTACGAACCATTTGAGGCCGGCAGCACCATCAAATTCTTTATGATACTGATAAAATGCCTGAATAGCGACCGTATGATTTCCAAACAACAATTCACCCATACCAACATTGTTCTCTGTAAAGAAATGTTTTCCGGATACCCCGATAAGGGTACCATTACCCAAATCAAAACCCAGGCCAATGGCATTTGTGTATTGACTGCCATTTGCAGCATTTTTTTGTGCGGAAACTTTTGATGCACTACCAAGGATGGTCAGCACGATCAAACCTGCTAATAGACTTCTTTTCATATATATATTTTGTGCAAAGAAAATATAAAAATCATACCAGACAATCACCCTTTGGTGTTATTTTCCAAATCAAACAAAGTACTGACAAATTCACGTTTGTTAAATACCAGTAAGTCATCCATTTTTTCTCCAACCCCAATAAATTTTACAGGTATTTTAAACTGGTTGGCCACTGCAAGCACTACCCCGCCTTTTGCTGTTCCGTCAAGTTTGGTAATAGCCAGGGCGGTGACGTCGGTCGCCGCGATAAACTGTTTTGCCTGTTCAAGGGCATTTTGTCCTGTGGATCCATCGAGCACCAGCAACACCTCATGAGGAGATTCCGGAATAATTTTTCCAGTAACTTTTTTTATTTTAGTCAGTTCATCCATCAGGTGCGCTTTATTATGCAACCGTCCTGCCGTGTCAATGATAATAACGTCCACACCGCGTGATACGCCGCTCTGAACAGTGTCAAAGGCAACAGAAGCGGGATCTGAACCCATTGCCTGCTTTACGATAGGAACGCCTGTGCGCTCGCTCCAGATAGTGAGTTGCTCTACTGCCGCTGCCCTGAAAGTATCCGCTGCTCCAAGTAAAACCGATTTTCCTGCTTTTTTAAAATTATAGGCAAGCTTGCCAATGGTGGTGGTCTTACCAGCTCCATTTACACCTACCACAAGTATCACGTAAGGCTTTGCTGGCAAAGCGGACGTGAAGGTATAAGTGCTATCCGGAGAGTCACCTAGTAACACTTCGATTTCCTCTTTAAGTATCCGGTTCAACTCTACGGTTCCCACATATTTATCCCTGGCTACGCGTTTTTCAATTCTTTCGATTATTTGTATTGTAGTATCTATCCCTACATCAGCGCTTACCAGGGCATTTTCCAGATTGTCCAGCAGTTCCTCATCAATGGTAGATTTGCCTGCTACGGCCTTGGTGATCTTTGCTAAAAATCCTTCCCTGGTTTTTTGAAGACCCTGATCAAGGCTCTCTTTTTCTTTTTTTCCAAATAATTTGTCGAAAAATCCCATGAACGCAATTTAAGTTCATTAAAACACAAAAAGCTGTTCCGGTAAAGAACAGCTTCAATGATGGCACCGGGGAACCAATTATTTCTGAGCTAGGAATTCTTTGACTTTATCCTTATGGATGATGGCTTCCTTGAAGGTGTAGGATCCTGACTTAGGACTACGAACTGCCTTGATTACTTTAGTCCAGTTCTTAGCTTCAGCGGCCGACTTCTGGTCCTTGGTTTTGATCGCTGTTTTAGCTGCTTTTGCCATGGTATAAGTTATTTAATTTCTTTATGGATCGTGTATTTCTTCATGATAGGGTTGAATTTCTTCAGCTCCAGTCTTTCGGGTGTATTTTTTTTGTTCTTCTCGCTAATGTAACGGCTGGTGCCGGCGAGACCACTGGTTTTGTGTTCGGTACATTCCAGAATAACCTGTACCCTGCTTCCTTTCTTTGCCATTGTTGTTGATTTATTTCGTTCTGTCCACTTTTGCTAAAGCATCAGCGGATGCATGATTAGATTTTGTGACCTTTCGCCCTCAGTTCCTTTACCACGTGCAAAAGACCGTTTTTGTTAATGGTCCGGATACCTTCTGTGGAGATTTTAAGCGTTATCCACTTGTCTTCTTCGGCAAGGAAATAGCGTTTAGTCTGCAGGTTAGGCAGGAACCTGCGTTTGGTTTTGATATTTGAATGAGAAACCGTGTTTCCTGAAATAGGCACTTTTCCGGTGATTAAGCATACTCTTGACATGTCGAAAAATTTGGACGGCAAAGGTCGGGAAATATTTTTATTTTTCAAAACAATTTAAAGGTTTCACGCAGAGGCACAAAGAAAGCCCCGGGACGCCAGGAATTTAGCTTACGACTTTTGTATTAAACTTTGTGGCTTTGCCTGGCGCATAGCACCACAAACCTTGTTCACAATTTCTTAATTTGAACTTACTTTACCCTGATTCAACTTTGCGCCCGCACAAAAATACGGGCAGATGACTGCAATGAAACGTAAAACGATAGCAAGAGACATCAGCTGGCTTTCCTTCAACGGAAGAGTGCTCCAGGAGGCCTCCGATCCGACTGTGCCGCTGAAAGAGCGGGTCAAGTTCCTGGGTATATTCTCTAATAATACCGATGAATTTTACCGTGTCCGGGTGGCCACTCTTAAAAGAATGGTCGAATTTGGCAGCAGGATCAGGAACATGCACCTTGAGCAGGCACCCGCTGAAATCCTGAAAGAAATCCAGGAAATGGTGCTCGACCAGCAGGCAGACTTCCACCGGATCTGGGAAGATGTCAGGGAAGAACTCGAAAAACAAAAAATATTCCTGCTTACGGAAGAAGATATTAATGCCGAGCAGCAGCTGTACGTGAAGAAATATTTTGAAGAGGAAGTTCGATCCAATATCATTCCGCTAATGATTGAAAGCATCGCGCAACTTCCATACCTGCGGGAAAAATCGATTTACCTTGGCGTTGTATTATCTACCCGTGACCATTCCCTCAAACGCAAATATGCGATCATTGAAGTGCCGTCAAAAATGATGGGCCGCTTTAAAGAACTTCCTTCCCCTGAGGGAGAAAATAATATTATCCTGCTGGAAGATGTGATCCGCTTCAATCTTAAAAATATTTTTTCTTTTTTTGGGTATGACCATTACGACTCATGGATATTCAAAGTAACCAAGGATGCGGAAATGGATATAGATAATGACGTGTCCACTTCTTTCATACAAAAAATTGAAAAGGGATTAAAAAACAGGCGCAAAGGAAAAGCGGTGCGGTTTGTTTATGATAAAGAAATGGATCCCCTGCTGCTGGATTTTTTAATGAAGAAATTAAACCTGTCAAACAAGGATACATTAATACCTGGCGGCCGTATTCACAACTTCAGGCACTTCATTGAGTTCCCGGATGTATTCGCGGATAATGGTCACCGCAATAAGCCCTTTCTTCATCCTTTATTAAAATATGCCACCAGGGTAACGGATGTGGTTTTGGAAAACGATGTAATGCTGAATTTTCCGTATCATTCATTTGACCCCGTAATAGATCTTCTGCGCGAAGCAGCTATCGATCCGGAAGTTATAGCCATTAAGATCACTGCTTACCGCCTCGCCGCCAATTCTAAAATTGTCAATGCACTGGTCAATGCCGTGCGCAATGGAAAGCAGGTAACGGTAATGCTGGAGCTCCGGGCGAGGTTTGATGAAGAGGCCAACATAGAATGGAAAAATTATCTTGAACTGGAAGGTGTAAAAGTGCTGATCAGCATTCCTAATTTTAAGGTACATGCAAAAATATGTCTAATAAAGAAAAGACTTAACAACCGCACGCTGCACTACGGATTTGTAAGCACAGGAAATATTAATGAAAGAACCTCTATTGTTTACGGTGACCATTGTCTGCTGACTGCCGACAGAAATATCATGGCCGACGTGAACCGCATATTTACCTATTTTGAAAAATGGAAGAATGGCATGCAGATATTAAAAAACTGTACCAACCTGATCCCCTGCCCCACCTCGCTGCGTAAGGAAATGCATAAGCTGATCAACAGGGAAATAAGGAACGCCAAGGCGAATAAATACGCATCGGTTTGTTTAAAAATGAATTCGGTTTCAGATGAGGACCTGATTGAAAAGTTATACGAAGCGGCAAGAGCAGGGGTGCATATAAAACTGGTGATCAGGGGTATATTCTGCATGTTTTCAGAAAATAAAAAATTCATTTATCCCATCACGGCAATTAGCATTGTGGACGAATATCTTGAACATGCGAGGCTGCTGATCTTTCACAATGGCGGCAGTGAAAAGGTTTTTATTTCTTCCGCAGACTGGATGCTGCGCAATCTCGACCATCGCATGGAAGTCACCTGCCCCATAAAAGACGAAGGAATAAAAAAAGTGCTGATTGATCTTTTTGATATACAATTGCATGACAATGTGAAAGCCAGGATACTGGACAATGAACTGAGCAATAAATATGTAAAGAAAAAGTCGGCGAAAAGGATCAGGTCTCAGGAAGAAATATATAATTATCTTCAAACATTTAATGTGTAAAGAGGGTTAATAAAATAAATATAATGAGGCTGGCAGCAATAGATATCGGAAGTAATGCGGCCCGGTTATTAATATCGGATGTGGTGGACAATGGTGTGGTCAAGCCACAGTTTCAGAAACTCAATCTTATCCGTGTTCCCCTTCGTCTTGGCTTCGATGTGTTTGAACAAAAGTTCATCTCAGCAGAAAAAGAGGAGATGATCATAAAAACAATAATATCTTATAAAATGCTTTGTGACGTCTACGGCGTTGAATATCTGAAAGCCTGTGCAACATCGGCCATGCGGGAAGCAAAGAACGGGCCGGCTATTATAAAGAAAGTAAAAGAAGAAACGGGCATTGCCATTGAGATCATCACCGGGGATGCGGAAGCAAGTTTTATCTATGAAAACCACGTGGCGGAGAACATGGATAAGGCCCACTCCTACCTGTATATTGATGTAGGCGGCGGAAGCACGGAGCTGACATTTTTTGCAGATGGAAGGCTGGTATTTAAAAGATCATTCAACATCGGAACGATAAGAATATTGAAAAACCAGGTGGATAATTTCCTGTGGGATGAGATGCGTGATTTTTTAAAAAGAGAAACCCGCGGGCACGAAGCAGACATGGTGGCCATCGGATCAGGAGGAAATATTAATAAAGTGTTTTCATTATCAAAAAGGAAGGAAGGAAAACCGTTGCAGCTCGACCTGCTGAAAGATTATTACCGTGAGCTCAGCAGTTTTTCCCTGGAAGAAAGAATAAAGGTATATAAACTAAGAGAAGACAGGGCAGATGTTATCGTGCCTGCCATTTCCATTTACATCAACGTGATGCGGTGGGCCAATATTGAAGAAATATATGTGCCGAAAATCGGATTGGCGGATGGGTTGATTCAGCATTTGTACAATGAAGTCAAACAATTATGAGCATACATAAAGACATCAAAAAAATCACCACCCACACGTTGCAGAGAATGAAAAGCAACGGAGAAAAGATCTCCATGATCACAGCTTATGATTTTTCATTTGCAAAAATATTTGATGCCGCTGGTATTGATGTGATCCTTGTCGGCGATTCCGCCTCTAATGTGATGGCGGGCCATGAGACCACCTTACCCATTACGCTCGACCAGATCATTTACCATGCCTCCTCTGTTATTAGGGGCGTGAGCCGAAGCCTGGTGGTAGTGGATCTTCCGTTCGGATCCTACCAGTCCAATTCAAAAGAAGCGCTGGCATCGGCGATCAGGATCATGAAAGAAACTGGTGCGCATGCGGTTAAACTGGAGGGCGGTGAAGAAGTGCTCGAATCCGCCAAACGTATTCTCGCAGCCGGAGTGCCAGTGATGGGACATTTAGGCTTAACACCACAGTCCATTTATAAATTCGGAACCTACACGGTGCGGGCAAAAGAGGAAGCAGAAGCGGAAAAATTAAAGCGCGATGCCTTGTTGCTGGAAGAAGCAGGATGCTTCGCTGCCGTGCTGGAAAAAATTCCAGCCGTTCTGGCCAGTGAAGTTTCGGCGAGTCTTACCATTCCTACCATTGGCATCGGGGCTGGCAGGCATTGTGATGGCCAGGTGCTGGTGATGCACGATATGCTTGGCATTAATACTGAATTTAAACCCCGTTTTCTGCGTCAGTACCTTGACATGGAAAAGCAGATAACCGGCGCAGTGCAGCAATATATTAAAGATGTAAAGTCTCAGGATTTCCCTAATGAACAGGAGCAATATTAAACCGCATATCGTTGTATCTTGCGGTGAATAATTCTGTCATGAGCATCTTCGCCCTTCTGCCTGGAATAAATGAATCGAACAATGGTGTATCTACCGGAACGCGCTGGATCAAAGGCGGGGGAAAGGCGCTTGGATCTTATTCGCCCGTAGATGGTCAACTCATCGGTACCATTATCACCGCTACACGCGACAATTACGAAGAAGTAGTAAACACCGCCCAAAAAGCATTTGCTGAATGGCGGCTTTGGCCCGCTCCCAGACGTGGAGAGATCGTAAGGCAGATCGGAGAGGCATTAAGACATCATAAACTGGCGCTGGGTAAACTGGTTTCTTTCGAAATGGGCAAGAGCCTGCAGGAAGGATATGGAGAAGTGCAGGAAATGATCGACATCTGCGATTTCGCGGTGGGATTATCCAGGCAGCTGCACGGATTGACGATGCACAGTGAACGGCAGTCTCACCGAATGTATGAACAATGGCACCCACTTGGGATCACAGGAATTATCTCAGCATTTAATTTCCCGGTAGCTGTATGGAGTTGGAATGCAATGCTGGCGTGGATATGCGGAGATGTATGCATCTGGAAACCTTCTGAAAAAACACCGCTTTGCGCGGTGGCCTGCCAGCATATTATCGCAGAAGTATTTGCCAGAAATAATGTACCGGAAGGGGTATCAGGATTAATTGTTGGTGAAAGAGAAGCAGGCGAATGGATGGCGGCAGATGCAAGAATTCCTTTGGTTTCCGCTACAGGGTCAACCAGGATGGGCAAAGCCGTGGGAGCCGTTGTAGGCGCCAGGCTTGGCAAAGCATTACTCGAACTTGGAGGAAACAATGCGATCATTATTTCAAAAGATGCCGACCTCGACATCGCTATATTAGGAAGTGTCTTTGGTGCCGTAGGCACTGCAGGGCAGCGCTGCACAACTACCCGCAGGCTTATCATTCACGAAGATGTGTATGAAACGGTGAAAGACAAACTCGTTTCGGCCTATAAACAATTATCTATCGGTAATCCATTGAATGAAAAAAATCACGTAGGGCCCCTGATCGATAAAAGCGCCGTTGAATTGTATTTGAAATCAATAGAGGAATGCAAAAAAGAAGGTGGAAACTTTATCGTGGAAGGCGGTGTGGTTACCGGTGCCGGGTATGAAAGCGGTTGCTATGTGAAGCCCTGTATCGCAGAAGCCAGTCCTGAATATAAAATTGTGCAGCATGAAACCTTCGCTCCCATTTTATATTTATTAAAATACAAATCCATTGAGGAGGCGCTTGTAATACAGAACGGCGTGCCGCAGGGATTGTCTTCTTCTATTATGACCCTCAACCTCCGGGAAGCAGAATTATTTCTTTCCCAGTCGGGCAGTGATTGTGGCATTGCGAACGTTAACATCGGTACTTCCGGGGCGGAGATCGGTGGCGCCTTCGGTGGTGAAAAGGAAACCGGCGGCGGCCGGGAAAGTGGCAGCGATGCCTGGAAAAATTACATGCGCAGGCAAACCAACACCATAAATTACGGCACACAGCTGCCACTTGCCCAGGGTATTAAGTTCAACGTCTAAGTGTAAATTGAAATAATTCTTATTTCTGAGCGTTACTAAGGCAGAAAGTACCAATGCTCATGAAAAAACTATTTATTTCCTTTACACTGCTTTGCGTTACAACGATATCCTATTCACAAATGCGGATGGCTGTTATGGGCGGTCCATTATCTGCCTCTGTAAAAGAAACCAACTCCCTGCCGGGTTGGGAAACGTCTGTCAAACCTGATTATTCGAGCCGCTCAGGATTACACCTTGGTGTGCTCCTGGAAATACCCCTATCCGGGCAATTTTTTTTTCAGCCAGGCATTTTATACATGGGCAAGGGAAGAAAATATTATAGCAGCAATGACACCACTACTTCCATTATTACCGATACTATATCTTCTTCAGGTAATCTTTCAGTTAATTACATAGAAGCGCCATTAAACATTGCCTATAAAGTTTTACTTGGAAAGAATGTGAAATTTTTACTGAGCGCAGGACCTTATGTTGGATTTTTTTACAACGGTAAGCAAAAATATGAAACGCGCATTTATTCCACCAACAGTTTCAAAAACCAAGAAGAAAATCTGCAGTCAGGTAAAGAACAGGGAAAAATAAAAACCGTTGACCTGGGATTCAATGCCCGTGCTGGTTTTGAGGTAGGGAATATTTTACTTACTGGATTTATGAGTCAGGGATTCACTAGTTTTTATCATGCTGCCTATGATGGCACATTTAAACATACAGTCATAGGCGCCTCGTTAGGGATCTGGCTGAATAAATTAGTAAACCCAGTAAAAAATAAAGAAGTTTCCCTGCCCGTCAAGGCTTCGCCACCTATATTTAAAGATACAGACGGCGATGGAATATCTGACGAAGCTGACCGTTGCCCCACACAGGCTGGTCCCCCTGAATTCAACGGCTGCCCCATACCGGACAGCGATGGAGATGGCCTGATTGATACGGAGGATAAATGTCCTACCGAAGCAGGACCAAAATCAAACGGAGGATGCCCGGTAGTAAAGGATTCAGCGATCAAAGAAGTGGAAAAGAAAGTCAATTTTGCAGCAAAAAATATATTCTTCACTGCCAACAGTGAGCAGCTGACTATCAATTCAACCGAACCGCTGGATGAAATCGTGACCTTGCTTAACGCGAATTCTTCTGCGAAGATCATTATTGAAGGCAACACCGATGCCTCAGGTAAGCCTGAAACCAATATGACGCTATCTCAAAAGAGAGCGGAAACAGTGAAAAATTACCTGGTCCAGAATGGTGTGGATGAACTTCGGATCACTGCAATAGGCTATGGTTCACGTAAACCAGTCGACACTAATAAAACTCCTGAGGGACGGGCAAAGAACCGCCGCGTTGAACTCAAACTTCTTCAATAATATTTAGCCATAAAGGATAACTGCCACTCATGTAATATATATTACCGTGTGGCAGTTATTTCCATATTTTTATGCTCAAACAAATAACTTATAATGAATCAGGTGATCAAATCATTATTGATGGCATTTGCTCTCTCAGCCACTTCAATGCTCTCGTTCTCACAAAACAATAAAAAAACCGGCGACCTGCCCCACGGATGGCACCTGCTTGATAAAACAAAAGACGGATACAATGGTATCAGCATCATCCAGGCATACGACTTCGTGAAATCAAAAGGACTGAAAAGTAATCCCGTGCTTGTAGCGGTAATCGACTCGGGTGTTGATACGCTCCATGAGGATCTGAAGACAGTGATCTGGAATAATCCAAATGAGATCCCAGGCAACGGCATAGATGATGATCATAATGGTTATGTGGATGATATACATGGATGGAATTTTATCGGCGGTAAAAATGGCAAGAGCGTGAAACAGGATTCTTATGAAGGCGCCCGCGTATACCATTCCCTCAAAGCGAAATATGATTTATCAGCCATAGATACCACAGCACTGAAGAGCGATTCACTGGAAGAATATAAAATGTGGGTCAAAGCGAAGAAAAAAGTGGAAGGAGACGGCAGTGCAAACGGTCTTGATCTCGGAATGCTGAGAAAAGCACTGAACAGCGCGCAAAAAGGTGACAGTATTTTAAGAAAGGCGCTTAAGAAAGATACTTTTACCGGTAATACGATAGATACTTTCCAGGCTACCACGCCGGAAGAAAAAGCTGCAAAAGGCGGACTGGTATACCTGTTCCGTGCCAACCAGATGATGGAAACAACCAATATTGAATTCCTCCAGGGATTCAGTGAGTTTATTAACGGGGAAGAAAGCAAAGCAGAGGCTAAAGAAAAAGCACCACCTTCATACAGGAAAGACATTGTTGCAGACAATGAAAGTGATATAAACGATAAATATTACGGCAACAGCGATGTAATGGCGGGCACTCCCTTCCATGGCACCCACGTTACCGGAATTATCGGCGCCATGAGAAATAATAACGTTGGTATGGATGGTGTTGCGGACAATGTGAAGGTAATGATGGTACGCGCTGTTCCGGATGGTGATGAGCATGATAAAGATATCGCCCTGGCGATCAGATACGCAGTTGACAATGGAGCAAGGGTGATCAACATGAGCTTCGGTAAAGAATTTTCTCCCGAAAAGAAATGGGTCGATTCCGCCGTTAAGTATGCAGAATTAAAAGGTGTATTGCTGGTGCATGCGGCAGGTAATGACGCAAAGAATATTGATTCAACAGATAATTTTCCCAATAACAGGTTAAAGCAGTGGAACACTGAAGCGAAAAACTGGATCACCGTTGGCGCTAGCGGCGATGAAAATACCGGCGGAATTACGGCGTCCTTTTCTAACTATGGAAAAGAACAGGTCGATGTATTTGCTCCGGGTGTGAAGATATATTCAACAATTCCAGGGGGCAATACTTATGGAATTGCCCAGGGAACAAGCATGGCCTGCCCTGTTGTTGTAGGTATAGCCGCCTTTCTGCTGCAATATTTTCCAGCGCTCAGCCCTGAGCAATTAAAATATTGTATAGACAAATCAGCACAGGTTCCGGTTAACAAAGTAAAAAAACCGGGTGCAGATGAAGAGGTTTCTCTTACAGAGATCAGCATCTCCGGTGGCGTAGTTAATGCTTATGAGGCCGCAAAAATCGCAGCGACATTAAAGCCCGAAGTTAAAAGCAGGAAAAACAGAAGATCCTCTAAAAACAAATGATAAGCGTGCAGGTTAACTTTTAAGATATCTGCTTTTGTTTTTTTAATGAAAGAATGCTTTCGGTAAACAGCATATATATTTTCAGCAGCTCCGGATACTGTTGTAATAGTATCATCTGCTTTTTAATAGTTTCCCGGTCATTTCGGATGGCGGGACCGGTTTGCAATTCCGAAGGCGAATATTGCCTGATGCGTAGGGCACCTTCGCTGATCAGCGGCCATAAAAGTTTAAAATCTACTTCTTCTTTAATACAATACGCTTCGGTTAACGCAAATATGTAATTGGGAAAATTATTGATCATAACGGCGGCCAGGTGTAATTTTTTGCGCACCGCATCATCAGCAAACTGAACATTTTCAGAAATTGACCGGCCCAGTGAAAAAATCAATTGACGACTATTTTCCGTATTGCCATCTACCAGGAAAGGGATATCAGTAATCACTTTTACTTCCTTTCGTAAAGTCTGCAAAGGATATAATACGCCAAAATTACTACTGCTGCCCTTTAACACATCAATACTTACACTGCCAGCAGTGTGCACAATTAATTGGTCATCGACAGCCAGCCAGTTCTTTATCGCAGATAATTCATCATCTGCTATGGCAACGATATATACATCAGCCTGTTTTGAAATTTCCCCCGCTTTTGAAACCGCAGCTGCGCCAAGTTCTTCTGCAAGCGTCTTTGCCTGTAAATAATTCCTGCTAAAAACCTGGATAACATCATGCCCAGCATTCTTTAATAGTTTTCCAACAACGGTTCCTGTGTTTCCGGAACCGATCATTATTACGCGCATAGTTTTTTTCTATAGATTTACACTGTAATGAAGTTAGCACAAAAACTACTGATCGGATATTTCAGGACCAGGCTAAGGATTCTATCTGTGCTGTCAAATCGAAAAGCTGCTAAAAGCGCTTTTGAATTGTTTTGCACGCCATTACGCCGATCAAAAAGAAAGACTCCAGCCATTTTTGAGAAGAGCGAGCAGCTTCAGTTTATGTTTGAAGGGTATACCATCAGGGGTCACCGCTGGAAGGCTGCTGATTCAAAAAAAATATTGATCGTTCATGGCTTTGAGTCCTGCTGTAACAATTTTGATACGTATGTTTCTTCCTTAATAAATAAGGAGTATGAAGTAGTGATCTTTGATGCACCGGCTCATGGGAGGTCTACGGGCAAAAAAATCAGCTTGCCGGTTTACCTGAAAACATTGATCCGGGTAAATGATTTATACGGGCCATTCGACGGCTTTATAGCACATTCTTTCGGAGGGCTTGCAGTGGCCCATTTATTGGAAACCCTGCCTCATAATGATTCTATTCATGCGGTATTCATTGCACCAGCGACCGAAACCGTTACCACTATTGATTCTTTCTTTAAATTTCTTCATCTTTCCCTGGCGGTAAGAAAAGAGTTCGACCAGTTGATTTTTGAGCTTAGTGGCTTTCACCCGGAGCATTTTTCTGTCAGGCGGGCAATGCATAATATCAAAGCAAAAGTATTATGGTTTCACGATGAAAAGGATGAACTTACACCGGTAGAGGATGCATTGATTGTGCGGAATGACAATCATCCAAATGTAATTTTTCGGATCTCCAGAGGGCTGGGTCACCGCCGCATTTACCGCGACACCGCGATTATAAAAGAGATTATAAACTTTATGTGATCAGTTATTTCTGCCTTCTTTCATGGGCACGAAGGAAAAATTCGCCAGCATTTCCTGGGAAGTGCTGCCGTCCTCATTTTTAGTCAGACGAAGCATTTGCTGCACGCTGCCCTCTCCCACGGGGATTACCATTTTGCCACCGGTTTTCAATTGTTCAACAAGCTTTGGGGGTATAAATGGTGCGGCTGCCGTGACGATCACTTTATCAAAAGGAGCATAGGTCGGAAGTCCTTCAAAGCCATCGCCGTAAAAATACTTTATGCCGGAATATTTTTTCCGGAGGATGAATTTGCTGTGTTCATCAAATAATTTTTTTTGTCTTTCGATGGTAAATACCTGTGCGCCAAGTTCTGCGAGCACCATGGCCTGGTAGCCGCTTCCGGTACCAATTTCCAGCACCTTGTCGTATTGAGATATTTCGAGCAGTTGCGTCTGGTAAGCGACCGTATAGGGCTGAGAAATAGTCTGTGACTCCGCTATCGGAAAGGCTCTGTCCTCATAGGCCACTTTTTCGAATGCGGAATCCAGGAAATAATGCCGGGGGATCTTACTTATGGCTTTAAGCACACGTTCGTCGGTGATGCCTTTTTGTTTTAGCGTTTCCACGAGCTGTTTTCTCATGCCTTGGTGCCTGTAACTGTCCTCAAATTGTCGCATCAGGCAGTAAAGATAATCAAGAGTTTTAGCGGTAGAAATAATTCATTACTTTTGCATTTTTAAAATCGGCTCGGTAGCTCAGTTGGATAGAGCAACTACCTTCTAAGCAGTAGGTCATTGGTTCGAATCCAATCCGGGTCACTGAATGGCGCAATCAATTTGCGCCATTTTTTGTTTAAAGTTCCTACTGGTATAGGGTTTTAGAGAATAAGTATTTCATTTCAGATCAGACCGGATGCCTCAAAATAGAGGCGTGGTTTCGTAATCCTCCGGCAAATAGCAAAAAACTTGTGTGAGGTTCAAAGTTTTACCCGAACAAAAGACACTAAGTATAGACGTAAAAAAAAAATCCATAAACCTAATTAAACTTATCGATACCGATCTACAGAACATTTCGTACAAAAGACTATGGATCTGAATTTTAAACGTTAAATATTGCATAAATAATTTGGGAAAATAAAATAAAACTATCTATATTAGTTAAATAAAACAGGGGCACAATGGAAATGATTGCTTAAACTTCCAGGGTATTTTAGTGACGATGTTCAGGAAAATTTATTACACGAACAATTCCGACTTGTTTACTGAAGAAATACAATTTTAAGATGAACAGTGATCTATCCCGGATATTCCAATGGGATAGAATAGCAGATAAGTATTTAAGTCAGATAGATTATAATTACTAAAACTAAACGAAAGCTTTTATGAAAGCCAAATTCAAACTGCTCCTGCTTGTTCCGGTGTTTGCAGCAATTATTTTGACGCCGTTAGCCTCAAATGCACAAGAGAGAAAAGTAGCCGGGAAAGTTACCGATGAAAATGGAAACGCCCTAAATGGCGCAACCATTGTTGTACAAGGCGCCAATACCGGCACAAACACAGATGAAGCCGGATCTTTTTCTGTCACAGTTCCCAGGGCAAATTCGATTTTGGTGATTTCTTTTTCAGGATATATTTCAAAAGAAATCTCAGTGGCAAATCTTACAGGCATTGTTAGACTTATGCCAGATGAAAAGAAGCAGGCTATGAATGAGGTTGTGGTAATTGGTTACGGAACTCAAAGAAAAGTTGACGTAACGGGTGCTGTGGGTTCAATAACAAGAAAAGATTTTGCTAATAAACCTTTTACCAGCCCGGATCAGATTTTGACTGGGCGTATATCCGGCGTTAACGTCACGAATCGTAGCGGGGATCCGGGTGCTCCCATTGAGGTGCGCATACGTGGTATCGGTACGGCCGGTAATAACCAGCCGCTTTGGGTAATTGATGGGGTACCTGTTGCAACAAATACAAGCACAATAACAGTAAACACATCAAGTGGAACGGAATCGAATCCTCTGGCAGGAATTAACCCTAGCGATATTGAAAGTATTGATGTATTAAAAGATGCCTCGGCTACCGCTATATATGGCGCCCGGGCAAACAACGGGGTTATACTAGTAACCACCAAGCGGGGCAAAGTGGGGGCGGCGACGTTAAGTTACGATGGCTATGTAGGTGTCCAGGCCGTGCCGAAAAACAAATTATTTGATGTGCTGAACACAGAGCAGTATATCAATTACCAACAAGATGGGTTTGGTAAGGATTTTTCGGCTTTTGCCGGAAAACCAACTGTTGATTGGCAGAATTTAGTATATAAAAAGGGTTTGGCAACCTCTAATAACCTTACTCTATCCGGTGGAAATCAAAATGCCACTTATAGTTTTGGAGCAGGTTATTTTAAACAGGAGGGCATTCAATTGGCCCAAAACTTCACCAGGTATTCGGCAAAGGCCACTTCAGACGTCAAAGTTGGCAAATATATTAAATTCGGCGAGTCCCTGTTGTTAAGCAGAGCTGAAAGGGAGGTGCAATCAGAGGATTTCATTAATGCAGGATCCGGGGCTGCACGAAATGCACCTTTTTTTCAACCTTATACAGCGACAGGTGAATATAACCCGGCCAATCCTACTACCTCAGGGGGCGCTACAGCACAAAATTTTATTTGGAGTGCCGATCCGAACGTAGGTTATACTAAAATGATGCATAATAAAATATTAGGAAACTTGTATGGAGAAATCGAACCGGTAAAAGGGTTGAAATACAGAGCCAGTTTGGGACTGGATTATAATGAAGCAACCGGCTTGTTTTTTCAGAACGCTGTAGATTTTTCTGGTATTAGCAGTCCGAGAACTTCGCTCCTAGTAAATGAGCAGCCAAAAGAAGCAACCCTTACTTTAACCCATACGCTTACCTACGATAAAACGTTTGGTAAAAGTAGAATAACTGCTTTAGTCGGTTACGAGCAAACCACCTATCTGCTGCGCAGATTAAGGGTGCAGGGCAATGGCCTGTTCAACCCTCCTTTAGGCATAGCGGGCGGATCAAACTCATTTGGAACCTCAGAAACCGCCGACCACTGGAATATTCAGGGTAAACTGGCCCGTTTGTTTTATTCGTACAACGATCGGTACCTGTTAACAGCTACAATCAGGGAAGATAAATCGTCACGGTTTGCTAAAGCAAACAATTCAGGAACTTTTCCGTCATTCTCTCTGGGATGGAGGGTTAGCGAAGAGAGGTTTTTAAAAAACTCAAAACTGTTTGATGAGCTGAAAATCAGAGCTGGCTGGGGCCAGTCTGGAAATCAGTTTACGGGCACCAATTTCTCCTACCTGCCTGCACTCAGCAGCTTTGTTAAGTACGTACTCGGTAAGGGGCAAACCATTGTAACTGCCTATGCACCGGTACTGTTTGCTAACCCCGACTTAAAATGGGAAACAGCTATTCAAACCAATATCGGTCTCGACTTTACCATGGCTAAATACAAGCTTAGTGGTTCCATTGATTATTTCAGCAGAACAACGAAAGACCTGCTGATAAGCGTTCCCGTATCATTAAGCACCGGTTTTTACCAGTTTGCTGATTTAAACTCAGGCACTTTAACCAACAAGGGGGTTGAGTTTACAGCAAATTACAGAGACAGAATCGGAGAATTCGGCTACAACATCGGTGGCAATTTTACCCTGGTAAAAAATGAATTCACAAAACTTCCTGATGGGATTGATTATATACAGCTCAACGACAAGCGCATTTCGGTAGGCAGGCCATTAGGTTACTTTTACGGATATAAAACCGAAGGTATCTATCAAACCGATGCTGAAGTACCCTCAACAGAAGGATACGCTGATGCGAAAGCGGGAGATATCAGATTCGTTGATATTGATAAAGATAAAAAGTTAACTGATGCCGACAGAACGTACTTAGGCAGCCCCATTCCTAAATTCTATTATGGAATTACTTTGGGTGCTGATTTTAAATTGTTCGATTTGTCGATTGTATTACAGGGGGTGGGGAAATATACGGTTTATGACGGTCCTCTTGCAGGCCTCGAAAGTATGAACGGTACAGATAACCAAAGTGTTGCCGTGTTAGGAAGGTGGTCACCTGCTAATAAAAGCAATACCATACCCCGTGCTAACAGTGGTTATAATACCAACAATGGTTTTAATGACCGGTTTTTAGAAAATGCAGCATTTCTTCGCGTAAAAAACCTGCAATTAGGTTACAATATAAAATCAATTTCCCGTGCAACTAATGGAATTATTTCTTACGCACGGTTTTATGTAGGCGTATCTAACCTTTTCACATTTACAAAATACAAAGGCTATGATCCGGAAGTAACCCGGCAGCAAAGTTTTGCCGGTGGAGAAAACCAGTTTTTAAATGGATATGATAACGGTAGTTCGCCTCAACCAAGAATGGTTCAGTTAGGATGGCAGATAAATTTTTAAATTGCAAATCATAGATAAAAAATATTATTATATGAGAAAAAAGATATTTTTAAAATCCCTTCTGGTGGTTTTAATAGGCATAAGTAGTGCAGCGGTTATAGAATCCTGCAACAAACTCAATTTAACACCTTTGGATAAAACAACCACGGCCACTTTTTTTACGAAAAAAGCGGATTTCGATGGAGGCTTATTTGGTGCCTATTCGTCCATGCAGGATTTATGGGCAATTAACAGCGCCACATCTTTTGGGGGGCATAACGGGTGGGGTTCATTTTGGGTAACAAGCATGCTCGCAAGCGATGATGCCGAATTTAATTCCTCTCAGAACAACGTCGTATCAGATATTCAGGATGTGGATGCACTAAATTTCAGAGCAAACAACAGATTTATTTATACTGTGTACGCAGAAACCTATGAGGGAATAAACAGGTCCAATATCGTGTTGGAGCAGGTCGGTAACGGCAAAAATAATCTTACGGATGTTGAAAAGAAGACCGTGATTGCAGAGGCAAAGTTCATTAGGGGTTTCTTTTATTTTATAGCGGCCCAGATGTGGAAAACGGCACCGATAGTAACAGCAACAGCAAAATCGCTACAACAAACATATAAAAACAGCGACCCTACGGCTCTTTTGCAGGCTAGTTTGGATGATTTCACAGCTGCGGCTGCTGATCTACCATTATCATGGGACGATGCCAATACAGGACGCGCTACCAAATGGACAGCACGGGGTTATGAAGGAAAAGTAAATATATGGCTGCAAAAATGGAATGATGCCGTTGAGGCATTTGAAGATGTTGAAAAAAATGGGGGATACGATGTATTACCCGATTATGAAGATGTATTTGCAGAAGCAAATGAAAATAATAAGGAGTCAGTTTTTGAAGTACAGTTTGGCGGACCTTATTCAGACGATAACAGCTGGATATTGGACGATAACGGAAATGAAGACTTCAAATCTACGCAGGGCATAGCTCGACCTTGGTTCTTTGTTGCACGTACAGATGCAGGGGCGCAACGCTGGTTCGTACCTACCAGGAAATTGAAAGCGTTGTTTGATGAAGAACCTGGGGACAAAAGGCTGGATGCATCTTTGTATTATAAGGAGGGAGAAGATTATACCACTTATGTATCAGGCTCAAATGTAGTCACCGCCGGGGTGTTTACTACTGTACTTCCGCCTGATGCGAAGTCACAGTCATCCACAGGCCTTGCCATTAAAAAATATCTTGGCAGCAAAAACACTGATGTGGCTTATTACAGACAGGGTGTAAGCTTTAACAATGAACGCTTTTTCAGGTACCCGGAATTGTTACTATTGCATGCCGAGGCGCTGTTAAACGGAGGTGCACCTAAAGGCGGAAGTGCTTATCAAACGGCAGATGCCTGTGTGAACACAACAAGGCAAAGGGCCGGGTTAGCCCCATTGACAGGGGTTACTATGGAGCAGCTTCAAAAAGAAAAACAAAAAGAACTTTGTTTTGAGCCAGCCAGGTATTTTGATATGATACGATGGAATATCGGGGGGGCTAAAGTATTCCCCTTTCCGCAGGATGAGATTGACAGGAACCATGGAAGCCTGGTACAAAACCCATAACAGAGCAAATATCCTGGATTAGATTTATATTTTTTCGATAGCAAGCAATTGTTTTTGGCAAGCAACAGGCAGATTCCTATCTGCCTGTTGCTTTTAAATGGAACCGGATTATTTACGAACTTTAACGGGTAAAGCCAATTCGACATTAAAATAGCCTCATTGCAAATGTGATGGCAACGAAAGAGCCATCTGCCGATCAATGATGCATTGCTCAACAGATCTTTCCTTCGTCAGGATGGTAATATCGTTTTAATGTCTAAATGGTACAAAATGATTTATGCAATTGGTAAATAAAAATGCTTATGGGTTTAAGAATTAAAATAGCTGGTTTGGTCATAATACTTTTTTCTGTTTCAGCCTGTAAAAAACACAATACAGTTTTCAGGGAAGTAATTCCTTCTGAGAGTGGCGTGGATTTTAATAATAAACTGGCCTACTCCGATTCTCTTACAGTATTGGATTTTGAATACATGTTCAATGGCGCCGGTGTTGGATTATGTGATATTAATAACGACGGTCTGCAGGATATTTTATTTACCGGCAACATGGTTCCTGCAAGGCTTTATCTCAACAAAGGCAATTTAAAGTTTGAAGACATTACTGAAAAGAGCGGAATAAAAACGGAAGGGTGGTGTTATGGTATTGCTGTAGTAGATATTAACCAGGATGGTTACCAGGATTTTTATATTTGTAAATCAGGAAATAAAAATACACCGGCTTCACAAAGGCATAATTATTTTTTTATCAACAACGGCAACAACACATTTACAGAATCCGCGGCAAAAATGGGACTGGATGATGATGGCTACGATGTACAGGCTGCCTTTTTCGATTATGACAAAGATGGAGACTTAGACATGTACCTTATGCGTAATTCCTTTGTAAGCTACAATCGAAATAGTGCCCGGGAAACGAAGGCTAAAATCGAAACATCGTCAACCACTGACAAACTTTTCCGTAATGATGGTAATCTGGAATTTACGGATGTTTCCAAAGAAGCCGGTATTACCATAGAAGGTTTTGGGTTAGGGGTGGCCGTGTGTGATATAAACAAAGATAACTGGCCTGATGTATACGTGTCAAACGATTTTCTCACCAACGATCTGGTTTGGATAAATAATCATGACGGCACATTTACTGATAAAGCGAAAGAATATTTGCGGCATCAAACTTACAATGCAATGGGGAATGATGTGGCAGATTTTAATAATGATGGCAATGATGATATTGTAACGGTGGATATGCTTCCCCCCGATAATAAAAGATGGAAGCTTACGATTGCCGGTAACCGATATGACGAATTTAATAATTCAGTCAATCTTGGTTATGCACCACAATATGTCCGTAATACTTTGCAGTTGAACAATGGCGACGGAACCTTTAGTGAAATTGCACAGGTATCGGGTATTAATGCTACTGAATGGAGTTGGGCCCCTTTGTTCGCTGATTTTGATAATGATGGCTGGAAAGATCTATTTGTTGCCAACGGTTATAAATCTGATATAACCAATCTTGATTTTATCACGTATGGTAAACGGGCTTTGTTCATGGGTACTCCCGCGGCCAACCGCAAAGAAAGATTAGAGATGCTGCGAAATTATCCCGGCATCTATGTAAGCAATTATGTTTTTAAAAATAATCATGACCTTACTTTTTCCAATGTTTCCAAAATTTGGGGTTTGGACAAACCCTCTTATTCCAACGGCGCTGCATATGGCGATTTGGATAACGATGGCGACCTAGACCTTGTTGTAAATAATATTGATGAAACAGCCTCTGTTTACGAAAACCAAACCAATAAACTAAATCCATCAGCAAAATGGATGGAAGTAAAATTTAAAGGGCCTGCAGGAAACCGTGACGGGCTGGAAACTAAAGTAAGTTTATGGCAGAATGGAATGATGCAATATGGTTATTGTGCACCCGTAAGGGGATATTTATCAAGCGTACCTGCAATGGTTCATTTTGGATTGGCTGACAAGCCTGTTGACAGCTTAAAAGTTTTATGGCCTGATGGCAAAACACAATTTGTAAGTAAGCCATCATTAAACCAAATACTGGTGCTCGATTATAAAAATGCAGTATCATCTGTAACACCGTTTGGTGATATTATAAAACCGTCATTGCTGTCAAAGGTTGATTCTTCTTTGCAAATAAATTACCTGCACAAAGAAGATGATTACATTGACTTTAAAGCACAACCCATTTTGCAGCACACCTGCTCACATGAAGGACCGGGGCTTGCAGCAGGCGATGTAAACGGGGATAGTTTGGATGATTTCTTCATAGGTGCAGCAGCAGGTTCTGATGGTGCTGTTTTTATTCAGCAAAAAAGTGGCAAATTTTTCCAGCAACCGCTTCCGCACGATAATCATGCTGATGATATGGGTGCATTATTTTTTGATGCAGATAAAGATGGCGATTTGGATTTATATGTAGTAAGCGGCGGCACCACTGCTGAGAAAAAAGGCAATGCAATTTACCAGGACAGGCTTTATATTAATGATGGCAAAGGACAATTTTCATTATCAGTGAATGCATTGCCTGCGATGAATAACAGTGGTGCAAGCGTTGTTGCTGCTGATTATGATAAAGACGGCGACCTTGATTTATTTGTTTGCGGACGGGTAAGCCCAGGTGAATATCCAATGTCGCCAAAAAGTTTTTTATTGAGAAATGATCTTTCAAATGGCGCTGCAAAGTTTACTGATATAAGTGCTGCTCAATTGCCACAACAAGGAAACATGGGAATGGTTACTTCTGCTTTGTGGACAGATTTTGATAATGATGGTTGGATTGACTTGGTTGTTGCAGGAGAATTTATGCCAATCACCTTTATTAAAAATGAAAAAGGCCAACTTATACACAACTCCCCACGTACCATTGACAACTCACAAGGTTGGTGGAACAGTTTGGTTGCAGGTGATTTTGATAATGATGGTGATATGGATTTTATAGCGGGAAACTCAGGTTTGAATAACTGGCTTAAAGCAAGTGTTGCAGAACCAGTTTGTGTGTATGCAAAAGACTATGACAAGAACGGAAGGCTTGACCCCATTCTTTGCCATTACAGTGATGGCATCGAATATATGGTTCATGCAAGGGATGATATCAGTTTACAAATGACGGCAATGAAAGCAAGGTTCAGGGATTATACTACGTGGGCTGAAGTAAGTTTTAAGAACGCTTTTTTAAAAGAGGAAATTGCAGATGCATTGGTATTAAAGTGCCAGACCTTTTCCAGTGCATATATTGAAAATAAAGGAGCAGGAAAATTCGAAATACATGCATTGCCGATAGAAGCACAATTATCGCCGATTTATGGAATGCTTTGTACCGATATTGATAATGATGGCAACCTTGATGTGGTGTGTGCAGGAAATTCCTATGCACCTGAAGTGCAGGCGGGCCGTAATGATGCACAGGGTATGCTGATATTGAAAGGTAATGGTAAAGGCAGTTTTGTGGCAGACAGGACTGAATTTAATACAGCCAGCGACAACAAAGCTATTAGCAGTATTCAGTCTGTTGATGGAAGCAGGTTATTGCTTGTAAGCAGTAACTCAGGCTCTTTAAAAACCTATCGTGTTAACCAGCAAACAAAACAAATTCCGTTAAATGATGCAGATGTGTATGCTGTCATCATCAATAAAAATGGTAAAACGTATAAAGAGGAATTTCAGTTTGGTAATTCGTATTTATCACAAAGCAGCAGAAGGTTGAATATTGCAGCAGGAACAAAGTCTTTAGTGATTTACGATAACAAAGGGAATAAACGGGAAGTGAAATTATGATGTGGGTCCGATATAAAATATTATTATTTTTTATTATTACAGGACTGGTATCCTGTTCACATAAAAAAACTTTGTTTGAGTCATTGCCTTCTTCACAAACCGGAATTGATTTTATTAATAAAGTGGAAGAGAATGATAAGTATAATGTACTTGACTACATGAATATTTACACAGGTGCTGGTGTTGCAGCAGGTGATGTAAACAATGATGGATTAGTTGATTTATATTTCAGTGGCAATGAAAACTCCGGCAGACTTTACATCAATAAAGGTAATTTTAAATTTGAAGATGTAACAGAAAAAGCTGGTTTAATAACGAACCGCTGGTGTACAGGGGTATCAATGGTGGACATAAACCAGGATGGCTGGCTGGATGTTTATATCAATGTAGCTGGCAGTCCTAAGTTTGGCAACACTGCAAATTTGCTTTACATCAACAACAGAAATGGAACTTTCACTGAAGAAGCGGCAAAATATGGAATTGCAGATACAAGGTTAACGATGAATGCTTCTTTCTTTGATTATGATAAGGATGGCGACCTCGATTTATTTTTAATAACCAATCCTGCCGGTGAAAGGGTTAATGATATAAACACCATCACTGAAATCCATCAGCACGGCGAATCTCCGGGTACAGATATTTTGTACCGCAACAATGGCAACGAAACTTTTACAGACGTATCTAAAGAAGCAGGCATCTTAACAGAAGGATATAGTTTGGGCGCTGCCATCAGCGATGTAAACAACGATGGATGGCCCGATATATATGTTTCAAATGATTTTTTAACGAGTGATATTTTATACATCAACAATGGCAACGGAACATTCAGCGATAAAACACATGAATGTTTAAAGCATACCAGTTTTGCTTCAATGGGCAACGATGTGGCTGATTTTAATAATGACGGGCTGCCTGATATTTATACACTTGATA
>Ga0209512_1000684_pt1 | contig 51416 bp, 49 predicted proteins | sample frozenSSSSmetaG_FD_184142 | JGI IMG/M metagenome (GOLD analysis project Ga0209512, IMG submission 184142) | Glacier valley bacterial and archeal communities from Borup Fiord, Nunavut, Canada, to study Microbial Dark Matter (Phase II) -... | ecosystem: Environmental > Aquatic > Freshwater > Ice >...
TTTACTTTATTTACGATGCTCGAAACAATGGAACATTATTCACTTAGTGAACTTAAAAAGTTTGCGCAAATTGCTAAAAATTACATCAACCTTTGACCATCTCTGGAACTTGTGTAGATACCTATGCAGTAAGTGGGAGAAAGAAAAAAACTCTACAACCCCTTAGGTAAAGGAAACGCGACATTCTCCTGCGCACCTTCCAATATTCGCACGCTTTTTGCACCTAGTTTTTTTAATACATCGATCACTTCTTGCACCAATATTTCAGGAGCTGATGCGCCGGCAGTTACACCAATGCGCTTGCAATTAACCAACCAGTTTGGATCAATTTGCCCGGCGTTATCCACCATATAAGCCGCTGCACCTTTTTTTTCAGCGACTTCGCGCAGGCGATTGGAATTGGAACTATTGGGACTACCGACCACAATCACCACATCTACTTGCGGCGCCATAAATTTAACGGCTTCCTGGCGATTGGTTGTGGCGTAACAGATATCGGCTTTTTTGGGCTCAGCGATATAGGGAAATTTTTGTTTCAGTGCCACGATAATTTCAGCGGTGTCATCAACCGACAAGGTAGTTTGCGAAACATAAGCCAGCATGGTGGGGAATTTCACTTCTAACTTTGCCACATCCTGTAAAGTTTCAACCAGATACATGCCCTCTTCCGCTTGTCCCATCGTGCCCTCGACTTCCGGGTGGCCTTGATGACCAATCATAATTATTTCACGACCTTCGCGACGCATCTTGGTGACTTCGACGTGAACTTTAGTCACCAACGGACAAGTCGCATCAAATATCGTTAGCCCGCGTTGCGCTGCTTCTTTTCGCACTTCCAGAGAGACACCATGCGCAGAAAAAATAACGGTGCTTCCGGCCGGCACATCGGCTAATTCTTCAATAAACACCGCGCCTTTTTGACGCAAATCGTTCACCACATAAACGTTATGCACAATTTCGTGCCGCACATAAATTGGTGCACCGAATTGTTGCAATGCGCGTTCAACGATTTCAATTGCACGGTCAACGCCAGCACAAAAACCTCTGGGTTTTGCTAACAAGATTTCTTTTAATGAAGTTTCTTTTAATGCGGTTTCTTTTTTTAATGCGGTTTCTTTTTTTAATGCGGTTTCTTTTTCCATGGTTAACTTTTATAAAATTCCAATAATTTTTACTTCAAAAATCAGCTCTTGTCCGGCGAGTGGATGATTAAAATCAAACACGCCCGAATCGGCATTCAGGCTTTTCAACACGCCGGCGAATCGTCCACCGGAAGGCGCAGCAAATTCAACCAGATCACCCACTTCGTAACTTTCATTCAAAGCGGAATTTTCTTGTAGCGTTGCGCGGGAAACATGTTGTATCAGCTCAGGATTACGCAATCCATATCCCTGTTCCGGCAACAATTCAACAAGGTGATGTGTACCTTCCGTTAAACCGATTAACTGTTGTTCTAAGGCGGATGCCAGTTGTCCAAGGCCTAACTGTAACGTGGCGGGATTTTCATTAAACGTACTAATAATTTCAGTACCGTTTTTGGTAGAAAGCCGATAGTGCAATGTTAAATAGGAAGCTGGCGTCACCACGGAGGCGGACTCCGGTTTTGGAGATGTTGGCATAAAGTTCACACAAATGCGTTTAAATAACCTAGGATTATACCCTTCCAAATTATTTCACTTTTATTGGTTTATTTATGTCCATCATTGATTGGCCCTCAGAACAACGACCCCGGGAAAGGTTGATTAAACATGGCGCAACCATATTGTCCGATGCGGAATTACTTGCGGTATTTTTACGCGTTGGTGTCAAAGGCAAAAGCGCAGTGGAATTAGGCCACGATATGCTCGGGCACTTTGGCTCATTGCATAGCTTGTTTTCCGCACCGCTCACGAGTTTTTCACTCATCAACGGTTTGGGGCCGGCCAAATTTGCTCAATTACAAGCGGTTCTGGAATTAGCCAAACGCGCTTTGGCTGAGGATTTGCGAGAAGGAATCACGCTGAGTTCACCGTATTCGGTAAAAAATTATTTACAACTTCTCATCGGCAGCAAACCATTTGAATCCTTTGCTGTGCTGTTTTTGGATGTCAAAAACCGGCTTGTACAAAGTGAGGAATTATTTCGTGGCAGCTTAACGCGCACCAGCGTATATCCACGCGAAGTAGTGAAACGCGCTCTACACCACAACGCCGCCGGCATCATCCTGGCGCACAACCATCCTTCTGGCCTTACACAACCAAGCGATGCGGATATCACGTTAACGAACGAATTAAAAAAAGCACTTGCGCTGGTAGACGTGAAAGTGCTCGATCATATTATTGTGGCTGGCAATAAAACGTATTCCTTTGCCGAACACGGCGATATATGACATTGTTAAATAATTTAACAATTAAAAGACACAATTAATTTCAGCAAGTCGTTGATATTTAATCGAATTTTAGATACACTCTCGTTTTTTCCAATTTCGGAAAACTTTTTAAGGAGCGTGCTATGGCTCGTGTATGCCAAGTTACCGGGAAAAAGCCGATGGTCGGCAATAATGTTTCCCATGCAAATAACAAAACAAAACGTCGCTTTTTGCCTAACTTGCAAAACCGCCGTTTTTTCGTGGAATCTGAAAATCGTTGGGTTCGTCTGCGTTTATCCAACGCTGGCTTACGCATCATCGACAAAATTGGTATCGACGCGGTATTAAGCGATTTACGCGCTCGTGGCGAAAAAATCTAAGTATTAACTAACAAGAATTTAGGAAAATATCATGGCTAAATCTGGGCGTGACAAAATCAAATTAGAGTCGAGTGAAGGTACTGGACACTTTTATACAACCACCAAAAACAAACGCAACATGCCTGAAAAAATGGAGATCATGAAGTTTGATCCCAAGGCGCGTAAACATGTGATGTACAAGGAAACTAAGATCAAATAAGTTATTTTTTTGCTGTCAGCAATTAAAGAATTCAGATCAAAAAATGCGCAACTTTTTTATAAAAAGTGGTATTACCAATTAGCCAGAACAAAAAATTTCTTCAAAGGTGATAAAAATGGCTTTACCCCCTCGCCCTCGTACGGAAGCTCCCAGCACTAACCCTTCTTGCCCGCTCCTCCAGTAAATCAAGGGGCAGCGCCCCGAGCCGTTGAATTGAATAGGTGGGGTGGAATGCTAGTTAATGGAAACAAGTGTCTAACGGTCGGAGGTCTTTTGCTTGGTCTGTATCTTATAACTACACAGAACGAACCCGAACTCGTCAGGAGAGGATATATAGTAATTTTAGCCAGCATAGCGCTCGCTTGTTCAACCTTAGAGCTTAATATTCATCAAAGACATAATTGACGCGTTTGATGACAATTGCTACGGCAATCAATCAGAGGCTCAACGTTAATTATGAAATGGTAAATAGCATTAAATTTAAATGAAAAAACCGCACTTAACACTGCGGTTTTTTCATATCCACCAGATCAGCTCGTAGGCTGGGAGCAACCCCAGTGCGTAGGTTTGGGCTAACGATTTACCAATTCGACGCTCCATCTCAAAGAACAAAAATCTGAAAAGTTTTTACGACCCGAGTAAATCGTTTTGTTAGTCAATCAACGAATGTTGGGCTGATAAACGTTACCCTACCTACGTCAGCGTTTTTTTTGTTATAGCCTCCAATCAAATTGCAAACGATGATGTAGAAATTACATCCCAGCCTACAATTTTTAAAATCTCCACGCAAAAAAAAGCACCTCGAAAGGTGCCTGGCGTTAGAACACGCAACTAAGCATTATACAATTAAGCATAACGACGCAATCTGAAAGCAAACTCTTGTAACGCATGAATACCCGATTCCTCTGCACGTTTGCACCAGTCTTGTAACTTATGAACTAACTGTTCACGTGTGTCATTAGAACGATCCCAGATCACATTTAATTCAATGCGCATTTCATGCATCGTTTTTAACGCTTTGCTATGCGCAAATAATTCTTTTAATTGCTGCAGATCAACAGCTTGTAATTTGGCTGGTTCACATTGCAATAATTTTTTGCTGGACGTCAAAAAAGCATCTTCTAACTTAGCTTTATTACGCAAATGCTCTAACTCGGCACGCCACATTTTTTTAAGCGATTTGGTGTACTTCGCCATCACTTCATAACGGTTTGCAATGACAGACTGCAATGTCGTCTGATCGACCAACGTATTGGGAGCAAGCAATTTTGGCTCCGGCGCCACTTTTTTAACCTTGGCTAAACCAACGGCTTGCATTATTTGGATATACATCCAGCCAATATCAAACTCATACCATTTCGCAGATAATTTTGCCGATGTGCCAAACGTGTGGTGATTGTTATGCAACTCTTCGCCACCAATCAAAATACCGAAAGGCAAAATATTTCTGGACGCATCAGCACAATCGTAATTGCGATAACCCCAATAATGACCAATACCGTTAATAACACCGGCCGCCGTCACAGGTATCCACAACATTTGAACTGCCCAGACAGTCAACCCGATAACACCAAACAACAGCAAATCAATAATAAGCATCAACCCAACGCCTTGCCAGGTAAAACGCGAATATAAATTACGTTCAATCCAGTCATCCGGTGTTCCGTGACCATACTTGTCCAGCGTTTCTTTATTTTTGGATTCGGCGCGATACAGCTCAGCACCTTGCCAAAATACTTTTTTGATCCCACGCGTAACAGGGCTATGCGGATCTTCTTCGGTTTCACATTTGGCGTGATGTTTGCGATGAATCGACGCCCACTCTTTGGTTACCTGACCGGTAGTCAGCCAAAGCCAACAGCGGAAAAAATGACTGGAGATGGCATGCAAATCCAAAGCACGGTGCGCCTGACAGCGATGCAAGAAAATGGTGACACTCACGATAGTGATGTGCGTCACGATCATAGTGAAAATAAAAATTTCCCAACCGCTGGCTTGAGTTAAACCGTTGGCTAAAAAATCAAGTGATGCGGTAATAAAATTACTCAAAATATATCGGCTCCTTAAAAAATATTCTGGTGGCGAGATGTCAGGCTATGAACCATCAACCACTTTTTTGTTGACGCTCTATTGTACTATTAATATGATCAAAAAGCGTGATCAAAAGCGTCATTAACCGCTGCCCAGAACCCTGATTTCAGTCTGAGGATAAGGAACTTCAATGTTTCTCTCCTGCAAAAGTTTCCATATAGCACGATTAACCTGAGATAACACGCTTGATCTCCCATTTTCAGGGTCGTTTATCCAAAATCCAATGTTCAATTCCAGACCATTGTCACCAAACCTAATTAAATTGGCAGAAGGAACTGATTTTGTTGATACACGCTCCACGCTGCCGACTACCTCAACCAGCATCGGCAATAACGCTTCTATATCCGTGTTATAGGCCACTGTTACATCGGTACTTATCTGCACTTCCCTGTCAGTTAATGACAAATTTTGCACCGGACTCGATACCAGCATTTCATTTGGTATGATCGATTCGACACCGTCCAGCCCTTTTAATACCGAATAACGCGTATTTATTTCGCTCACTTTGCCGCTATATTTATCCACAGTAATCATGTCGCCTATCGTCAAACTCCGATCTAACAAAATAATGAAACCGGATACGTAATTACTGGCGATTTTCTGCAGGCCCAATCCCAGACCAATACCCAGTGCGCCACTAAATATCGACAATACTGTTAAATCAATTCCCACCAAATTCAAGCTGAGCAATATCGCACAGACAAGTAAGAAAAATCGCCCGAGTCTGCTTAGTACCAAGCGTAAAGAGGTATGTAGGGAGTTTACCTTCATTAAGCGCTTATCCAGCGCGGCACTAGCCCAAAGCGCCAATAAAACCGTAATAGCGACGGAAATCAGTGCTTGGAAAATTGCTGAGATGGGTAGTTTTTTACGACCGATAGAGATGGTGTGCGCATCCATAAAAGCCCACATCTCTTGCAAAATTCCCGTGTAATAAAAAATAACGGCAACCCAAACTCCCAGGAAAAATATTTTTTCTATCAATAAGTGCAGACTACTAATGGTATGGTTGCGCGCAAAAATTCGACGCGATAAATATAGTCCAAAACGCACTAAAGCCCACGCACCGCACAAGGGAATCAGCAAGGACAATAAATAAATATGTTGCCATTGGAAGAGAACAAATTTCCCCATATAAAGAAACACAAACAACACAATGGGAAACCACATTCTTGCAAACAATTGCGCTGTAATGGCATCTGCTTCTGAGTGATTGTTCTCTGTGGAAAAACGACGGCGCAGAGCCTTAGAAACAAGGAAACTCGCCAGTACAGACAATGCAGCAACGCCAAGTTGCCACAACACTTTTGGCTCTTGCAGATCGAGCCAGATATTAGTTAACAGATTCATGAGCATCGTAGCTAATCCTGATCATTTTTTTCGTAAAAACGCCGCAGCAAAAAAACCGTCGGTTTGATGATGTTCCGGGAATAGTTTCAAATACTCTCCCATTTCCAACGGAATTTTTTGTTCGGTCAACACATCGCGCATCGATAGCAATTCAAAGTCAGGATGCGTGGCTAAAAATTGTTCAGCAATCGCTTCATTTTCGTCGCGCAGAATACTGCAAGTCGCATAAATTAAACGTCCACCGGGTTTGAGCAAACGTGCGGCGCTATCTAAAATGGCGGTTTGTTTACTATTTAATTCGGCAATTGCACTTGGTAATTGACGCCATTTCACATCCGGATTACGACGCAACGTTCCTAGCCCAGAGCAGGGCGCATCCACCAGAACGCGGTCTATTTTTCCGGCTAAGCGTTTAATTTTGGCGTCGCGTTCATGCGCAATTAAAACGGGATGCACATTAGACAAACCACTGCGCGCCACACGTGGCTTTAATTTTGCCAATCGTTTTTCAGAAATATCAAACGCATACAACCGCCCGGTATTGCGCATCGCTGCGCCCAAAGCGAGAGTTTTACCACCAGCTCCAGCACAAAAATCGACCACCATTTCACTTCGTTTGGCGCCAACGATTTGCGCTAATAACTGACTGCCTTCATCCTGCACTTCTATTGCGCCGTTTTGAAACAACGATAAATTTTGTAAATTAGGTTTTTTAAGAATACGCAAACCATCCGGAGCAAAGGGAGTGGGTTCGGCCAAGATGGGTGCCAACGCTAATTCTGTACGCACCGCTTCACGTTCCGCTTTAATGCTATTGACGCGCAAATCTAACGGCGCCGGATTATTTGCTGCCTGGGCAAACGCCAACATACCTTGTTCGCCTAATTGCTCGGTTAATTTTTGACATAGCCATTCAGGTAAATTAACTCGTAACTCCAGTGGCAAATGGTTACGATCAATTTCCATTACACGAGTCAGCCATTCTGTTTCTGGTTCGCTTAATCCGCCCAACGAATCAATACCCACTCCGTCAGCTAACGCAAGTAAAGCCATGCGACGAATCAATGAACCACTGCCGGATTCAGCAAAACTGGTGTACACCGCTTTGTTACGCAACAGGCCGTAAATACTTTCGGCAATCACACCACGTTCACGCGAACCCAAACGACTGTGGTCACGAAAATAACGCGACAATGTGCTGTCAGCCGGAGCAGTAAAACGCAATATCTCGCGTAATACTTCTTCTGTATGGCCAATAATGGCGGGAGGCAGACGCATGAAGATTCTTTCTTTGTGTGTATTTTGTAGGGCGGGGACGTTTTGGTGCCCACCATCGTTGAGGTTGCAGAAAAAGGTCAATAAAGCGAAACGTTTGATCAGTTTTTAAATCTATTTAACTAAGTATGTAATTGATCAACCATGGTGGGCACAAAGGCGTGCCCATCCTACGATTCAAATCAGTTCGCCTTCAATAATTTGCCGTATGACACGCGAATACAAAATATGTTCTTGCACCAAAACACGGCTGGCCAGACTAGCTTCGGTGTCATCAGGCAAAACTGGCACCCTGACTTGTCCCAGAATTGGACCGTGATCTAATTCAGCAGTAACGATATGTACAGTCGCTCCGTGCTCATTATCACCCGCTTCCAACGCCCGGCGATGTGTATGCAAACCCGTAAACTTAGGTAGCAAAGAAGGATGAATATTGACGATCCGGCCAGCATAATGCTGCACAAACTGTGGCGTTAAGATACGCATAAAGCCGGCAAGCACGATTAAATCGGGAGAATATTGGTCGATTTTTTCTTGTAACGTCGCATCAAACTCATCGCGTGACGGGAAATTTTTACTCACAACCACTGCCGTTGCAATTCCCTGTTTCGCTGCAAATACCAAACCTTCCGCATCAGAACGATTGCTAATAACTGCCGCAATCCGCGCCGGCCATTTTTGTGCTTTTGCTGCCGCCACAATGGCTTGCATATTACTGCCACGGCCTGAAATTAAAATGACGATATTTTTCATGGCGGCATTGTAACTGATCGGGGTAGGTGAAAGCAGTGATTGTGGAAACCCTCATTTTTTTAAAACGAAAGATAAGAAATAATACCGCCGTGTGACAACTTCAATAAGTTGGCGTAATTTCTTTCATCGTCCGATAGATTGTTACGTTAACCAAATCGATTTCCAGATTTCCGATGCCATTGCATTTCATTTGTTCCTGGCAGAGTTTATTGAAAACGTGGTGAATATCGTTCATGGTGAGGTCGCGCACCTTAACCACACCAGAAAATCATCTCATCAGATAAATAAACTTAGCCATCCATGGTCACTTTGGTATAGCACACGCTTTTTTAAGCGTAAGAATAAAACATCCTGAACGGTACTTTTTTCTTTTCCCAAAAATCGGCGGCGTCTCTGAAGACATCCAATAAAATTTCACGTGCTTCTTTATCGAATTCAGATGTGTGAGGGAGTTGTTCCAGCACCACCACAAAACCAGGCTGAGTTCCTGCTTTATGGATCAGACTGGTTAAGCAATCATAGAGTGCGTCAAAGTTTTCTCCAAAATATTCCGGAAAATAAAATTCTTGCGCGATACACGCCAGCACTTGTCGCTTCGTTCTCGCCTGACCGCAATTTGCAATTAAAAAATGCTGGCCTGATTCAATGGCAGCAGCTCGTAAATCAGTCACGCGGAAAGCACGTATGGATTGCACACTGTTTACCCTGACCGTGCTTAATAAACTCATATTTACCTCCCTGGAAATTGAATAATCTTGAACGTCGTGTAATGGTCACCGGTGTAATAAAACTCGCTCGAATTTTGTGGGTGCCCTCCCACCACTATCCGTTGCGCACCACGCGTTCTGGTTCCGGAGGTTGGCACCGTATATTCATGATAGTAACCTCGCTTTTTCTTAGGTAAAAGACGCTCATAATTTCCAAAAATCATGCCGTCTTTTTCATAAGGAAAAGGACCATTTTGTTTAATCAGTCGTACTGTCTGTTGCGCTGCTTTTGGTAGCTCACTCAAATGTACTTCGCTCAAACTCGTTTCTTGTTGCGCGAAACCCGTCCAACAAAATAGCAATATAGTTAGTGCAAAAAACAGGTAAATCGCACATTTTTTAATCATCGAAAAAAACCAGGTTCATCCAAATTAGTCCACACCACTATCACCAAAAAATGCTAACACTTCGTTTTTCATTCGCATGGTGTCCTTGACTCCCAGCGCCATTAATTCATTGGTAAAACTAGCTTCAAATAATAAATAAGAAGCCAAAGCAGAACCGCTTACTTCGGTTGCCCCAATACGGCCCAACATGGCGCGAATCGGTGCGGGCAAACTTTGAATATGCCGACTGGCAATGCTATCCACCCGCTCGGAAGGTGCAATGATCAATGTCCTGACCGGACGCAACGCAGTTTGGCACCTGGTTTCTTTCGGCATCAAAGAAAGCGTTTTGTTAATACGGTTCAATCGCTCAATATCCACGGCCAGGCTATCCAAAAAAATACTAGACATGGCATGTCCTGCAATTTGCGCAACGCTCGGATAAGAAAGAACTTCAGGCACTTCGCTCCTGGTTTCTGACATACGTCCGGCACCAATAATTAAGACCTTTTCTGCACCCAGATGAATGGCCGGGGAAATAGGCGCTAACTGACGCATGGAACCATCACCGCAGTATTCCAGTTTTCCATTCCAGATTAACGGAATCGAAGGAAAAATTAACGGCAGCGCGGATGAAGCCAGCAAATGCTGCACGCTAATAGAATCAGGTTGTGCTAATCGTTGCGACCGGATCCATGGCTCTATAGTTGCCAGGGTTTGATAAAAAGTAAGGTGCATTCCGGTGGTATACGACGATGCTGTTATTGCTAATGCATGCAACGAACCTGACGCTAATCCGGCATCTACGCCAGAAAAATCCAGCATTTTATTCAATAATTCGGCAAGAGGTGCGTTGTCAAATAATGACTCCGGCGATGTCTTAATCCAACGTCGCACCATCCAACCAAGAGACAAAAAAGATAACCAGGACGCCCCCGAACGCACCATCGCTAATGAATCAGCACGATATACCTGGTGCGCTTCCATGGATGACCAGACCCGCTCTAATCTGCGCAAACCAAGAGAAAAATTATCAGCACTGCAAGCTAATGCGCTCGCATTGATAGCGCCAGCTGATGTCCCGCAAATAATGGGAAAAGGATTTTGATGCGGAGACCAGCCGGCTTCTTTCAACAAAGTAGAAATCGCCCTCAACACACCCACCTGGTAAGCAGCCCGCGCTCCGCCCCCTGATAAAATTAATCCCGTTTTTGCGTGTTCCGCCATAGATTCCGTCAATATAAATTCAGAACGTCAATATAAAAACGCAGGTCACCAAAAAATGGCCTGCGCTAGTTTATTACCCTTATATAGAAATGTCATGCGACATTCAATTTTCTGTGTCGTCAGTATCACTTTGAATACGACAGACTTTAAACGTCATCCACTATTTTGGCTGCATACGAATAGCGCCATCCAGCCGGATAGATTCACCATTGAGCATCATATTTTCAATAATAGCTTTCACTAACTGAGCATATTCTTCCGGCTTACCCAAACGGGACGGAAAGGGAACGCTGCTGCCCAGCGCATCTTGTACTTCCTGCGGCATACCTGACAGCATCGGCGTTTCAAAAATACCCGGAGCAATCGACATCACGCGAATAGCGTTTCGCGCTAAATCACGCGCCATGGGCAAAGTTAAACCAACTACGGCCGCTTTTGAAGACGCATAGGCTGCCTGGCCCATTTGTCCATCAAATGCAGCGACAGAGGCCGTGTTAATTATCACGCCGCGTTCGCCCTGGCTGGTGGGTTCTGCCCTGGACATCGCATCAGCCGCTAACCGGCACATGTTAAATGTGCCCACCAAATTAATATTAATGGTGTGTTGAAATGCGGCTAAAGGATGTGGGCCTTCTTTGCCGACTGTTTTTATCGCCGGTGCCACACCAGCGCAATTGATCAATCCACGCAATGTTCCCAATTTACTCGCTGCATTGATGACGGCCAGACCGTCTTCTTCCGAGGTCACATCACATAATACAAAGCGTCCCTGTTCCTTTAACTCATCCGCTAATTTTTCACCTGCGGCAGCTTGTACGTCAGCTATCACTACTTTTCCGCCGCGCGCGGCAATCATGCGTGCCGTTGCAGCACCTAAACCAGATGCACCGCCAGTAATAATAAAAACGTTATCTTGTATTTGCATTTCATTTCCTCAATAGTAGTTAACGTTTACGTCAACGTAAAATTAGCGTAATAACGTCGGTTGATACAAATTCATTGCTTACAGTAATCATCCAAAATAAATTGAAATCGCTGCTTTTGTTGCGCGTCTAAATTTGCTGGTAATGCACAAAGCGCGCAAAAACTCGCCTGATAATTACTATTCACATCGCGGTTTTTCAAGGCAGATTGCAACTCTTGCACTTGCAGTTGCAAACGCTGTTGCGCTAATTCCGGTGGGCTTGGCAAACCCCTTAATAATTCGATGCGCAATAATTGCTCCTCTATTTGCACTGAATTGCCATCGGTGAACCGCTGATTTCCAAACGCAGTTAACGCATTATTAAATCGCTGCGTTAAGAGTTTATTCAACTCTGCCGGCAATGAATCGGTATCTAATGATGTCCACTCTGATTGCCATGCCGCGTTTCGATCAATTGTTTCAGTTTCTATTTGCCGGCATAAGTTTATTTTGTCGCGTAAATTCACCAACGCCGTTTTCTTCTCGTCCACTAACAACGTAGATTGTCGTTGCTCAAGTTTATTTACTGCGGCATTAAAACGCGCATCTAAATCATCTCGCTGATGTTTTCCACCAGATAAGTCACGCCATTCTTGCCTCGCCTTGCGTAAAATCTGCCCTATTTGGACGCGCGATACGCCCGATTCAGCTACCGTTGCCGCCGTTTCCAGTTCTTCACAACAAGCTTGCTTCGTTAAAATGAGTTGATTACGTCGCTGATGTTGTTCATCCAAATTGGTTTTGCGTTGCGCAAAAACGGCATCACATGCCGCGCGAAACTGATGCCATAAAGCTTGCTCATCTTTGCGTTCCAACGGCAAATTGAGCGCTTCCTGCTGCCAACGTTGCTGCAGCTGTTCCACTTTTTCTACTGCATCACGTTCGGCGGAAACTAGTTCAGACACAGACTTAATCAGTTGATGGCGTACTTCCGTAGCCGCTGCACGCGCTGCAGTTAATGGTTGCAGTAAGGTGATTAATTTTTGATCAAATGCGGTATTTAATTGTGCTCTGAACTTGCGATCAATCGCACCCAACTTACGCCATTCCAGTTTTACTTTATTGATGTAGTTTTGATGCGCTTTCCAATCCGGCAATCGATTTTGCATATCCAAAATGACTTCATCTATCTCAGCCAACATGGCTTCTGCCACACCCAAATTGGTTAATCGCAATTGCGCTTGCTGCTTAAAATACGCATCGGCTATTTTGTATGCGCGGTTGCATGCGGCATCAAACCTCTCCCACATCGCGTGTTCTGCCGCTCCGCTGGTCCGGTCCAGTTCTTTCCAGCGTGATCGCAAACCACCAATTTGTTTGGCTATCTCTGGTGCAGCCAGCTCAGCTGTCGACAAGTTATCCGCCACGTTGATTAACTCTTCGCGAGAAATATTGCCACCCCACTTTGCCCAATCTAATAAACGATTTAATTCGGCGCGCAATGCAGTCAACCGTTGTGCAATATCGCCGCGGGTCGGGATGGCGGCTTTACGGAGTGATTTATCTAAATCAAGAGCTTGTTGCAAACTGCCTTCTTGTAATGCTTTTTCTAATGCCACCAACGCCGCTTCAACATCGATGGATATTGTTTTTACCGGTTCAGGCTTCGGCTTAGTTTCCTTCCTGGCTTCTTCATTCAGTTCAGCCTTATCTTCAATGACAGCATCCGCGAGAATAAGTTGCCGGACATGTGATTGCGCTTTGGCTAAATCATCCGGGAGTTGTTGAAGTTGATTTTTTGGCAGACTGGTTAGCAGCTCACTGGACTGAATTACTTGCCATTCCTGATGACACTCAGCCAATGTCGCTTGCGCTTGTTCCGGCACTACCTTCGTTTCCACTAACGAACGCAATTTGCCGGCAACTTGCAATACCAGTCTTTGCAAATTCAATTGCGCGTGCAAACGATTTTCGAGTTCTGCTTTAGTTTGTACCAGCAGTTGCGATGAGCCATGCTCACCTAACGCAAGTCGTTGTTTATCCCACCCGGCAACCTGATTAGCCATTAACGGCATCGTTGCGAGCAATTGCTGACCTTGTGATAAACAAGCCTGCACGGCCAAATTCATCTTTTGCTGTTCTTTTAATTTCGCTAATTTTTCCTGCGCTAATTTAGTCACTCGACGATCCGTGTTACGCATCGCCCGACTCACTTGCGTCAACGCTTCCTGGCTATGAATGTGCATGACGGCCCGCAAACGGGCATCGGCATAATCCGATTGCAAAATAAAAGCTAATGCCGCCTCTTCTTGCCCGGCAAAACTAACTGCCCGGGCTAATTCATCTTGTTTTTCTGAGCGTTGATTAGCTAATTTAATGACAGCTCTGGTCTTTTCTGCCAGTTCTTTTTGTTGAATGCTGATTTGTGCTGCTTCAGAAACTTTGGCAGTAAAGCGTTTTTTTAAGAAATCGAACATGGCACCAAATTTATAGAAATAAAAGTCGGCATCATAACCCTGGATTCCCCGGTTACGGTTGCATTGTTAAATCGCCCTTACTAATTGTTATTTTTATCACTCAATAATTTGATAAAAAAATCTTGAGTAGCCAGAAACGCTGTCCTAGACTCATTTACGGAAAACAAGTTTATTCGTCCGGTCATTCAAGTTTCCGGATTAGATACCGATAACCTTTTTCTCTGGTAACAAAATGCAGTGCGGCCAGGCGGAAAAAGAAGTGGTTGCATTGTCTAATGACAAAGGCTGCACTAGCAGGTTGACTCATTCAGAACAGGAAAAAAAATATGAGCATAACCCATCGGGCACGCAGTGTTTATCTTGTTTTAATGGATGTTTTTGGCTTCAAGATTAAAGACAAAAACACTATAGAAAAACGCATTCGACAAGTCACTGCGGTCAGCATTATTGGCGCTTTTTTTGGCTTTATTTTTTCGATGTTCAACTACTTTACCCCCGGGATGAGGCAGTTGAGCTTTGTGGAACTGATCACAGTAGTTCTCTTACTTCTCGCCTGCCTCATCGGTCGCAGGGCCAGCTTTGTTGCTGCTGCTGAAGACTTAGTTATCTTTGCCGCATTCTGTACTGTCTTAGCACTCGTTGTCTTTGGCGGAATAGAAGGAACCGGACTTTTTTGGGTATACACCGCACCTTTTCTTGCCTTCTTTTTGAAAGGACAGCGTCTGGGCTGGTGGTACAGCCTGGCTCTGCTCGTCGTGGTGACAATGTACTTTATCAGCTCCGATCTGTTCTCTCCTTATGCTTATCAGTTTTCTCCCATCGTCATATCACAATTTATTGTTTCCCTCGGTTTTTATACCTTAATTGCCGCCGCGGTTAATCACCTCAGAAGCAGATTTGAAGAACAACTTCAAAAACAGGTATCCATCAAAACAGCAGATTCTCAAAAATTACTTGAGCAATTGCAATTTCTGGCTACCCACGATCACCTCACTCAATTACCTAACAAAGTGTTGCTAGTTGATATGCTGAAAAAACAGATTAACGAAATCAACGTGTCAGAACAATTACTTGTCGTCTGCATTTTAAAACTAGAACGCATGTTTGAAATAAGTACCATTTTGGGCAGTGCCGGTGCGGATCAGTTGGTACTAAAAATCGCGGAATACCTTGAACGATTTACTGAAGCCAAAGGCACGCTGGCACATACGCATCGCGATGAATTTGTTATTACTTATCCGGCCAATCGCGTCTCGTTTAATGCCGAAGAATTACATCTTTTTTTTGCTGAACGACAGATTTCTATTGAAGTGCAAGGCTATTTTATTTATTGCGATGTGACGCTGGGCTTAGCTTTTTATCCTGATCACGATACTGACCCGCAAGTACTCCTCAATAAGTCGCAACAAGCCATGTTGCAGGCACATGAAAATGGACAGCAATGGTTGACTTACGATTCAAAACAAGAAAAAGCATTTGTACGCCACCACTTGTTATTCGGAAAACTTCGGGCAGCGCTCATTCAGGAACATCTACATGTGCACTTTCAACCTCAAATTGATCTTGTCACTGGTTTAGTTGTTGGTGCAGAAGCGTTGATGCGTTGGCATGACCCGGTAGAAGGTTACATAGCACCACTTGAATTTATTCCAGTGGCGGAAGAATCAGGTCTTATTCTTCCACTGACCACCTGGTTAGTGGATGTTTGTATGCGCGAATGTGCGGTGTGGCGAAAGCAAGAATTTGCGATACATATGTCGATCAATTTATCGGCCAGAAATTTGTTGGATCCCGATTTAATACCTGTATTGCAGGCCTCTTTGAAAAAATACAATCTATCTGCAACGGATATCACCCTGGAAATTACTGAAAGTTGTTTCATGAGTTCGCCCGAACGCGCAATGGAGGTAATTCAGCGCTTGCATGAAATAGGATTCAGATTATCAATTGACGATTTCGGCACAGGATATTCTTCGCTGTCTTACATCAAAAATCTACCTATCAGCGAATTAAAAATCGATAAAAGCTTCGTCAGAAAACTATTACAAAATAGTGGCGACCAGGCAATTGTTTCCTCCACCATCGATCTCGCCCATAACTTTGAATTACTGATCGTCGCAGAAGGTATTGAGGATGAGTCAACCGGCAATTGGCTCCGGACACGCGGCTGCGACATTGGGCAAGGCTATTTTTATGCAAAGCCTATGCCATCAAATGCCTTTCTAAAATTCTTATTTACTAATCTTATGGAGCATAAACCAATCAAAAAAATTAACAAAAATAATTCATCTGCGTGATGCAAATGTAGTTTTACATTATTGACCCAACAGCATCAGTTAAATAGCACTTCCGAGAATCACCCGTACACTCAAACCCAGTTTCCTCAAGAAATTTTCGTTTGAGTTTCTCAGATGTCCCGAAGTTAAATATAAATAACAGGCTGACTATGAACCCCTCAAATAAATCAAACGAGCTTACTTCTATTGCTTTTTCAATGCTGCTTATATTGTTAGTTAGTGCTTGCGGTGGTGGCGGTGGCTCCTCTGAAGCCCCACCGGCACAAGTGCGAAAAGCGGGCAATATAGTACCTATTAGCGTTTATAGCGCCGGGAACTTTTACGCTCTCAACATGCCTTTTGTCAGCGTCAAAGTATGTGACCCATCCAACTCCAACTGCACAACAATCGACAATGTTCTGGTTGACACCGGCTCAGTCGGACTGCGTGTTTTTGCATCGGCAGTATCCACGCTAAACCTGACGCAACAAACGGTGACCGGCACTCAAGGGGACAATCCCATAGCAGAATGTTTGACTTTTACTCAGGGAATTACTTGGGGGCCAGTCAAATATGCGACAGTACAAATAGGTGAAAAAACGGCTAACAACATTCCGATACAAGTCATCTCAGACCCGGGATTTACCTCTATTCCCACAGTTTGTAGTAACGAGGGCACAGTCTTAAATACGATAACTAATTTAGGTGCGAATGGTATTTTGGGTATCGGGTCACTCCGACAAGATAGCGGTTGGTATTTCAGGTGTAATAACAGCGGTGCAAATTGTGCCTATGTCACGCAACCAATTGCCAACCGTATTCCCAATCCGGTAGCAGAGTTTGAATCGGACAATAACGGCGTCATTATCACTTTAGGTGACGTTCCAGACAGCGGTACTTCGGCTATTAATGGCACACTTACTTTTGGTATTGATACCCAAAGCAACAATGCCAGTCTGCATGCCAATACCATTTTGATAAACAATGACCCCAACAGCCCTACATATGGTTACTTCAACACAGTAGTCAACGGCATAAATTATCCCTACAGCTTTATTGACTCAGGTTCGAACGGATATTTTTTTAATATGCCTATAACAATCACCGAGTGCTTTTTATATCCAGGATTTTATTGTCCGGGCAACACAATGACCCTCAATGCAACCATTACAGGCCACCCAGGCAGTACGGCGCCCGTGAGCTTTAACTTCGACGTCGGTAACGCAGGTGTTTTGCTCAGTAATTATGACTATTTTGTTTTCGATAATCTCGGCGGCACCGCAGTGAACAACGAAGTTTTTGATTGGGGACTTCCATTTTTCATTGGCAAAAGTGTCTATGTTGCAATGGAGGGCAGCACTACCGCTAAAGGAACCGGGCCTTATGTTGGTTGGTAATTATCCTGATTCCTCAGTTGACCCCTTACTGGCTTCGATAACTTAGTGACTATGTTAAGAATTTTTCCTTTAAGCAGTTCACCATTTGGGTGAGAGCGCTACGGGTTCGAGTGTGCATTTTTGCGGCTTCCTGGCGGCGTCGCGCCTCCTTGCAACATGGAGGTTGCCGCGTCGTTGCGCCTTGCCAGGAAGCCGCAAAAATGCACACTCGAACCCGTCTGATTAAGGAATCCAGGATAAACAAAAAAACTGCCTTGTTTGCATCCGCAAACAAGGCAGTTTTTTATCAGAACCCGACCCGCAAACTTACAACTTTGCTGCAATCAACTTACCCAATTTTTCAATCCCTTCATAAATATGTTCCGGCGACACTGTCACAAAACTCAATCGCATCGTATTCGTTTCTGGCACACCGGCATAAAACGGCACACCGGGAACAAACGCCACGTTCTGAGCAATGGCCTCTCTTCCCAACGCCATGCTGTCTATGTGTTTGGGCAATGTCACCCAGATAAACATGCCGCCATCTGGTTTAGTCCAGCTCACACTAGCAGGGAAATATTTTTTTAATGCGTCCAGCATGATGTCGCACTGACCAGAATAAAACGTGCGGATGGTCGGAATATGTTCATCCAGGAAACCATCTTTAATCACTTCGTACACCACCATTTGCGTCAGCTGTGCTGTGTGCAGATCGGCGGCTTGTTTAGCCTGCTCTAACTTGTGCATCAGCGGAAGCGGGGCGACGACATAACCTAAACGAATTCCCGGTGTCAGCACCTTGGAAAAAGAACCCATGTAAATAACGCCGTCCGGATTCATCGTCAGCATTTTTGGCAGCGGTTCACCGCGATAACACAATGCGCCATACGGATCATCTTCTACTAACGGAATATGCATGCGCGCGCATGTTTCAACTAATTCAGCACGCCGTTCAACAGATAACGTTAACCCGGATGGATTCTGAAAATTCGGCAAGGAATACAGCAAACTTGCACCCGCACCTTGGTCGGCAACGGAGGCAGGGATCAAACCATGCTCATCCATTTCAAGAGAAATAAGCTTGGGGCGGTACACAGAAAAAGCCTGCAACGCACCCAGATAACTTGGTGTTTCCACTAAAGCGGTACTACCTTCATCCAGCAATACTTTGCCGATTAAATCTAACCCTTGCTGCGAACCAGACACCATCAACACTTGTTCCGGCGTAATCACTGTCCCATCCTTTGACAAGGAATTCGCAATAAATTCACGCAATGGCAAATAGCCATCCGTCGGACCATATTGCAGCGCCGTTGTACCCGCAGTGGATAGCACTTTTTCAAACGCCGCGCGCATGCGTTCTACCGGAAAAGTTTTTGGCGAAGGTAATCCGCCAGCAAAGGAAATCACTTCCGGACGTTGCGTTACTTTTAAAATTTCACGAATCATGGAACCTTGCAGTTGCTTAGCACGCTCAGCAAATTTCCATTCGATGGGAGTGATGTTGTTGAGGTTCATCTTTATCTCAGCTCGGCGATTAATTCGATTTCAACACAGGAGCCCATCGGAATTTGTGCCACGCCAAAAGCAGAACGCGCATGTTTTCCTTGCTCACCAAACACGTCAACGAATAATTCGGACGCGCCATTGGTGACCAGATGTTGCTCTGTAAATTCCGGAGTGGAATTGACCAGACTCATTAATTTCACAATACGTTTAACGCGATTTAAGTCACCTCCACACGCCGATTGCAATGTCGCCATCAAATCAATGGCAATCAGGCGTGCCGCCAATTTACCCTCTTCAGTTGAAATATTTTTACCCAGTTGACCAACCCAGGGCTTGCCATCTTTTTTCGCAATATGGCCAGATAAAAATACGGTGTTACCAGTTTGTACATGCATCACATAAGCCGCAGCGGGAGCCGCGACGTTGGGCAATTCAATATTTAATGCGGAGAGTTTTTCGTAGAAAGACATGATGAGTTCCAGTGAAAAGAATAGCGGGATAATAAAATGAACGTCGAAAATAAACGTCGAAAATGAACAGCGGTAAAAAGCCGCGTATTGTACGACGTGATTTGAGTGGTTGATGCTTTGTTAATTAAATATTCGCGGAGTATTTTTAGAAATCACTCTGATTGATAGCTTCGTAAGGTGGGCACGCTTTTGTGCCCACGCGGTCATTGATAAACTGAAACTCACATTAAGAATCGTTTGATCAACCAACCGCGTCGGCACAAAAGCGAGCCCACCCTACTTTTAAAAATCACTCTGATTGATAGTGCGCGTAGCCTTATCAAATAAATTGTGACTAGTTATCTTTGGCGCATAAAGATGTAGCGTGACGGCTCTGTCTGCCTGACTTGCATTACCAAACTCATGAAAAATATCAGGATCATTGATAAAGGTAGATTCTCCGGCAACGACTGTTTTAGTTGCTCTGAATTGCATATCATTATTTTTATAAAGATAGCTATTTTCAGCGACGCTGCCTTCCAGACAATGTACAAAACACTGAGAAAAACCGTGATTATGCACTGGTGATATTTGTCCGACTTCCCAACAAATTAACAGCATTTCAACCTGTTCTGATTTTACGAGGACATTCCTGGTGTAATGGTCAAGGCTAAAACGCGAGTGTTGATGAAAGTCAGCGTGGGACAACGTCAATTCAGAAATCAGTTTCTTAAATTCGTTTGCATCAAATTTATTTTGTGCAAGCCATCCGGTTAATTTTTGTAATTTGCTTGCGCTCACGCTGCACTCCTTATCTGCCTCAACATAATCCAACATAGCTTCCTCCCGAAACAATTTATAGCGCTATATTATTCCTCAATGCCTGTACAGTACCGGTACAATTATTCAGTTCATTGTTATTCTGTTACGGTAAAATGAACAGTACAGTTTCAGGAGAAAGCTATGAACATACCAACGCCGTCTCTCATTCGAGATTCTAACGACACCTTAGTCGACCAGATTGTGCGTCAGATCGAAAACAAAATTGACGATAAATTGCTGCGCACCGGCACACGCATGCCTTCTATACGCAATTACGCCGAAGCACAGGCGGTTTCGCGATTTACGGTGGTAGAAGCGTATGACCGGTTGGTGGCACACGGCTATCTGGAATCGCGGCGCGGTTCCGGTTTTTATGTGCGAGAAAGAGCGCCGCTCACCACAACCTGGCAAGCGCCATCCAATCCGCAACAATTGGATGTGGTCTGGCTGGTGCGTAATATGTTCCGGCAAATGCCACCGCACAAAATGCCCGGTTCCGGTGTTTTACCGCACGACTGGTTAGAAGGTGAACTGGTTGCAAATGGATTGCGTGCGGTGAGCCGCTTAAATCAAAATTTATTGCTGCATTACGGCACGCCACAAGGCTTTTATCCGTTGCGCCAGCAATTGCAATTACGTCTGGCGGAACTGGAAATTGCCGCCACGCCAGAACAGTTCGTCACCACATCCGGTGTGACTCAGGCATTAGATTTAGTCGCGCGTGAATTTACGCGTCCGGGCGACACAATTTTAGTGGATGATCCGGCGTGGTTTTTAATGTTTGGCTCGTTTGCTGTGTTGGGCGTCAACGTGATCGGCGTGCCGCGTCAGCAAGACGGTCCCGACATTGCCGCCTTGTGCGAAATGGCTGCTTTGCATAAACCCAGGTTATATGTAACCACATCGGTGCTACACAACCCTACGTCAACCTCGATGTCGGCGGCTAAAGCGTTTCAGGTTTTGAAAGCGGCGGAACAATATGATTTCATTATTGTAGAAGACGATATTTACAGTGATCTGCATCCCGGAAATAACATACAACCAGCCACACGCCTGGCGAGCCTGGACCAACTTAACCGCGTTATTTATCTGGGTGGATTTTCTAAATTACTAGCGGCAAATTTACGGGTCGGCTTTATCGCTACCTCGCCTGAATTAGCTTGCCGTTTATCTGACCGGAAAATGTTATCCACGCTAACCACCACCGAAATCGGGGAACGTGTAGTGTACAAAATTTTATCTGAGGGACATTACCGCAAATACATTGAACGGGTTCGCAACAAGCTCGACCCCGTCCGGCTTTCTACCGCAAAGCGGTTAGAAAATATGGGCATCACCATAGACGTCTTCACGCCAGCCGGTATGTTTTTGTGGGTAGACGCTGGCCGCGACACAAATGCCATGGCAGAAGCGGCGTTAGAACAAGGGATATTACTTTCACCGGGCAGTATGTTTTCACCGAATCAACAACCGTCTACCCGCATGCGTATTAACGTGGCCGCGATGACTGATCCATTAGTTTGGGCATTTTTGGAGGAAGAGATTAAAGCCCGGCGGTTGTACTAATCCTGAATTTCCTGGCTGGACAGGTTCCTAGGTATTTCCCACATTGCGGCTTCCCACAATAGTTTCTCATTTCGTCTGAGGTTACGATTCCAGCATGACTGAAAAAATCAGCATTCATTTATCACCAATACAGAGGTAAACCATGAATTCCATATCACTTGTTGCAAGACGTGCTCTACTGTCTCAACCTTTAAGCCCAGGCATGTTATCTACAGAAGAGGCAGGGAACTTTTCTGCTACCAAGCTCTTAGCAGACAATGGAAGCGACGTGTATCAAAACCAGCTTGGCATCATGTACCAGCACGGCAATGGCGTGCAACAAGATTATTCAAAAGCAGCAAGTTACTATGAGAAAGCAGCGCAGCAAGGTTTTCCGGGCGCCTTTACTAACCTGGGAAATTTGTACGAACACGGCCTTGGCGTACCACAAGATTATTTAAAAGCCGCAAGTTATTACAGGCAAGCAGTGAGAGAGGGGGGGTCTCCGCTTGCCTGGAATAAGCTGGGGTTTTTGCACCAACATGGCCTTGGCGTAAAACAGAGTTATGAGCAGGCCATGGAATGCTATGCACATGCAATGGGAGATTGTAAGGTTGCCGATTACAATGCATTTACTATTACCTCCCAAGGCCGGCAGGAAAATTTTATATCTGGACGATACGTCTCCCCCGATGAGATTGAAAGGCCGGGATTCCACCCAGGTTTTAGGAAAGATCACAAGGAAAGGCTATATAAAGCCGCCTATCTGAAAAGGATTAAAGAGCCGGGATTCCTCGAAGATTCTGGGAAACATCACAACGAAAGGCTAGATAAAGCACACACCTATCTGGAGCAGAAACAATATTCGGCTGCATTTACTCAATTTTATTGTTTAGCTAACATAAAAATACCTAAAGCGAAAGATCAACTTGTGCAAATGTGCCTGAATGGGCAAGTAACGAGTGAGGAGAATGTCCGCATCGCCATCGATTTCTTTAAGAAAGAGCATGAAGAAGGAGATCCTAAAGCCGCATTCCTGGTAGCACAACTAACTATGGAGATTCCCTTTTATACCGTGTTTGGCAGAAGCCACGACACTATTCTTACTGCTTTAGAGTGGTACAAAAAAGCGGCTAGCGGAGAAAAAAAAGCAGATAATTTCAAGGGAGAAGCCAGCTACGAACTGGCAATGCTATTGCAAAAAACAAAAGCCGGTCCAGATAAAGTCCGTGACCACCTTAAAAATGCATATAGTCAAGGCTGTTCCAAGGCCTTAGAAGAGATTTTTACTCTGAGCGAGAAGTATCGTACATCGTATGAAAGCAGTCTTATCTTTATAGATGAAAATGACCTTGTAATAGCCAACGATTTACTGGAGTTTGCTGTTGATAAAAATCATTTAAAGGCAAAAACGAGACAGGACGAAATTCAGGCGTTGCAAGTAGAGAAAGCGTTGGAAAATAATCATTCCTTTTTTAACGTCCAGCCCTTCAGCGGGAGAAAGCCCAACGATTTTAATGTTACTGACGACCATCTTTAGAAATCCCGCAGATGGCTTACGTTGCATGTCGGTTAAACCAGACAGTTGACTAATTAACCCGAGTCCGGCGTGCATCACGAACCCGGGTTAACAGGCTTCTTGCACAACCTGGAGAAATTCTCCGGCTTCTTCAACAACTGGATAAGATTTCATGCGATTCGGGGGCGAAATTTAAATTAGCCCGGCTTTATCAATTGGGGATCGAAAGTGTTTTGGCACCAAATTTAAACAAAGCTATTAACTACTTTCAGCTGGCCGCCAATCAGGGAGATGCTGCAGCACAATGTAACTTAGCTTCGGGCGCTATTTCAGGACAAGATCTCAGAAACGATTGATGCAAAGATAGAAAACCTATAAAGCTTTGCTTATCAGGATAAGTTTGCTATTTTTCAATGCAACGCCGCCTGGATGTAATTTCAAGGCAACAAACCTCATCGAACCTTGCCGAGCAAAAAAGCTTGTTCGAGACCTGACCGGCGGTTACCAGCAGATGCATTACAGTAGACTTCTTTCAACACTTGAAATCTCACATTCCAGCCCCACTTCTTGCCCACCCAATTTTTCCTTAATAACAAACAAAGGACAACAACCATGACCACTCATGAAAAACAAACCCTCGGGTTTCAGGCAGAAGTAAAGCAACTTTTGCAATTAATGATTCATTCTTTATATTCAAACAAAGAAATTTTCCTTCGTGAATTGATTTCTAACGCATCAGATGCATCAGACAAATTGCGTTTTGAGGCGATGAGTGATGCTTCCTTATTTGAGTCCGATTCCGATTTAAAAATCAAAGTTACTTTCAACAAAGAAGCTCGCACAATCACCATTTCGGATAACGGCATCGGGATGAGCCGTGACGAAACGATCGAGCATCTGGGCACGATTGCTAAATCCGGTACCAAAGAGTTTTTCAGCCAATTGTCTGGTGACCAACAAAAAGATGCCGCCATGATCGGTCAGTTTGGCGTGGGCTTTTATTCCGGCTTTATCGTGGCCGATAAAATTACAGTGGAAACCCGCCGTGCCGGGGCCGGAAGTACGGAAGCAGTGCGCTGGGAATCCGCGGGCGAAGGTGACTTCAGTATTGAAGATATCCAAAAAGAAAATCGTGGTACGGACATCACCTTGCATTTACGTGAAGGCGAAGATGAATTCTTATCGTCCTGGAAACTGAAGTCCATCATCCGCACCTATTCCGACCACATTTCTCTGCCCATTCTGATGCAAAAAGAAGAGTGGGATGAAGAGAAAAAAGAACAGGTCATGCAAGATGAATTTGAAACCGTTAATCAGGCCAGTGCATTATGGGCACGGAATAAATCGGACATCACACCAGAGCAATACGAGGAATTTTACAAACACGTTTCACATGATTTTCAACCTCCGCTCATACACACGCACAACCGTGTAGAAGGTCGTAGCGAATACACGCAACTGTTGTACATTCCAGCGCGGGCCCCGTTTGATTTGTGGGATCGCAATAAACGTGGCGGCATTAAGTTGTATGTCAAACGTGTGTTCATCATGGATGACGCGGAGCAATTAATGCCGGTGTATTTGCGCTTTGTTAAAGGCGTAATTGATTCTGCTGATTTACCGTTAAATGTCTCGCGTGAAATTTTGCAGGAATCACGTGATATCAAACTCATGCGCGAAGGTTCAACCAAACGTGTTTTAGGGATGTTGGAAGAATTAGCTAATTCAGACGAGCAGGAGAAAAAAGATAAATATCAAACCTTCTGGAAAGAATTTGGTCAGGTATTTAAAGAAGGCGTTGGCGAAGATGCCATCAATAAAGAACGCATTGCTAAATTAATTCGCTTCTCCTCCACCTTTGATGACAGCGAAACACAAACTGTTTCATTGGCTGATTATCTGGCACGCGCTAAAGAAGGTCAGGACAAGATTTATTACGTGACGGCGGAGAGTTTTGCCGCAGCTAAAAATAGTCCGCATTTAGAAATTTTCCGCAAAAAGGGTGTGGAAGTATTATTGCTGACTGATCGTGTTGATGAATGGATGATGTCGTTCCTGACTGACTTTGAAGGTAAGGAATTAACCTCGGTTGCCAAAGGAAGTTTAGATTTAGGTTCGCTGGAAGACGAGGAAGAAAAGAAACAGCATGAGCAAACGCAAACAGATTATGTTGAATTAGTCGGCAAGATGAAAACCGCGTTGGAATCCAAAGCCAAAGATGTGCGCGTGACGTTCCGTTTAACCGATTCGCCTGCTTGCTTAGTCGCTGATGAACATGAGTTATCAGGCAATTTGGCACGCATGTTAAAGGCGGCCGGACAACCTGCGCCAGACTCAAAACCGATTTTGGAAATCAATCCGGAAAATCCGTTAGTGCAAAGATTGAAATATGAAACCACTAAATTTGACGACTGGGCGCATATTTTGTTTGACCAGGCGATGCTGGCAGAGGGCGGCAACTTAACGGATCCGGGCGCTTATATAAAACGGATGAATGGGATGTTATTGGATATGGCGAGTAGATAAACCAAAACCATCGCCCCCAAAAAATGCCTGCCTGAAAAACAGGCATTTTTTATTGCACGAACCAGCTTCGTAGGGTGGGCACGCTTTTGTGCCCACCGTCTTTGAGACGTCTGAAAAGGTCAATAAAAAGAACTGGTTGAGAAGCTATCAAGTTAAAACGGAAAATAAGTTTGATCAACCATGGTGGGCACAAAAGCGTGCCCACCCTACGAAAACTGACGCCTAACGTCGTGTTACCCGCACACTATTACCATCGGATATGACAAGTACCCGTTCACCCACATAAATTTGCTCATTCGCATCTTGAGTAACGGTCACATAACCATCGTGCTCTAATCTGACGGTAATTTCCAAACCGGGTCTCGTATTAGCATTTTTCTCTATTTGATGACCAATTACGCCACCAACAGCAGCCCCACCAACAGCCGCCGCAACTGAACCGTGACCTTGACCAATCGCACTACCGGCAAGTCCCCCCAATACTGCGCCGCCTATAGTACCGATACCTATTCCTGATTGACCGGTATTAATCATCACATTACGAACCGATTCAACCACACCTTTTTGTTCGCTTTGCGTTTGATAAGACGAGCCTTGCTGCGGATAATAAGACGAACCTTGTGACGGAGACATCATGTCAGCGCATCCAGTCAACGTAATGGCACTAACCAAGCTTGTTATCAATAAATATTTTTTCATTTTATTCTCCATTTAAATTCTGAACAGACGTTATTAAGCGGCTTTTTCGTACCCCAAATTGCCTCGTTATTTTGTACCCTTTAACTTGCACAAACAAGGAATTGCTATTTATATTTTGTGCCGTTTAATCATCACAAACAAGTAATTTAGTTTTATTTAACCGTATCTATTTACACGGGAATATGGAACTTACGGTACAGAAAACACAATATAAATAATGGGCCAATTAATAGAAAACGGACATCATCAAAAAACGACGGTTTCTTGCCTTCCACGTAATGTCCAATAAACTGACCTGTCCAGGCCAACACAAAAATAAGTAGTGATAACGGCAGCACCCAATTCACCGGCAATACATACAGCAACAGCAACGTCACTAAAGTCATCAATAACATCCCAAGGTACAACCTGAATGAAAGCGTGCAGTAATAAATCAACGCAACCACACTGGCTGCGGCTGCCAATAATGGATGTAACCACCAAAGCAATCCCAACAAAGCGAACATGAGGCGGGAACACAAATGCAATGAATACGTTCATTCACAGGGTGTTGATGACTTTAGGCATATTGCGCAATTAAAATCTCAACTGGCTTTTTGATGATTTCGTCCATATCATCTCCTTTTCACGCCGCTACTATCTAGTCATCCTATGCTGATTAAACGAAAATCGATCGAAGCCGAAGCCAATGCAAAACGTGGCGTCAAGAATCCACTCCCTCAACCACCAAAACGCAAAATAAAATACGCGCCAGTCACCCTTTCTGAAATGGATGGTTGCCGCTACCTTCATTTTGGAACGGAATGGGTGCAAGGGGCGATGCGCATCAGAAAACCAGACTGGCTTGAATTGGAATATGCGCAACAGATGATGGCATGGATGTTGTTCATCGAAAAACCACAGCACATCGTGCAATTAGGGTTGGGAACGGCGGCACTGACCAAATTTTGTTACCGGCAATTTCCAGATGCGCAGATTACGGCTGTGGAATTAAATCCGGCGGTGATACACATCTGCCAAACCATGTTCAAATTGCCTGAAAACGATACGCGCCTGAATGTGCTGGAAATGGATGCGGAACAATTTGTGAGCGAAGCACAGCGCCACAAAAAGGTCGATGTACTGCAAGTTGATTTGTACGACGCTACTGCGCGCGGTCCCGTTTTAGACAGCGCTGAATTTTACCAGGCTTGTTCTGCTTGTTTAAAACCAACAGGCATCATGACAGTCAACTTATTTGGTGACCATCCCAGCTATATTAAAAATATAAAAGCGATGAAATTTGTCTTTGATCAGGTGGTCTGCCTGCCGGAAGTACATGATGGTAATGTGATTGCTATTTGCTTCAACACTAAAGTAAATTTCGATTTTTCAGCAATGTATACGCGTGCTGCACAAATCAAACTGAACACCAAACTACCTGCAAAAACTTGGGTCAATGGAGTTCAAAACGGATTGCAAACGAATTGCAAATCTAGCTAACCGGATTAAACCAAATGGAATCAACTAAACTGGATTTACCTGGCAGCGCCAAAGCAAAAAAACATCTCGACTTGCAACACATTTTGAACTGGCTGGTCCACGATGGCATTCTCACCAAAGAAAACGCCCGGATGCAGTATCCATTAGCTCAGGCCATCTTAAAAAATGCGCCGATGAGCATGCATCCGCTGACCGCGTTAGCGCAATGCAAACTCACCGCCGTCACCTCGCCTGGAACACATTTAAATCTGGATTGGTTAACGGAGTGGCTGGCTAAGCGCATGAATCTGCCGTTTTATCGTATTGATCCGCTTAAAGTTGACTTCACCAAAGTCGCTGATGTAATGACAGCTAACTACGCGGCACGCTTTAATATTTTACCGGTAGAGATCACGCCAACCAGTGTCACCATTGCCACCTGCGAACCGGACGACACAGAATGGCACAACGAAATTGCCAAAGTCACGCACCGTGAATTAAAACTGGTCGTGGCCAATCCCCTGGAAATTTCTCAATACCTTGCCCAATTTTTTGCGCTGGCAAAATCTATTAAAAATGCCAGCAAAACAAAAGGTCAGGATGTGGCATTACGCAATAATTTTGAACAGTTGGTTGAGCTCGGCAATTCAAATAAACAGTTAGATTCCAATGATCAGCACGTCATTAATATTGTGGATTGGTTGTGGCAATACGCGTTCGAGCAGCGTGCATCCGACATTCACCTGGAACCAAAACGCAGCATGGCAACCATTCGATTTCGGATTGATGGCGTTTTACATCAGGTTTACCAAGTGCCCGTGACGGTAATGATCGCCATGACCGCGCGCATTAAATTATTAGGTCGCATGGATGTAATTGAAAAACGTCGTCCGCAAGATGGACGGATCAAAACGCGTACCAATGGTGGTCAGGAAATTGAATTACGGCTCTCCACTTTACCAACTGCGTTTGGTGAAAAAATGGTGATGCGGATTTTTGATCCGGAAGTCGTTGTTAAAACTTTGCCCGAACTTGGATTTCCCTCCGAAGACGCCTTACGCTGGAAGCAACTCACTGAAAAACCACACGGCATTATTTTGGTCACCGGTCCCACTGGTTCTGGAAAAACCACCACGCTCTACACCACCTTAAAAGCCTTAGCGACATCTGAAGTCAACGTGTGTTCGGTGGAAGATCCGATTGAAATGGTGGAGCCGTCATTTAATCAAATGCAGATACAACACGGCATTGATCTTTCTTTTGCCGATGGCGTGCGCGCTTTAATGCGACAAGATCCGGACATTATTATGGTCGGTGAAATTCGTGATTTAGAAACAGCTGAAATGGCGATACAAGCGGCGTTAACGGGGCACTTAGTTTTTTCCACTTTACATACCAATGACGCGCCTTCTGCTGTGATGCGTTTGCTCGAATTAGGCGTTCCGTATTATTTATTAGAAGCCACGCTGGTCGGCATTCTGGCGCAACGATTGGTGCGTACTTTATGTCCCGTGTGCAAAATTCAAGACGCCGAACTGGCCGAACCGATTTGGGCTTCGTTATCCGAAGAATGGAATCTGCCCAAACCAGATAAAGTTTACCGACCCGTTGGTTGTCCGGAATGTCGTCAAACCGGTTACCGCGGCCGGACCGGCTTGTATGAATTAATCACCATCAGCGGAGCCTTCTCCAAATTAATCCGACCAGAGACCGACTTAAATGCCTTACGTGCGCAAGGTATTAAAGACGGTATGAAACCATTGCGCATTGCTGGTGCTTATAAAATTTTGGAAGGGTTGACTAGTTGTGATGAAGTGTTAAAGGTAACTTCGGCGCTGACTTGAATCTGGCTTAAAAAAGTCCGGTAGGCCGGAATGTAATTCCAGCATATTTAACGACGCTACCGGGATTACATTCCAACTATTTTCTAACAATTTGTGCCGACAATCGCTGCATCTCCGGATACTTATTTGGAATTTTTTTCAAGTTGAGCTCTTCAAGTAAATTTTTTGCTTTTGCCTTTTCATCACTCCCGACAAATCCCAACGTGGCGCGTGTTAAATACCATTCGCCCAGCTCAAGCTTAATCGCTTTATTTATTTCAGAGCTTCCTATTGAATTAACTACCTGTACCAACTCATACACTTTCTTTTTTTTCACCTGTACAACGTCCGCATCAGTAAGCACCGATAGCAGCTCCACATCCCTCCAACGAATCTTTGCCAGTTTTAGTGCGATTCTTGTATATATTGGTCCATGATCACAGTACCAATCCCGGACATTACTAGAAATACTGGGTTGCTCACTAAATAGCTTTTGCGCTTCTTGCCCACCCAGATGCTCTTCCGCAATTTCTTTTAATACATTCTCAGCCTGTGTCAACTTGTTACCAGCTAAATGATTATCTACCGTCCCAAATTGAAGAAATCCCGGATCGTCCTTAGCCATTTCTTTTGGCAAGATTTCAACCGGCTTTGGATTTGGAACCGGAATACTTTGCGCCGCCCAATTAAAATTTCTTGCGCTGCCTTTCATCGCACTACTCTGCTCACACCATGCACCAACCGTTTTTAACGCACAGTCAAAGACCGGGGCTTCGTCCTCCCTCTCAAAAATATGCAATTTTTTAAGGAAGAGTGATGATGTTGCGTCACCTAATGTTGACGCAATGTGTAAATGGGCACCGTAAATGCTCAATGGTTTATATCCGTTCCCTTGCGTCTGATTATTTTCATGAGAAGAACCGAAATGGCTAAACTTAGTCGCCAATTCGCTATTAATTTTTTTATGGAGTGGCTTAACAGCGGCGTTCAGATTTTGAAACAGGGTTGTTAACTGTCTTTCATAATACACATCACCATATTGCTTATATGTCTCGACTAAATGTGCATTGATATCGGCCTGAGCGTCATCTCCCAGGCTTTCGTCATTTAAGAGTTTTGTATATATTTTCTCAACCGTATCCAGATCGAATTCTCCGGCATAAGACTCAACCTGTTTTAAATCGGATTTATATCCGTCCGGTTTTGATAAAGCTCGCGACCCGCTGCTAGCTGGTGCTGGTTTCGATGTGTTTATGCGCCCATCCATGCTGGTATCTCCTGATTTCAAATTAGTATGAATACGACTTCTGCCGTCTTCCTGATTATTTCAACACACGCTTTTCACCATCCATAGCCTGCCACCTCTGGTGCAACCAATGACCAGCTAACTGAGCCATATTTCATGTTGATCAGAAAAAGGATTATCCAGAATTAGGATTTAATGAACTATTGGGGACTTCCACATCGGGGTTTACCCGAACACCAGGCTCAGGTAATTGATGGTGACGGACAACTCCATCTTTTTAGAAAAGCCGCCGCAGTTCTTGGGCGTTATTAATAGTATTTGTTGTTGTCACGGTGGAACGCGAAGTAGGAGTCATCTTATTAATCTGCTTTCATTAAAGGTGAGTGATAAATACGTTTTGTCACCACTCCTTTATTTCAGCAATAGAAAGCAGAATGTGTTTAGTACGATGACAGCAGGCGATGGTGTATGGATTTTGAATTAACGCGCAATGAAATTATCCTGATCAAACGCCTTATGTCACATTGTGGATTTCCTCATTGTGGTTACCCGAACATAGTGATTAAATCAGGCGCCAGACCGCAAACAACAGCAAGGTATAAAACGCCGCTACGATGTCATCCCACATCACACCAAAACCACCTTTGATGTGTTGGTCAAAATAAGCAATCGGCGGCGGTTTGACCATATCAAATACGCGAAACCAAAAGACTGCCCAACATTGCGTAGCAAAATCAGCCGGCATAATGAATATCAAAACCAGCCACATGGCGATGATTTCATCCCACACCATGCTGCCGTGATCTGATACACCCAACGCACGGCCGGTGCGGTCGCAAACGACGATGCCGAGCAAGAATCCCAAACCGATAATCCACGCCCAGTGTGATTGGGCAAACACTTCCGGCCAACGATTACTCAGCACATTAAACGCAAGCCAGCCAAATAACGTGCCGACGGTGCCAGGCATGATGGGTGACAAACCCGAGCCAAAACCTTGTGCAATAAAGTGGCTGGGACTGGACAACATAAATTTCGCCGTGGGTTTAATTATTTTCGGCGTTGGTGTGTTGAGATTAGTTTCCGGGTTCATAAAAATGATCAAAAGAGTGTAGGGATAAATTAATTGGTTGGTTGTTTGCATCCAGTAAATGTAAGCGTGGCAAACCTTTTTTTTTTTCTATAAAACCAATGCGTGTCACTTCGGTTCCCGCTTGTTTCGCCGCTGCTAATACGGCTGGACGTTGATCACTTGATGCAGTAAAACACAACTCATAATCATCACCACCAGCTAATGCAAATTCACGTTGTAAATTAATGTTGTGTTGGGCCAAAACCGGGCCAACAGGAAGAGCCTCGCACCACAATGTTGCTCCCGAATCGGAACTTTCTAAAATGTGATTGAGATCACCAATTAATCCATCCGACACATCAATAGCCGCATGCGCAATGCCGCGTAAAGCCAGGCCTAAAGCAATTCTTGGTGTTGGCATATGCATGCGTACTGCGGCTTGTTGTTGGTGCTCTTCAGACAAATGCTGTTGCTTGAGATATCCGGCTAACGCCAGGCGTGCATCACCCAGCGTGCCGGATGCCCAAATATCATCACCCTCTTTTGCAGCGCCGCGCCGTAAAGCTTGTCCGATGGGAATTTCGCCAAACACCGTAATGCTAATCGTGAGCGGGCCTTTGGTGGTGTCGCCGCCGATCAGTTGACATTGATGTTGATCGGCTAAATCAAACATACCTTGTGAAAAATCACGCAGCCAATCTGGCTGTATATCTGGCAACGCTAATGCCAACGTAAATGCACGCGGGGTTGCTCCCATGGCGGCGAGATCGGACAAATTAACAGCCAATGATTTATGCCCCAACATACGTGCATCTGCACCTTGGAAGAAATGCCGGCCTTCGATCAGCATGTCCGTTGAAATGGCTAACTGCATTCCTGCTCGCGGTGACATTAACGCGCAATCATCGCCGATGCCGAGTGAGATGTCAGATTGTGGTGGCTGACGGTCGGTGAAATATTTTTTGATCAGGTCGAATTCTGTCATTTGTGATTTTTATTTCGCTACCAATTAATTTGCTCTGCACAGCCCCCTCTCCCCCTGCTACACCCCGCAACGGGAGAGGGAGCTGAATACAGCTAAATAATACCGTCGCGACCCTTGCCGTTATTGAGATTCACGGATAGAGAGCTAAACCCAAAACACCAACCGGTTAATCAACGCTCCACCAACAATTAACCAGCCAAACAAAATCAACGCCAATAACAATGGCTTCACTCCCGCTTTACGCACAACCGATAAATGCGTTGTCAGACCTAATGCCGCCATGGCCATTGCCAATAAAATCGTATCGATTTGCACTAAAACGTGTATCAATTGCGCGGGCAAGATGTGCATTGAATTCACCACGGTCATGGCGATGAATAAAAACGCGAACCAGGGAATAGGGAATGCAGATTTTTTACCGGATTCTTTTGGTGTGCAAAACAGCGGTAACAATAATAAAAAAGGTGCCAACATCATCACGCGTACCATTTTAGTAATCACAGCGATCCCGGCCACTTCCGGGTTAATGCTCATTCCGGCCGCCACTACTTGTGCTACTTCATGAATAGTGGAACCAACATAGATACCGAATGACGTTGAATTAGTTGCTATCCAGTTGGCATTTAAATTCAGCTGATATAACCAGGGATATAAAAAAATAGCGATGCTGCCAAATACCACCACGGTAGAAACCGCCACGCTGACATCTTCCGCTTTAGCATCCACTACACCGTCGGCGGCCATCACCGCAGCAGCACCACAAATCGAGCTTCCTGCCCCGATTAAAATCACGCTGTCGCGACTTAATTTAAAGAGTTTGACTCCAATAAAAAGTGCTAATAAAAATGTGGAGCACACCACTAACGCATCGCTGATTATTCCTTCGAATCCCACCGTGGCAACGTCGTGCAAAGTCAATCTGAAACCATACAAAATAATGCCCAGCCGAAGCAGCGTGTGCTTGCTTAATCCAACACCGGGCGCAACTCTGTGTTCGATATTTTTATAGAAGGTATTACCAATCACCATTCCCACAATAATGGCAATGGTCAGTGCGCTGAGCCCGTAACTTTGCGGCCAGGATAATTCGCCCAGATAAGAAGCGATCAACGCGATCAGTCCACAAAAAATCAAGCCGGGAATCATTGCTGTATAACGGGTAGAGATCATTCAAATTCCATTCAGAGTTAGATTATCCTAAAAACGGTAGTTGGACAGGTTCGAGTGTGCGTTTTTCCGCCCCGGTGGCAAGGCGCGACGACGCCGCAACCTCCATGTTGCAAGGAGGAGCAACGCAGTCCACCGGGGCGGAAAAACGTGCAATCGAGCCTGTAGCGTTCTCACCAAAACGGTGATTTCGTTAAAGTGCGAAATGGTTAATGAATTCATTACGTTATCGGACCTAATAAGCGGTCAACTGCCGTTTTTAGGATTATTACTTCGTATTAAAAAATTCTTTCATCAGAAAGCGTTCCAAATTAGCCGTGTCTTGCGGACGCGCTGACAATACAACGACCCGACCCAATCGATGCGATTCCCAATTGAAGTCACCCGAATAATGTTCGCGAATGATGGCGATCATCCGACGAACCAGGGCAAGTTCGACATCACCGCCGACACCGGCATCCACTTCGTATGTTTTCCATGTACTTTGGCGCGGATCATTATTCCAGCCGCGAAATGAAAATCGGCCGGTTTGTACTCCTTTATCAATAATCTGGAAGATGCCATTTTCGCCGGTACGTTTGTAATTAGCCGCGTTGATATTGGCCTTAATGCGCGCCATCGCAATGTCATTTTCGGAAAGATTATTATTCAGCTCCTTATTTTGTTGCGCAGTTTCCTTCTCCAGAGCTTGTCGCTTTTCCCGGGCCGCGGCAATCTGACTGGTGATACTGGCCGGCGATTTTACAGATGGGCTTTCGAGTCGATTTTTGACGATTGGTTTTGAATTTGCCAGCCGACGTTGTTGTTTCTTTTTTGGCTGACGTGGCTGCTTCTTTTCCTGTTCGATTGGTTGAGGAAGTTCAGCAGTGATAACAGGTTTTGTTTCCGGTTGCAGATTCAAAAAAACTAGCTGTCCCTTTTCTTCACCTGTCTTAACGGGCTGCTCTACTTTGTTATGCAAGAAAAACCAGGCGATCAGAAGATGCACCGATAGCATCAACAAAATAGCGACCAGATTGCGCAGGCGTTGATGCGGATAAAGCGCATCGTCAAAGTTACTTTCGAGCGGCTTTCTCGATACGGTTATTCCGAACACCAGTGTGCCCCAGCTTATATTCAGTAAGACGGTATCAGCGGATTCTGTTCGCCGGAATACTTTACTAAAACGTGGTAACACTCACTGCTCCTTGCTCCTGTTTGAAACTGGTACGATTTTTGTAGGGTGGGCACGGTGCAGCAGGGGTTTCGCAGTGCATGCACTGCGCCTGCGGAACGGACGGCCCTTGCAAGGGCCGTTTCCCAGGTGTGCCCACGCGGTTGGTTGATCAATCAGATTCTTAGTATGTGTCCCGGACTATCAACGACCGCGTGGGCACAAAAAACGTGCCCACCCTACGGAATACCTTTCCCCTGAAGCTCTCTGTTAAAATCCCCGGCTCAATAAAATCAAAAAATGCAAAGACAGCATTGTAAATGCTCACCTTCCGCAACACACTAAATCACACAAAAAGAAAGATTGGCAACCATGAATGACAATTCAGACAAGGCCGAACAATCCAAACAACTGCAACGCACAGCTGCACTGGAATATCACGAATACCCCATCCCTGGCAAAATCAGTGTCACCGCCACCAAACAATTAACCAACCAACACGACTTATCCCTCGCTTATTCACCTGGCGTTGCCGCGCCTTGCGAAGAAATCGTCAAAGATCCGGCTAATGCATTTAAATACACAGCACGCGGCAACCTGGTGGGTGTGATTACCAATGGCACAGCCGTTCTGGGTCTGGGTAATATCGGGCCACTCGCATCCAAACCGGTGATGGAAGGCAAAGGCGTTTTATTTAAAAAATTTGCCGGCATTGATGTGTTTGATATTGAAATCAATGAATCAGATCCCGACAAATTATGCGACATTATCGCCGCACTTGAACCCACTTTTGGTGGAATTAATCTGGAAGATATCAAAGCGCCGGAATGTTTTTACATTGAACGAAAATTGCGCGACCGGATGAAAATTCCCGTCTTCCATGATGACCAGCACGGCACCGCCATCATTGTTGGTGCGGCGATTCTAAATGGATTAAAAGTCGTCAATAAAGATATCAAAAAATGTAAATTAGTTGTCTCCGGTGCCGGCGCTGCTGCATTGGCTTGCCTGGAGTTAATCGTCGATCTGGGCTTCCCGGTTGAAAACATCTTTGTCACCGATTTAGCTGGTGTGGTTTATAAAGGCCGCACTGAATTAATGGATCCGGACAAACTCCGCTTTGCGCAAGATACCAGCGCACGCACCTTAGCTGACATTATTTCCGGTGCCGACGTCTTCCTTGGCTTATCCGCTGCGGGCGTGCTCAAAAAAGAGATGGTGAAACAAATGGCGGATCGTCCATTAGTTTTAGCTCTTGCCAACCCGACACCAGAAATTTTGCCGGAAGAAGTAATGGAAGTGCGCAGTGACGCCATTATCGCTACCGGGCGTTCTGATTATCCAAACCAGGTGAATAACGTATTGTGCTTCCCGTACATTTTCCGTGGCGCGTTAGATTGTGGCGCCACCACCATCACACGTGAAATGGAAATTGCCGTCGTTCATGCCATCGCCGAATTAGCGCAAGCTGAACAATCTGACGTCGTTGCGACCGTCTACGGTTTCACTAACTTAAGCTTTGGTCCGGAATATTTAATTCCAAAACCGTTTGACCCGCGCCTGATGATGAAAATTGCGCCGGCCGTTGCCCAGGCCGCGTTTGAATCTGGTGTCGCAGCAAGACCAATTACCGACTTAACCGCTTACGCAGAAAAACTGCAACAGTTTGTATATCACAGCGGCACCTTTATGAAACCGGCGTTCCAAATCGCCAAACACACGCCTGGTCATAAAAAGCGCATCGTCTTTGCGGAAGGGGAAGAAGAGCGTGTGCTGCGTGCGGCACAAATTATTGTGGACGAGAATTTAGCCCAACCTATTTTGGTTGGTCGTCCTATGGTCATTGATCAGCGTGTTGAAAAATTTGGTCTGCGTATCCGGGCCGGCGTCGATTTCGACGTCATCAATCCGGACTTTGATGAGCGTTTTCATGATTACTGGGAAACCTATTACGAACTCACTTCCCGCCAGGGCGTCACCCAACAATACGCCAAAATAGAAATGCGTCGTCGTCACTCCTTAATCGGCGCCATGATGATTAAAAAAGGTCACGCCGACGGCATGATTTGCGGCACCTTTGGCACCACGCATCTACATTTAAATTACATCGACCAGGTGCTGGGCAAACGCGAAGGTGTGCATGTTTATGCGGCGATGAATGCGCTGGTGCTGCCGGATCGCCAAATTATTATGGTGGACACGCATGTCAATGAAAATCCAACTGCGGAACAAATTGCCGAGATCACGATTTTGGCTGCAGAAAAAATGCGCCGCTTCGGAATAACACCGCGGGTTGCTTTGCTTTCGCACTCTAATTTTGGTACCAGCAATAGCGAATCAGCACAAAAAATGCGGGCTGCTTTAGCGATTATTCAGCACAATGCGCCGGACCTGGAAGTGGATGGAGAAATGCATGGTGATTCGGCTTTGGATAGTATTTATCGCAAAAAGAGCATGCCTGGTTCGTCATTAAAAAACGATGCTAATTTGCTGGTTTTGCCGAATATTGACGCCGCGAATATTTCTTATAACCTTATCAAAGTCGCGGCAGGGAACGGGATTTCGATCGGTCCTATTTTGTTGGGTTGTGCCAGACCGGTGCATATTTTGACGCCATCGGCAACCGTTCGACGTATCGTTAACATGACGGCGTTATGTGTTGTAGATGCGGTGGCCGCCAGAGATTAGTTTGTAGGTTGGGCTAACGGTTTATCAGCCCAACATTCTGCGCAAAAAAACGTTGGGCTGGTAAACCGTTAGCCCAACCTACGAAGAGAGATAAACATGGACAATCTAATTCAACTAGCCACCCAGGTTGGCGAACTGCTGACGAAAAAAAACCTGTTATTAGCTACCGCTGAATCGTGCACCGGCGGTGGCGTTGCTCAGGCATTAACGGAAATATCGGGTTCGTCTAACTGGTTTGAATGTGGCTTCATTACTTATTCCAATTCATCCAAATCGGAATTGCTCGACATCTCACCGGCGATGATCGCGCAACATGGTTCTGTCAGCGAAGAAATTGCCGCGGCGATGGCCGAAGGAGCATTAGCCAATTGTGAAGCGCATGTGGCGTTATCTACCACCGGCATTGCCGGACCACTGGGCGGGGTTCCTGGCAAACCGGTCGGTACGGTTTGTTTTGCGTGGAGCATGAAGGGGAAAACGCACACGGAACGAATTCATCTGGATGGCGATCGTAAAGCGATACGCGAACAAACGGTGGCGCTTGCGTTGAAGGGATTACTGCAATTTTTGAACTGAAGTTTTGCTCATACCGCGGGATGTTTTCCCTCTCTCATTGACGAGAGAGGGCACTGAATTGCGGCAGGTTTACTGGTAAGTGGTAGTAATTAATTTAGTTTCAGATTCGAATACTGAATTGATCGGCAGCATTCTTTCGTCTGCAGTCAGGTAATACAAATTGGTTGTGCTTGTAATGACATCACCCAATAAATCATAGTCTGTTATCTCTATTGTTAACAATACGCTGTCAGAAAATGTGCGGTCAGAATTCTCGTCAACTGAAAATACAGCAGACTGGGTTCCGATTTGGGTATTAAACGAACTGTTTAAGTACTTATTTCCTGTATAAAGCACCCCGCTGTCACCAACTTGCACTGTAGCCGGTAAGAATGAAGATCCGGTGACAATAAGGAAATCATCGAGTCCAATCTGGCCAAGATAGTTGAAGTTAAAATCGTAGTATAAATAATCGCGTTGATCTATTGAAAATTCAGCGCCATTAACCGTAAAACTTCCTGTTCTGTGATGGAGTTTCCGTTGAGCAGGCGTTGCCAAAAATGGGGTATTAGACAATGTCGAGTTAAAAACTCTTCCTGAACCAAAGGGCGGACTTCCCTCTATACTCCCACTAAGAGAAAAAAACTGCTCTGACTCTGTAACCAGCGAGGCAATAAACGCGTTTCGAAATGGGTAAGTTGCTGAGTTCGAGCCGTCACCGGACCCACCTCCACACGCACTCAATAATGTAAATACCAACGACAACAGCACTACTTTGATTATTTTTGACATAACAGGCCTCAACGAAATTAAAGGGATTTAAAAATACAAAACCGGCCCGAAGAATAGCTGATTTATCATTAGTAACCAAGTTATTTTTTGTATTCTCTTGCCGTCTCTTTTAAACTCACCAAATCGACCTGTACCGTAGTACTGTTGTCATCACTTAACCAAAGCTGACCATCTTGAATCGTGCATTGCAATTGCATCGCGCGCTGCGCCATTTTTTCTAATGCTTGCGCAGTCGCTACCGGCACATTCCATACTGTTAAATTTTTAGCGCGCTCTAATCTGTTACCTATTCCCTGCCACCAAATCGCGCTATTACTGGCGTAGGAATACACCACCACTTGCTCAGCACGACCACAGGCTTTGAGTAGTCGACGTTCATCCGGCTGCCCGACTTCAATCCAGCATTTAATTGCGCCGGTGTAATCCTTTAACCAGATATCGGGTTCTTCGATGTCAGATAAACCTTTAGCGAAGATTAAATTTTCATCCGCATTTAAAGCGAAGGCCAACAGACGAATCATCAATCGTTCATCGGTTTCAGATGGATGACGGGCTAAGGTAAGCGAATGCAGCGCGTAATAATTCCTATCCATATCAGATAGCTGTAAATCCGCTTTGTATATGGTTGATTTGAGTGCCATTATTGACCGCTTTCTAAAACAAAGGCCGGCATTGTCGCATGAGATAAAAATGGTGGTAAATGGCTGCTTAAGATAATTGATGCCACGCCGGAACAAATCCAGATGGCCGTTGATGATGCTATCTCCCGTCACACCTCATCTGAAAAGAATTATTTCCTTCCTGAATACGGTAAAAACGCAATTTGCAGAAAAAGATATTACCGTGATATATCACGGTAATGGGTCGCACGGAGTCACCGGGCTATGGGCAACTAATTTCAACCAAGCTCACCGGCTCAGATGACGTTTTAGCTTGACTCACAGGTATTCACTTCCCTACACTCACACCTTTACATTTGACTAACGGGGTAATACCTATGGCGCGTTTCCAATTAAAGCCCTTGCTTTTAGCCACTTTCATCACATTCTCAGCACTCAGCTACGCTGACTCCAAACTTCCATCTAATACCGAATCCACCAGCACCGAAATAATTGACGTCGAAGCCTACGAAGCGCTAATGACTTCGGAAGTCATTCCAGCTGCAACCGATATTTCTGCAGAACCCATCCCTTTTTCAGCAATCAAAAAAGAGGATTTATGGGCGCGGGTTCGTCACGGTTATGGCATATCTGACCTCAATAATGCATTGGTTGATAGCCAACTCGCCTGGTATAGCACTCGTCCGGATTACCTGCTTCGTATAACCGATCGCGCTTCGCTTTATCTTTATCACGTGCTGGAAGAATTAGAAAAACGCGGCATGCCAACCGAGTTAGCGTTACTGCCTTTTATTGAATCCGCATTTAATCCGCAAGCCATGTCCACTGCCAAAGCGTCTGGCATGTGGCAATTCATGCCGGCGACCGGACGCGATTTCAATTTAAAACAAAACATGTTTCATGATGAGCGTCGGGGTGTTTTAGATTCCACGAATGCTGCATTAACTTATTTAGAAAAACTGTATGGCATGTTTGGTGACTGGCAATTAGCGTTAGCCGCATATAACTGGGGTGAAGGTTCCGTGCAGCGTGCTATTAAAAAACAAGAAGCCGCCGGTCTGCCGGTTGACTACAACAGCATGGCTTATTTAATGCCGAAAGAAACGCAAAACTACGTACCTAAATTACAGGCAGTCAAAATCATCATTAGTAATCCGGAGCTGTTCAATATCAAGTTGCCTCAAGTAGAAAATGAACCATACTTTGTGGCCATTGAAAGAACACGTGATATTGATGTGCATGTTGCTGCGCAATTAGCCGAATTATCCGTTGCCGAATTTAAAATGCTCAACCCGCAATTTAATCGTCCCATTATTATTGGTGATGCGGAGACAAAAATTTTGCTCCCGGCCGATAATCTGGAAATTTTCCAGACTAATTTAAGTAATTGGAAAGGCCCGCTTTCTAACTGGACCGCGTACAAAGTTCAGCAAAATGAACGTGTTGAAACCATTGCACACCGCGTTGGCGCTCCGGTGAGTGTCATCAAAGAAGTAAATCAGATCCCCGCCAACATGCTGATCAAAGCGGGTTCTACCTTGCTAATTCCAAAAACGGCGGACACAGAGCAGAGCGATATTGCACAGCATGTAGTTGATAACGCCAGCCTGGTGTTTACTAGTGAACGCCGCACCAAAAAAATTATTATTACCACTGGCAAAAAAGATTCGCTAGTCAGGCTAGCCAAGCGATACAAAGTGTCGGTTGCCCAGATTAAGCAATGGAATAATTTGAAATCGAATACGGTTAAGTCTGGTCAAAAATTACGGATTGAAGTTGCTATGTCATCGGCAAAATCGCGCACTAAGTCAACAGCCAGATCGTCAAATAAGTTGTCAAATAAGTCGACCACCAAACGCATAGCCAAAAATACATCCGCAAAAAAATTAAAAGGAAAATCGACGTTAGTTAGTAAGCAAACTAAAAAAATGCCTGTCGCTCAGTTCAAAGCAAAACAACCGAGTCTTTAGCCGTCAAAATTATTAACGATTCAGATCACGTAAAAAAAGCAGCTCAGGCTGCTTTTTTTACGTGGCGTGTGATTCGTAGGGTGGGCACGTCTTTTGTGTCCACGCGGTTGGTGATCACACGATTCCTGATTTAATATCTCGGCTTATCAACGACCGCGTGGGCACAAAAGCGTGCCCACTCTACGAAAAAATTAATCAGCAAACTGCTCATTACCCACCATACCAATCTTAGTCACACCAAGCCGCTGCGCGGCCGCCATGACACTGGCTACCGTTTTGTAGGCGACTAATTTATTTGGACGCAGATGTAGTTCTGACTGATCCGACATCACGGCAACTTCATGCAATTGCTTTTCTAATGCAGCATGATCGGATAACGCATTACCATTCCATAAGATTGCTCCATCCGCATTGATATCAATGTTAACTACCGTTGGCGGTTTGGTTTGCGTCGGCGCGTCAGACGGCATGTTCAGATTAATCGCATGATTTTGAATCGGGATAGTAATAATCAGCATAATGATCAACACCAACATGACGTCGATTAACGGCGTCATGTTCATTTCGATCATTACATCGGGGTCATCGGATTTTCCGCCTGAACTAAACATTCCCATTTTGATTCCTGTTTTTATTCACTCTATTTTTATTCACTATTATTTCTGCTTCTTTATTTCTATTTATTCGCCGGCGGTTCCAACACAAACCCAACCTTGGTTATTCCGGCACGCTGCGCTGTCAAAACAACTTTACCGATATATTCGTAATGCGCATTCTGATCACCGCGAATATGCACTTCCGGTTGCGGATCCAGTGCAGCTACTTTTTTAAGCCTTTCCAATAACTCGCTGGTATCTGCAACCTGTTTTTGACCCCAGAAAATATTGCCCTCTTTATTAATGGAGAGATCAATGTCAGCCACATGCGTCTTGAACAATTGATTGCGCTCGTTGGGCAACTTAACCGGAACAGTGTGCGTTACCACGGGAACGGTGATTAAGAAAATAATCAGCAATACCAACATCACGTCAACGAGCGGCGTAGTGTTGATCGTGCTGTTGAGTTCGTCATCACTTCCGTCGTCGTGACTACCTATAATCATCGCCATGCTTTACTCACCCATTCACTTTTTCACGTTGGCACGGCCAACTTCGGTTGTACTCATCACACCGGTCATTGCGCCACTAATTAACACCAGATGTAAATCGGCACTAAAAGCACGTACTTCTTCCATAGCAGATTTATTACGACGTACTAAAAAGTTGTAGCCCAATACCGCAGGTACCGCTACAAATAAACCGAAGGCCGTCATGATCAACGCTTCACCCACGGGGCCAGCGACCTTGTCGATAGAAGCCTGTCCTGAAATGCCGATCCGGGTTAACGCGCCATAAATTCCCCAGACCGTTCCGAACAAACCAACGAAAGGCGCGGTGGAACCGACTGTGGCTAAAAATGCCAGGCCGTCTTGCAAGCGACTACTGATTTTATCGACAGCACGTTGAATAGACATTGAAATCCATTCGTTCAGATTAATTTTTTCCAATAGCGAACCTTCGTGATGCTCCGATGCTTTAGCGCCGGTTTCGGCAATAAATCGAAATGGGCTGTCCTCCTTTAATCTGGTAATGCCATCTTCAACTGACGCTGCTTTCCAGAACGTTTTCCGTGCTTCCCCAGCCTGACGATTTAATTTGAATTGATCCAGCAATTTGGTGACTAAGATGTACCAGCTCCCCATCGACATGATGGTCAAAATAAATAACGTGCCACGCGCGATAAAGCCACCTTCTTTCCAAACGGCTTCAATTCCATAAGGGTTGTCTACCACTTCGGTTGTTTCTTCGGAACTGGGCGGAGGTAAGTTTGCAGGTGTGGTTACTGTTGATGCCGGCGCTTCTGGCGTTGCCGGGGTGTCAGCAGCGAAGCTAATGGCGCTTACCGAAAAAATGAGTGTGGTGAAGAGTGTAGAGAGAAACAGTGAGACGCGGTTTTTCATAAAATACTTCCTTCAAATGAATTTAAAATCAATTTGCTGCTTTGATTACTTGAACATCAAACCCGATGCAATTTTCCGTAGGTTGGGCTAACGCTTTATCAGCCCAACATTTTTGCAGAATGTTGGGCTGATAAAGCGTTAGCCCAACCTACGAATTCTTTTAGATAACAGGAAAAAATAAATCAACCTAATCCGGTAATTTCCAAACATATTCCACCGCAGTCCATGATTGCTGCGGCATTCCATCTATCGTACCGGGCTTAAATTTACACAAACTCAACGCTTTTTTTGCCGCGGTATCTAACGTTCTAAAGCCGGATGACTTGTCGATTTTTGAATCCGCCACCCGCCCATCTAAACCAATCAGGAATTGTATCCGAACTGTTCCCTGTTCTTCGTTACGTAATGCATTTCGTGGATAGTCCGGTTTAGCGCAGGTTGAGAAATCAACCACAGCATGGACGACGGAAGGCCCTTTTGCCGCGACAGTGGCTACCTCGTTCTGAACAGACGTCTCAGATCGCGCAGGCAGCTCATTCGTTACCGCTTGTATTGCATCCGGCGCTGGATGCACTGGCACTTCTCGCACTGGAATAAACGGCTTGGGCGGAACCACTTTTTTGGGTGGCGTCGGTGGTACTGGCGGCGTTGGTGGTGTTGGCTTTACTTCTTCAATCAGTTTCGTTTCAATTGGCAAGGTCTTAATAACAGCAATAATTTGTGTACCCAATCCATTTATTAACGCATAAATAAGCAAGGCATGAACCAATATGACAACAGCGACTCCTGCTAATTTCTTACCGCGATCTTGACCGCGCTCTGAAAAATCCATGGAAACTCTCCGATACCACTTCAATACAAATAAATCGACGCATTATCCCGGATTCTTCGATGCATTGCTTATGCTATGGTTTGCCGGTTGGAAACTTTTTCCCTCCAAATCCAATTTGATGACTATGCACGACTACAAATTATTCACCTCGTTTTTTGCCAGTGTCATTTTTTATTTCTTATTTGCGTCAACAAACTTCACTTACGCTGCCAGTTCAGCCGACCCTGATAAAATTCTCCGCATGCCATTTGAAGCCGCTGACGACGGCTTTGACATGATAAAAACCGCCAACTTTTATTCCGGCACGGTCAGTGAAGCTATTTTTGAAACCTTGCTCACTTATGATTATCTGGCCGATCCGGTTAAGTTAGTGCCTCTCACAGCGGAGTCCATGCCGGAAGTAAGCGATGATGGAAAAACGTTTATCTTTCGCATTAAAAAGGGAATTTACTTCACGCCCGATCCGGTCTTTAAAGGAAAGAAACGCGAATTAACCGCAGCAGATTACGCGTACACCATCAAACGTTTTCTCGATCCGGCCAATCGCTCTCCTTCCCAAAATTTTGTGGATAGAAAAATTGTCGGGCTAAATGAATTAGCCGAAGCAGCAAAAAAATCAGGCAAGTTTGATTACGATGCGCCGGTTGCCGGATTGACGACACCCGACCGTTACACGTTAAAAATTCAACTCACCCACACCGACTACAACTTTTTATATTCCATCAATTACGGAGCGTTTGGCGCGGTTGCACGTGAAGTAGTGGAAGGTTATCCGCAAACGTTAGCGCAACATCCGGTTGGCACCGGGCCGTATATATTGAGTTCTTACACACCACGCTGCAAAATTATTTTGACCGCCAATCCCGACTGGCGCGGCTTTATCTGGAATTTCAACTCAAGCGGAACGGAGTGGGATAACGACGTCGTTAAAGAAATGACCGGCAAAAAAATGCCGCAAGTCGGCCGGGTGGAAATTAGCATTATTGAAGAAGAACAACCGCGCTGGCTGGCATTCCAAAACAAGCAATTTGATATTGACTGGCTACCGCAAATTGCCGCCTCGTCCGCATTGGACGGTACTCATCTCAAACCAGAACTCGCCGCTCAAGGCATAAAAATGTTCCGATTTATTACACCGGACGTTACCTTTTCTTTATTCAATTTTCGTGATCCGATTGTGGGTGGATTCAGTTTAGAAAAAAATGCATTACGTCGCGCCATCATCATGGCCTATAACGTCCGGGACGATATTGCGCTGGTGCGCATGGGCCAGGCAATCCCTGCGCAAATGATGGTGCCACCCGGCCTGGTTGGCCACGATCCGGATTATCGCAGCAGTATCGGTTACAACATTCCGTTAGCTAATCCGCGCAGACGGGAATCCAGTGGCACGGAGTGCCTTTTGGGCTGAGCTGATGAATGGTCCTGAGTGGTTAGTTGCTTAGGTATAACCAGTTATCAACCGTATTAGTAAATCAGATGTTGAAAGCGCTCACGCGCACTGGATTCCCGCCTGCGCGGGAATGACGAAACTAGCAAAATTGAGCACACATCAACCCAATAAAAATAATGAACTCAAAATCCCCCAACCTTTGGCTACTCGCCTGGCAACGATTGTGTACAAATCGCATCGGTATATTGTCGCTCGCTATCGTCACTTTTTATGTATTGATCGTCATCGCTTCAGCAACTGGATTAATCGCATCGGATTGGGACAAGGAAATCGCCGTCAATTACGCCGCTCCGGAATTTATCGACGCACAAAAATCGTTGTTCTATGTGGATAAAGATCAGCAAGCGTTACCTGAAAATCCACTGGATCCGTTAAGAGACATTATTAAAAAACTGAACGCGGAAATCAGCGCAGAACAAATCACCGTTGAAACAGAGAGGCGCACAACACTGCCTTTTGGTGCAGATAAATGGAGTCGTGACATCATTCAAAAAACTATTAAAGGCGCACAAACTTCCATCACCGTTGGTTTAATCGCCGCATTGCTGGCCACATTTCTAGGAACGATTTTTGGTGCATTTTCTGGCTATTTTGGTGGCTGGATTGATGACACGTTTAACTGGTTTTACAGCATCTTCACTTCAATTCCTTACCTGTTGCTCATCTTGTCCGTCGCCGCAGTGCTCCAACAAAAAGGCATCAGCACGATCATATTAATTCTGGCGCTCACCGGCTGGACCAGTACGTTTCGTTTAATCCGCGCGGAATACATGAAACATAAAGAACGCGAATATGTATTAGCTGCTGACGCGATTGGCACCTCCAGTTATCGAAAAATGTTTGCGCATATTTTTCCTAACGTCAGTCATGTGGCATTAGTGCAGATGTCGATTTTGGTGGTTGGCTTTATTAAAGCTGACGTTATTTTGAGCTTCTTAGGATTCGGCGTGCCGGTCGGTGTCGTGTCCTAGGGCAGCATGCTGAATGAAGCGCAGACGGAAATTATTTTAGGAAAATGGTGGCAGCTTGTCGCGGCCACCGCAGCGATGGCGTTATTGGTAACGACGTTTTCGCTTTTTACGGATGCGCTGCGGGATGCGCTGGACCCTAAGGTTTTGTAGGGTGGGCACGTTTTTTGTGCCCACCCTACAAAGACCAAACCATGGACACTATTTTGCTCAAGATCAAAAACCTCCGCGTCAGTTTCCGCATCAACAAAAAAGAAAAGGTCGACGCCGTTAAAGGTATTTCATTTTCGATTCCTAAAAATAGCACGGTCGCTTTAGTCGGCGAATCCGGCAGCGGCAAGTCAGTCACGGCTCTGGCGATCATGGGTTTATTAGCGCGAGAAAATGCCCACATCATCACCCGCCACTAAATTTGATGCCTATCCAAACGAACTCTCCGGCGGACAACAACAACGCGTAATGATTGCGATAGCCATTGCGTGTGAACCGACCTTGCTGATTGCTGACGAACCAACCACAGCACTCGATGTCACGATACAAAAACAAATTGTTGATTTAATCAACGCGCTGCGAATTAAGCGCAACATGTCGGTATTATTTATTACCCACGATTTAGCCTTAGTGGGTGAAATTGCCGATTTTGTCGTCGTGATGCGTAACGGCGAAATACGTGAAACAGGTGACGTCAAACAGATTTTTACCGATCCAAAAGACGCTTACACCAAAGCCTTACTTCATTGTCGTCCTTCGCTGGAAAGACGTCCGTGGCGCTTGCCGGTCATTAACGATTATCTGAAGACGCCTGAATTAATCACCACGATAATGAAAGAACATCCGCGCGGCTTATGTAACCCAACCGGACAGGAAGAAGGCGTGTTGGATGTTACTAACCTGAGCAAAAGCTTTTTTGTTCGTGACGGTTTATTTCGTCGTAAGGAATTTAAAGCAGTCGATAACGTTTCGTTTAAATTAGCTCGCGGTAAAACATTGGGCGTCGTCGGGCGCGTGGTGGAAATGGCGGATTCGGATGAGTTGTATTTAAATCCGCAGCAGGAATATACGTGTGTTTTATTGAAGGCGATACCGCGCGGAGTTTCGTAGGGTGGGCACGTTTTTTGTGCCCACCATGGTTGTGATGCCACGGGAAGTCAACATGACATATTCGTTGATAAGCCAAAATAATTCTTATCGGTGTGTATCAATGATCAAAGATGGTGGGCACAAAAACGTGCCCCCCCCTACGATGTTTCGGTTCATCGCAAATCAAAGATTGCCGAACCCCGGACATCACCCTACAATCTCATTCCCTTTTTAAATCAGCGCAAAACACAGGAGTCACTTATGGCATTTCTAAAAGATAAAAAAATTCTGATCACCGGTTTATTATCCAACCGCTCCATCGCTTACGGTATTGCGCAAGCGTGTAAACGTGAAGGCGCTGAATTAGCGTTCACCTACGTCGGTGAGCGCTTTAAGGAACGTACCGCCGGCTTTGCCACCGAATTTGGCAGCAAATTAATCTTTGATTGTGATGTGGGCAGCGATGAACAAATCAACGCGGTGTTTTCGGATTTAGGAAAATCGTGGGACAAATTAGATGGCCTGGTACATTCGATCGGCTTTGCACCGCGTGAAGCTATTGCCGGTGATTTTTTGGAAGGATTGTCGCGCGAAGCATTTCGGATTGCGCATGATATTTCTGCTTATAGTTTTCCTGCATTAGCCAAAGCAGCCAAGCCGATGTTAAGTAATGACGCTGCCTTAATTACGCTGACTTATCTCGGTTCCATGCGCGCCATTACTAATTACAACACGATGGGCTTAGCTAAAGCTTCTTTAGAAGCCAGTGTGCGTTATTTGGCCGAAACAATGGGGAAAAATGGCGTGCGCGTTAACGGTATTTCAGCCGGTCCGATCAAAACACTGGCCGCTTCAGGAATTAAAGATTTCAGCAAATTACTCGGGCTTGCCGCAGAAATGGCGCCGTTACGTCGTAATGTGACTATTCAGGATGTGGGTAATACGGCGGCGTTTTTATTGTCGCCTTTGTCCGGCGGCATTACCGGTGAAATTATCTATGTGGATGGTGGCTTCTCGCATGTAGCCATTAGTGTGGAATAACCTGGATTGAGCCCCCTCTCCTGTTTTGTACGAGAGGGATGTTGCTACGCTCCAGATGGTATTTATTTTTTTGCTGCTTGCTCAAATCTTGAGCAAAAATTCTGCGTTTAAAGGACTTGGAGGATGCAAAAAATACTTTTTCAGGCGCTAATTGAGGTTAACCATCAGATTCATCGCATAGCGAATCAACATGCTGCTTGTTTGCGCAATGTGCGTATTAATATATTTCTCTTTAACTATTTTGTTCGGTTGTTTGATGCTGCGCACCACGCACAATTTAATTAACTAATTATGCAGTGCTCACTCCCTGTTACAGATGTTATCCAAGACGCCATCTCCTCCTGTCTTGTACTGAGAACAGGGGGGGTTAATCCTTTTAAACTTCCATTAGCTATCAAAGATCCTTTTGCCAAATTTAATTGTCGTGCATTGCTAAATATCCTCTTCATAGGCTCAGATTTCATACCATCTTCAGCACATGTAAGGACATCCTGCATCAGATCTTTTGAATTATCAAAATTATCAAGACACCATTGAACGGATGAATCGAATACCTCTCCCAAGCGCAAAATCGCGTCAAGTGTCAGATCTTTTCTATCAAAACGTTGTTGAAACCAATCGGTGGTGAGCCTATTGCCTTTGTATGACGTTTCTCCCAAATTTTTTTTATACTTATTTAACTGTTCAAATGTAATAGCGCCCTTATCAAGCTTTCTTTGAAGCCACTGGTTATTCAATAGATTAAAGTCAAAATCAAGTTCTTTAGTAATCATCGTTTCTATTCCGCCCTTAACGTTGATACCAAAGTATTTCATAAATCCGTCCCCGGGGCTGCCTAAGGCCTTGGCCTGATAAGCAGTTAACCTGGGAATCTGTTCTATTAACAGCTCACCACTAAGACAATACTCAAGCCATTTCAATAGTTCCTTGTTTGTTTGTACAAGGTGATTTTGTTGACCTGGCCCAGAACTCAAATTTTGTTCCTTTATAAAGTCATCTTGAGCCTTGTCTAGGTTTGCCATAAACCTGCTTATTTTTTCAGTCGTTAATCCCTCCTTTATTATCTTCAGCAAGAACAAAGGAAATTTACGCAAGTTAATTACTTCTTTTTGATTCCACATGTAGATGTACTTGAGCTCTGGTTGATCTATATTTTTTATAGTACATTTTCTCCAATTTACTTTTACTCCCTGTACTTCCTTGTTCCCCAATACTTGCCATAAAAGGTTCGTCACTTTCTCATTTGTTAGCAAGCTCTTAGAACTTTGCCAATCTTTATCTTCTGTATTAATTTGCAGGCTGTTAAACTGGCTTTCATTCTCTCTATGAAAATTCAAATAAAAAGAGCGGCAGAGTTGGGAAGATTTTACGGGGCCCAAAGGCGAGATTGTGTGCATCGCGTCGAAAACAGTTTTGTGCGGAATCGAGGTAAATGGAGAGATATCGATATATACATTATCTAAAATATTACCTGAACGCATCCTTGCGTTGTAAAGCGCAATGCCGTTTTTGAGAAGAGAACTAAAATCACTCTGCGAGTACGCGTCTATGTTACTAACGTGTTGAGCCTGTAAACTAGATTGTGTAAATACCTAAATTAACCCTACCATTCAATTGGTAAATAACAATAGGTATACACATGGACAGGAACAGATTAAAAGCGGTAGCGAAGGAGCTGGCAAAAGATCTCA
>Ga0209512_1000687_pt1 | contig 51181 bp, 56 predicted proteins | sample frozenSSSSmetaG_FD_184142 | JGI IMG/M metagenome (GOLD analysis project Ga0209512, IMG submission 184142) | Glacier valley bacterial and archeal communities from Borup Fiord, Nunavut, Canada, to study Microbial Dark Matter (Phase II) -... | ecosystem: Environmental > Aquatic > Freshwater > Ice >...
GCCTACTGCTGCCTATTGAGGCTAGAGGCATATATTAGATAGACATTTCCATAGTTAGACTAGACTCTATTCTATATGCTATTTCACAATTATCACTTTGACACTTTCGCCCGTGATCTATTCAACACTATCTCCGCAAGTGCCGCAGTCGCCGGGTATACCGCACAATGACTCTTCTGATGCAAATGAGCATACGGTTCAGCTGCCAGCTGATTCCCAAACAAACCCCCATTCACTCTCTGGTTCACGTATGGCTTCGTCTCCGGCCTCAGAAGCAAACTCAACAGAATATCCTGTTGGTTCCTCACAGAAGCAAGTATCGCTAGCTGGAGACGATTCTCTTCCTCTCTTACCATATTCACAGAACCCGTTCCTATCTCGATCTCAGATCATTTCCACAGCAGAATTGGACCTGGATTCTCCTTCTGATCCAAATGAGAGTATGCCTTCTATGTCGCCTGCTCATCCATCGAATTCGCCGTCTCGTTCCCGCTCACGGTCTGTTTTCCTTCCAATTCGTTCCGACGCAGGCTTCTTGCCTAGCTTGCCTCTGTCACAACCACAATCACCATCTCATTCTCGCAACCTCTTCTCGGACGGAATGTCATCTAATGCTCCGTTGCATTCGAAAGAAATTACTCCAGAAGCCTCTCCAGCATCTTGTCCCACTCCACCGCCAGATTCCCCGCATCCCTTGCCCTCGTTCTTTCTTTGCGCATCATCCGGATCTTCTAACCCTGCCCGCTCAGATCGCGATATCCTTCCTCCTCTCCCACGCTCCCGCTCATCCACCCGTGCTTCTTCACTCATCCATCCATCCCCATCGCCGCGATCAGCCTTTCAGGACTTTGATTCAAGTCTCCTCCCTCCATTGCCACAATCGCGGTCTCACTCATGCATCTCTCCCTCTCCTCTTCAATCTCACGCCGATCCCTCAGACCCACCTTCCTCTGATATCACTCCACCCGCGCCCATGCCCAGCACTTTGCCAAAATATCTCCTTTCTCTAGAAGAAGAAGAAAAGAGCGCCTCCGCTTCACCATCACCTCCACCGATCTGGCCAACGCGGTCTAGCTCCCTCCCAGTCGCCACAACAACTCCTCGTCCATCTTCCACAGAGCCAGCCTGCCTTTTTCCCTTGCCGGAATCACGACCACAGTCACGCTCCCTCTCATGCGCAACTGCTACGTCGTCGTCACAAAAGCAATCTTTCTTACAGCTAGCTTGTCTTTTTCCCTTGCCGGAATCAGCATCACACTCGCTCTCCTCACGCATCCCGTGCACCCTCGCTGTGCGAGACGATCCATCGCAGGTCGACGAGTTGGGTACTCCGCCACCAGCATCAGCTTCCCCGCAACGCTCGGCGCTCGATCTTCAGGTGGCGCTCCAATCCCTCCCAGGGCCACATCCGACCTCGCTCCCCCTTTCACGCGGGGGCACTCCATCTCCTACTCCCTCCCTCCAGTTCACGGCCTGCGACGACCTACGTCCCCTACCACTTTCCACCAACTCCCATTCCACACCCGGGATATCTACGCGTAATCTGCGCGATTCCTCCCTCCCATCCGTCCCCGGCGCGTTCCCCCAAGCGCTCTCGCCACAGCATATGAACTCCAGCACAACAAGAACAGAGGTCTATGGGAATGCCGTCTCAGAACAGCTAGAGCAGCCTTTATCCCTTCAAACGCTGCGAGAATGGGGCGGAAGATGGTCTGATGGCGATATGCTGGAAGCGCTAGAGCAGGATGTCGAAGCTGAACAGCAAAGAGATGGCGGGAGATCGTCGAGTAGCGACTATGAGGACGAGATAGCGCGGTCGCTTGAGCGCTTCCTATCTCCGTCGCTGGCTGCGAGCGTCTCGCGCGGAAGGCGAAGCGAGAGGCAGCCACGATACCGGGGGGTACCGCCGATGCGCGCGGAGTGTGTTATGATCGACGAGCGTCTCCTGCCTGCCGCGTTCCCAGCGCCGTACTCTTACTGCTATTCCTACGATGGTGCTGGTAATGGTTATCGTGTCGGTGCTAGGTTGCGGGGCAATCGGGAGAGTCCGCGACATCCGCATTTGAATGATTACTTTGACCCGTTGCCGGCGGGGGAGCGTAGCGCAGAGAGTAGGGGAAGCGTGGATGGGGGGGAGGTGTATGATTTTTTTGCGAGGGAGAACTGGGCGCCGCAGTGTCGGAGGGGGAGTGTGGAGCTTGGAGGTGGGGAGAGTGAGTGGGGTTCGGAGTGGAGGAGGGAGGCGGATGAGTTTCATGGCTGTGGTGGAGATGGGAGGGTGAGGTAGAGGCAGAGGTGCTGTGGTGATGTCAGGGTGTGGAAGAGCCGCGAAGGAAAGGGCGTGGGATATGTGAGGGATGTACAGTCTAGGGAAGGACTAAATGCCGGTCTGTAGAGATATAATGAGCGTTGATATACAAAAGTGTTTCCCTGATTGCCAAGGAAGGAAAAATGATTGATAGACTTCTTTAGACACGACTGTGTGGAAAGGGAATCTATATGCTTTTGTTGCTATATGCGATGTTTACCTCTATATACGTACTGTCTATGCTTTGTATGTCGTTTCCAAATCCACATCATCTCTCCTCTCATTCATTCGTTTTCCCCTTCTCTTCTCGATCGTCCAGAGGTCCCACTACTGCTTCGCTCGCTCCGACAGCCGAATCCCTCTCGACACCGCCTTCCGCCTTCTCCGCAGGGCCAATCTTGCCAACCCTCTCGTGCCTCTTGATGCCCCACCCTCCCGTCCAGCCAACCCAGCCCTCCTCCCTCGGTCCCCGCGCCACACACACCACCAGCGCCGCGCCCACAAATCCCACACTCGCCGATCCACTCGCGACCCATCCGCCCTGCGCAAACAGCCTATTGCCGACGGCCGTGCCCATCAGCTGACCACAGAAGACCGACAGCATGTACGCCGTGTTGACGCGATTGCGGGCCTTGGGGGCAGCCTTGTAGATGGCGGTGCGATTCGCGATCTGCGTGGTCTGGATGCCGATGTCGATGCAGAGGGCCTGGATGATGGGGCCGGCGAGGGTGAATCTGGCGGTGTAGGTGCCGATGGCGGAGCCGAGGAGGCATAGAAGGAGGCCGAGGAGGACGGAGAAGTGGGAAGGGTAGGCGTCGATGAGGTAGCGGGAGGTGAGGGGGCCGGTGGCGATGGCGGGGAGGATGAGAAGTGCAAAGAGGGCGATGGGGACGGGGGTGTAGAAGTAAGGGGGGCCGGTGAGGTGGAAGGTGAGGGTTGTCCAGAAGGAGGTGAAGATGCTGCTCGTGAGGAAGCCGATGAGGCTGGCTTGGACGAGGACGGGGGTGGTGATGAAGTGCTGGAGGATGCTGAAGAGGATTTTGGGGTAGCTGAGGCCGCTTGTTGTGGGGGGATAGTCGGGCATGAACAGCCATAGCAGAATGAAGATGAGGTATTGCAACCCAAGGGAAAGGAAGTAGATCGACCGCCAGGTCGTGTAGGTGGTCATGATGCCGGACAGCAGACGCGCGAGGAGCATCCCGAGCATAAGACCCGAGACGACGATCGACAGCGCTGTGGCGCGGCGATGAGGAGGGGCAAGATCACCGACGAGAGGCAGCATGAGCTGCGGAGTGACTGTGCTCACAGCAGTCAGGAACGACAGCGCAACGAAGGCGGAAAAGGAGGAGGTCAGGCAAAGACCGAGCCAGAGCGTTGCGGTGAGGAAGATGAGGGAGAGGACGAAGGGACGGCGCCAGACGATGTCGCCGAGGGGACAGAGGAAGAGGAGACCGGCGGCGTAGCCGGCCTGCATGACGGTGGGGACGAGGGCGATGCGTTCATTGGAGACGGAGAATTCAGTGGCGAGCACGGCGAGGATGGGGTGGTTGTAGTAGAGATTTGCTACAGTGAAGGTTGCTGCCTGGGGAGTGTTAGTTGTGTTTCAATCGAGAATCGAGAGTACTGTCTGTAGTGATGGAAGAGATGCTTGCTGATGGCAGAAATTGAGCGAGCATAAAGGGCGAGAAGGAAAGACGTAAAGCGGACTTACAAAGCCAAAAAGGAGGTTCAAAGGCAGTGAGAAGGGCGGGGGTTTCTCCGGATCCCAACGACATCTCTTCGGCGTCCAAGATACGACGGCCCACGCCCTCGATAGGAAGGCATTCTCAATCATGCATGCAGACGTCTCCTTCTCCAGCGACGCAACACTCAGACTCTCCGCCGACTCTTCAAACACATTCTTCTGATCCTTCTTCTCGTCGGCCTCATCGTTGTCGGGTTGCGGAGGCACAGGTTCAATGTCGACCTCAGCAGTGGCCGCCATGATGGCCGCTTGCTCTCTCACTCTCATCTGTGCTTTCTGCAGGCGTCGCGCTTAGGAGACGAATATGTCCACGCCATCATTGTCACAACATGAGAAAGAAAAGAAAAAAAGTGCAGACACAACAGCCAAACTCCAAAGTGCAATGGATGACAAATGCAGGCTCACGCCGCGGCGGAAAAGGCATTATGCGCGGCGCATACAGGTCAAGGCCAAGGATGCATTTCGCCATTGGCGCTAGGAGACGGGCGATTGCCGCGGGTGGACATTGGGGGGTGGTGCGGGGAGATCGGGGGAAATTTGGAGATCAATTGGAGATCAGTTGGAGATCAGTTGGAGATCAGTTGGAGATTTCTCCTGCCGATGTGGTCGATGTGATGCACGTGGTCTGTGTTGGGAGAGGCCGAGGGTCGATCATGTGATCACGTGATCAAGGTGGTCAAGATGATAAGTGATAAAGAGGATAAAGGCGGGTATGTACATGTGTACATACAGTATCGTCACCTTCAATTTCAAGGTTGTCATTATCATCTCCCATTGTTAATGAGAACAGAGAGTCGATGGTAAATAAAACTTGCCGTTGCTCTTACCCTTTACCCTTATCCTCCACTAAATTATCTTTATATCTATTTTATAAGTATATGTGTATGTAGATGTACATAGATGCATACATGTATAGTATATATATTATATATATTATACCTATAGGCTATCTATGACTTTCCTATCTGGGATTAATCGTATCCTAACATCTGGCATGATGCTAGTCCTAATGCATGTCTAGTGTTGTTGTGCCTGGTTGTCTCGGAGATAGTGAGGAATCGGCTGTTGATTGGCTGTTGATTGGCCAATACGTCTTTCGTCGTCCCTTCTTCCCTGAAATTCAGGAAATTCAGGAAATGGAGGAAATTGAGTCCAGGTACCTAGGTACCTAGCCTAAGTGAGTAGCCGCTCCGGATCGCGAGAGCTTCTTTTCTTCCTCTTTCTCTCTTTCTCTCTCTCTCTCTCCTTCCGCTCTCCCCCACAATAAACAATCCCACAACTTCTACTCCTCCTGCTCTCACACTCTCACACAACGCATCTTAGCCATCTTTGAATATCAATCAATTCACAGAACCACATCAATCACTACAACATCAATCGCAAACATGCTCTTCAACTCTGTTGTCGCCGTCGCCTTGATGGCCGCTGCTGCTGTCGCCCAGACCAACGTCACTTACATTGACCCTGCATCCATCGAGCCTCAGATTTCTGGTGCGTCGCATTACCCTCCACCTCCATCCCACATCTCCTACATCGATCTGCGCTGACCATCACAACAAGCTTCCTGGTGCATCGGCCAACGCGCCGCCTGCGAGACTCTTTGCTCCAACGATGCTCCAACCAACGACTGCAACCCGGTATGTCTCCTCTCATCCCGGACAACTTCCAACTTCCAACTTCCGACTCGTTTTACAGAACTCATGCTGATCCTTCCTCCCTCCTGCAGACAACCCTGACCTACAGCTGCCTCTGCGCCAACGGTTCCACGCCAGACCTCGCCCTCTACAAGAACACGCTCCCCGACTACATCTGCCAGGCCAACTTCGCCGCCTGCATCAAGGCCCACCCAGATGACGCTGTCGGACAGGGCAAGTGCAAGACCGACATCCAGGCCAACTGCGGTACTCTCGATGTGGCCAACTTCACCAGCACCCCAGCCTCCACACGCAGCTCTGCCGCTGTAGCTGTGGCCACCACGACCAGTGCCTCCCCAACCGCCAATGTCAAGGCCGCGACCACCTCGGCAGCTGCGTCCGCCACGAGCTCCGCCGCCGGTGTCGCCCTGGCTGCTGGAAAGCAGGCTGGTGCTGGTGTCCTGGCCGCTGGTCTCCTCGCTGCCTTCGGCTACATGCTGTAAGGCTGCAGCTCACCAGCTCTATGCGACCTGCGCTGGAGATTTCGTGTGTTGTCTCGCCTCTCTTGATCGCGAATTGCAGCGGCCCCAGCCTTCTACTATTTCCGATTGCGCGAAAGTCGATTCGATTCAGATGTCCTGCAGGACGCGCAGGTCTTTAGGTTATGTTATCAGAGCGATACATTACTGTTTTTGCTTCGATTGGCATCGGTGTTCTGGTTCTTTTGATCTTGCGTGTGGCCCGTTTCTGGCTTTCATGAATACTTTATGCGCATTGCGCATTACGCCAGTGGATGCGCTATCTAATGAATGAGTGTTTGAGCTGAGGGGGATAGGGATTGTGCTCGACCTTGTATTGATTTGAGAAGTTATGAGCGATGTGGATGGATGGACGGGATGGCATTCTTTGCTTTGCGTTGCATTGCATTGTGCTTCTGCATGGCATGCATTAGATATCCGATGGTCCTGCGAGGGAGGGGAGGACGCTAGAATAGGGGATTCATCAGTCAGATCAAACGCTCCTACTCTTCTCAATATTTCGATCTCTATCTTTTCGTCTCATAACCTAGATCATTGAGCTGATTCGAAGGTGATGTATGGCCATGGTATGGTATCTGACGTCGCGTCTTCGGGATTTCGCAGGGTGCAGCAGATTAGTAAGCGGTCTGTCCAATTCCATGATTTTAACTTATTTCTCCTCTTACTCTCTTCCTCTTCTCCGTCCTTTCCCTTTTTTTTCTTCATCTTGTCTACCTTGCCTTTCAGAGGAGAATTCATTTCACGGCGGCTTCGAACTGAAGAGAAGGTTTGGAAGTATGGAAATAGTCGATTTGATTGTAGCACGGCGCTTCTAGGCGAGGATCGTGGGGATTCTGCCGATTTATAGCCGTCGTGGCGGACGACGTCGTTTTGCGGCAGCCTTCAACGGCTTGTCACAGGACCTGAGGGCTGCACACAGTGGCCCTTGCTAAGGTGACTAGCAGGATGGAGGCGCAGAGGGCGAGGAAGGATCTGAGGCAAGAGAAAAGAGAGAATTTGCAGAGCTCGAAGATGATTCGGAGGAGGATCTCGCCCATTCCGTTTCGATAGTATGTATATATAACTCTCCATTCTGCCTGAGTTACCCATCCGCGCATCCCCTATTCCGCCTGTACCAAGTCAGCGCCTTGCACGTCGCCGACACAACGTCTAGGCGGGAGGAGAATTCGAATTCAGTGCCTTCCACCATTGATTTGCTCACCTTTGGCTCTTAGGGCAAGCAAAACTGTGTTTATGTTTCAAGTACTGGTGCGTTTTCGTTTGTGTCCTGATATAGATACGCAATTCACTAAGCGCAGAATCTGCATTTCCTCGCTTGTCCTGCTTTTGCTCCTGCCTGTATTTTCCATCTCGCCCATTGCATTTCGACGCTATGCACAACTTTCCATTCTGCCTGATTTACCCATGTGCGCTTTCGGCCTCTACACAGTCAGCGCCTGGATCTCGGCTGGCGAAGAAGCCGAACTCCACGCTGCACTTCGAGTATGCAATTGCAATTGCTCTTGCTCTTGCTCTTAATCTTTCCTTCATCCTCCTCGTTGAATTCGGGCCATTTGCCGGTGACGAGACGGCGTGAGATGCCATAGATGATGAAAGCAGCGATGCCAAAGCAGGAGAGGACGATGAGCCAGGCTACCAAGAACTTCACGCAGAAGAGGACAAATTCGAAGACGGCGATGAGCATGCACCAGAAGGATATTTCTGATGGGTCGCTCACGTCGGGACACATCTCTGCTGGTAGAGTGGACATGGTGAGGTTGTGAGTTGGAATTGAGTCAAGTTCGGTTGTGGATGCAGCAGATTGGAAATAAGGAGTAGGTATGTAAGGGAAATGGGAAGATGGGGAAGGGGTATTTGATGGATCTGCAAAGGGACGCCACATGAAAATAAGAATGTACAAATAGGATATACATAAGTAGCTAAAGCTTGATGACCGAAGGGACCCCATGATTAGAGTTAGATGGAAATTAGGCAGGCGTTAGAGCAACCTAGAGTTTGGGCTAATAAGGATAGTGAAGGGCAGAACAACGGATTAACGTCAAAAACATGTGATAAGAATAAAGTTTCGTAGGATGAAAGTTAAGGGTTAACTTCCCCGGACTTGTTAGATGGAAGTTAGTAGCTTTAGAAGGGAGACGTCCTAGTCATCCTGATTCTCTTAGATAGCGTCTAGTCATTTTCTTAAAGTCCGTCTACATATGTAGGTGTTTCTACCCACTTTAAGAGTCATTTACGATTTCTAACACAACATTAGCACCTAAAATCTTCGATTGTCACTCATCTTTTCTCTTCTTAAAATTAACCTCTATAATCTCTAAGCCGTCACTGCCCACTGTCCTACTTATTCCCGGACCACAAATCCCACAGAGCCATAAAACCATCGATATGAAGGGCAGTACAAAGCAATTCGTCATCGGGATGAGTATCCTCTTCGGAGGAATCGGAGCCTTTCTCCTCGTCGTGGGCATCAGCATCTATTTCAGGAGACAAAAACACGAGGAAAAACAACAGGCGAAGCGCGACCGTGAGATAACGGCGAGAGAATCAGTCGCTAAAACCATGAATGGAATCGTAGTGCAGGCTGGAGATGGAAGTTGGGCCATCGTGCCGGAGGGAGACTGGATGGGAATGAGGAAGTATGATGCCGGTCGGAGGTTGGATGAGAGCGAGCGCGCCATTGAGTTGGCGACGAGGGGAGTGGTCGCTGCAACGGTGAAGGGAGTTGTGGTGCAGGATAGGTCTGGATATTGGGGTATCCTGCCGGAGAACGATTGGATCATGATGAGCAAGTCTGATGCCAGTTGGAGTGAAATGAGGAAGTATGATAGGCTGTTTAATGGGGAGGATTGAGAAATTAGAATGAAAATGAAGATGGATGGTTAAGAGGATGCTTGGCGATAGGGATCGATAGGGATGCGGTGATGGAGAATAATTGGGGACGGGGGATGGGGACGCGAGATTGAGTATCGGAAGAAGAGAATGGAATGGGGCTTTTTATAGCTTGCCCCTATTTACTGAAGAGACTCGGAGACTCTAAAAATGCAGACTTGGAAAATGTTAGAATTAAAACGATCTTTCATTTATTCAAACGTAACCTTACACACTTAGTAATCCACAAAGATCTGTTTTCATGCGAGCGTATTTCTATGGTGTTACTTTCCCTATTCCCACCACCACTTAAAAAGAAAGCTTTCCATTTATTAGACTTTTCCTTCATTTTGTTAAATCTTAAAAATCAAATGATGTTAAAATTAGCATAGAAATGAACCGTTCATGCTCTTTAGGCTGTAATGCCGCCTCGTCCATGCCTCTTATTGCAAATTCCAACAAGTCTGCTTGCTGTTGACGAATCAGCAGATACTTAACGTTTCCTTTCTAGAGATAACCTCACTAATAGATTGAATACAACATTGCGGCCCTTTGTCACATCTTTGGTCAACAGATGCCAACCACTGAAGCACCAGACACAAATAGTGGAGGCATTTCTGGTCTCCCTGGTGTGCTTCCAGTACATGGGACGAGGTCACCAAGAGCTGCGTGGGGGCACACTTGAGAGAGCCAGCTAAGATGGCCCGAACTTGGCTTCTGAGTCTTGAAAGTGTTTGTCACTGTAGGAATTGCCCGATTTTTATTGTCATCTGCATATTCTGCACCGTTCTGGGCATCGTCTGGCACTTCTCGACCTCAACTGGTAATCTGGGAATTTTCTCAACACCTAAGTCCCTGTTTCGTGGCTTAGATCTGTTCTGCAAAGATTGCTCCTTGATACTCCCAGTGCTGGAAGCTCCATCGTCCACATGTTTTTCAGTATCAATGCTCATTGCGAGGACGCTGGGATTATCCCAAAGTTCTCCAGAGGTGCAATGGCCAAGCTTCGCATCATAGAACAACCACTTTCATTAAGTCAGCCACGGTCTTCGGGTTGTGCAATGAGGGCCAAAATAGAGGGATTTATTCATCTTTTCTTTTAAAGAATACTGAATAACAAATGGGTGGAGACTTACATTTCGAAGCCATGAATCGGTTCGTTTTATATTGTCTTTGTTTGCCAGATACTGGTGACAACCCCTTAAATTGTTGAACAGTTCTTCTTGTTTTTGTCGCAAGGTAAGTGTCTGTGGCTGTGCAAATTGAAGATGTCGAGTTCGAGCTAACTGTTGTGATGGTGGTTGGAAGAGAAATTGCCCATAACTGCTAATTGTTAGCAATCTAAACGCTTTATAAAGGGAGCACTTTGAGTTATGGTAGTAACTTGCACCGACAGCGCCCTTAATGGTTCCTTCTTTGGCAAAGCTTCCAACAGTCAAAACTTACACATCCCTTTTTGCCGCAGCACACAATATAGTGTGACTGCTTGTAGGCTCTTTTCCTCCTAAGTAATAAGACTAGCCTGCAATACAACAACAAATATGAACAGTAAATGCAACGTATGCCATGCTCTAGCTTTTGCATCGACTAGTTGTCATTCCACATCTGCGAGGACATATATTCTACCGATTCTAGATGATCTTTGTCGCGAGCATTCTTTATTGCATCAGTTCAACTTGCAATGGCACTCCTTATTTCCACTGCATGCAACTCCATCTCTTCAGAACTATCTGTATAGCAATTTTTGGTCTTGAAAGTCCCGACTACTGGATTTTCAGCTGCTCAACACACACGGCTGCGTCCGGTTATTACACGATTAGAACGATATGATTTCCAGTTTTTTAAGACAAAGATCTAGACTGAATGCAGAGGAGCCATGCTTTGTATTCTTATGCTTGTTATTTTTACTATTGTGCCAATATGTATTCGGAATAATGCTAATAAAAACGCACAAAGTTCGAACATTACTCTTCAAATGAATGTTAATCATGTTATAGAAAATGCGTGCGTGCTTACGGTGACACGAGAGTTAGTGATTTGGGGGTCAGCTATGATTTAGACGATCAGATCAGCTATATTAAATGCCATTATAAATAGATGGATGATCTTATAGACTTATAAGATGATTTTAGATAGATTTTTTTTTTATATTTCTAGAGAATGGATAATATGTTAAAAACTATTATACGTATTTTTTTAAGAACTTAGAAAACAACTTAATAACATAATGATAATACTTGCCATGTTACAAAACCTCTGCTATCATCAGATAATAGTTTTTATATATAAAACAATATTAAAAATATCTCTATAATAATGAATTAAGTATTAATTATTTATGATATAAACTAGCTAAAGTTAAAGCAATGATCTAAACGACAAAGGCGTAGAACTCGCTATAGGAATAGAGCAATGAGAATGATGATTTTGAAAGAGAATCAGAATAGCTACACTAATTTAGATATTAGCTTAATCGTTTTCTGTTGTTTTATACTTACTTGTCTAGTTAGAGCTTAATTCTAACTAGATATCTTGTTTACCCGCCGACGGACGACACACGACAGAACGCACCCATATACATATAGCTTCATCTAAACAATAGCAACAATAAGTACCCTATGCAGCGCGAACCTACAATGGTACTTTATGTGTTGATGTATTTGGTGTTTACTAACACTTATAGTTGCTTTTCGTTTGGTCTAGGAAGAGAGAGAGAGAGTCGAGAGAAATATCATCTCGCTCTATTCGTCATGTCTCAGACACTGAATCGAAGGGGTTTTTCATCAAGTACTCAGTTCTCGGCGACAGTAGTTCTTGCTCAATATCAACCTTGTTTACTCAGCTGCAGCCTTGTCGTCTTCAGCCCCGAGGCTATGTGACGCTCGCCGGGCAACCAGGCCGTCATTCGCGACGGCAGCCTCGTCCCACGACGGTTTCAAAGAGGCTGTCGACCTTCGAAATGACCTAAGTCGCGATCAAAATCCTACCGACATTGGAAAACGTACGGAGTGAATATTGCTTGGACGACGCGAATGATAAATGAGGATTCTATGCGTCCTCGGCAGCCTTGGGGGTTATGTTGTCGCCCCGAACCGAAACAAGCCGACACCGATCTGCCAAGAGGGCTTGGAGGATTGTGACCATGGTGAATGAGGAAATGAGGCTTTGTGCGCAGTCTAGTGCATGGCTCAATCTTGATTCTCAGCAGTACCTATGGAGGGAGCATTGCCTCGGTGTTGTCTAATTTAGACGTGTTCGTGAGGCTGTTCGAAGTGGACGGCAGCAGTGGATACATGAGATAGATAGGTATACAGTTCTCTATTAGACTGTTACTCTACTCTACTCTACTCTACTCTACTCTACTCTACTCTACTCTACTCTACTCTACTCTACTCTACTCTACTCTACTCTACTCTACTCTACTCGACTCTACTCTACCTACTCTACTCTACTCGACTCGACTCTACTCTACTCTACTCTACTCTACTCTACTCTACTCTACTCGACTCTACTCTACCTACTCTACTCTACTCGACTCGACTCTACTCTACTCTACTCTACTCTACTCTATACCTCGAAGATGCTGCCATGCTGGTCTATCTGTATGTACATCCCCTCCCCCGCCCTCCCCCTCCATCCATCTCCATTCCGCATCCACACTTCACGTCTTGGCCGCCCCTATACATCTTTGCTTTGCTTTATACGACGGTGAGTGGTCCGGGGGCGTCACAGCCACCACCACGAGGCGTTTCCTAGTCTCACGCATCGAATTTGGAGAAGCAATCATCCTGCGCAATAAAAGGAAAGTTGTTGCCCCGTCTCCAGAGGTCGGTCGTCTTTCCTCCTTCTTTCTCTTGTTGCCGCTTCTCTCACGACAATTTTTGATGATTTGATCTCTACTCTATTGCTCAATCCTCTCTCTCCCTCAGTCGATTGCCAAACGTTCTGGCTCTCTGTTGAATCGTCATAATGCGCCCATTACTACTGCTTATCCTCAGCCTTGTCTCGACGACTTCCTCTCAACATCTCGCACGCCGAATTGATCAAAGCCCAAATAAACGCGCCGAGTACGTCGGCGGCTACGCCTGGACCACTGACCAAGTTTGCGGTGCGGAATGGTCCTCGCAATGTAAAGCCACAACCTACACCAACGCCTGTTGTCGAACTGGAGAGACCTGCTTCGGTGTAGTTGCAGCATATTGCTGTCCGACCGGTATGTATCTTCCCAGCTACCGCCCTGCCGAATTCTCCCTACTGACAATTACTAGGGGTTGACTGCCAAACTACGGTCTATACTTTACCGGCCTGCGCGGATCCAACTATGGACATGTACATATTGCAGGATCCGTGGTATATTTGCTGTAAGCCGGGGAAGGTCGCGGTCAAGGTGTATGGGGGCGGAGCGCTATGTATGGATCCAGATCAGAACGTTCCAGCTACTTTACGGTTGACAGTCGTATGTTTTCTCCTTCCCTTGCATTTCCTTTTCATTCCTAACATCCGTGGAGACTAGTCAAGTAGGTGTAGGTGCAGTCGCAACAACCCGCATCGTCAGCGCAACAGACCCCATCGCCAGCGCAACAGGCGCATCGAATGCCAGCCGAACCACGAATCTTGCTGGTTCCGGCACATCGCAAATAACAAGCGCCCCCACATCCACGTCCACATCCACCGCCGACAGCGGCACCTCGCAACCCCTTAGCAAAGCAGCCATTATCGGCATCGCCGTTGGGGGCGGCTTCGCCATCTTCATCGCCGTCTCCGCCGCCTGGAGATGCGGCCGGAACCACAAAATGCGCGAATTCGAACGCCAAATGGCGGCGATACCACCGAGGCCGCCGCAACAACCAGGACCGTATACGGTGTATGATCGTACCCCGCAGTACAAGGGACCCACGGTCGAGAGGGTGAGGCCAGTACCGCCGATGCAATCGCAGGGGCCCATGCAGAGCCCGACTATGAGCGCGCCGCCGATGGCTACGCAGACTATGAATCCGCCGCCCGCAAGTCCGCCGCCGATGAGTCCTTTGAGCCCCCGCGCGATGAGTCCGCCGCCGGCGTATGGGGCAACGCCCACGCAGGCGTATAGCGAGGTGCATGGGGAGGTGGCGTTGCCGCCGGAGTTGCAGTCACATACGATCACGAGAAGGCCGGTTGATGGCACGGCTGGGAGGTATGAGATGTGAGAGTTCTTTCCATAGATGGAGAAGGAGAGACTTAGCAATCTATTCATGATTTATGACGGAAGAAGAGGCGCACAACGATGAAGATTGCGGAATTGGGCTATATTGGGCCATGCCAAGGCATTTATCTTGTGATTGAGATTTAATTCCATTTAGAGAATTGCTGTAAATAAATATATTCATATTTATAATTATAATTGTATATTTGGTCAATATAGCAATATAAGGGGTCCATCACCCACTTTTAAGCTTGTGCCTGAATAGCCATCATTATGCGTTCTGATTGGCTGTCCACGATGACGGCAATTCCCGCCGCGTCACTTCCCAAGCTAAGAGCTTCAACGGACCTGGAAAGCTACCTTGCTGTTGCTCCACGGACATTTCCTCAATAAACACTGAACGTCAACGAAATCCAATCGAGGACTGCCAACATCGTGAGCTGCATATTAGAGCTTCTGCGACTTCGATAATCGATTCGGCGCACTGCCGCATCTGTCGAGCTTCTTGCGCGTGTTCAGGAGCTCGCAAGCTCAAGACAGATCACCATGCTTGCGCCAGCTGTTCCAGAGTACGTAGAGCCCAACTAAGCATCTCAGAAATATCTCGATGGACTTTCATGATGCCTCATTGATCATTCTTGCTCATTGGAAGCAGAGAACTGAACTGGATATGCTTGTGGCGGTCCAATTATGCGAAGGGGCTCATAAGCTGAGCACTCGGTGTCGAGATGAGATTTGCCGGCGAGATGATGCTGACAATAAGTTTGCAGGTTGACGGAGGATGTTATGCACGAGTGCCTCGAGGCGAGGACAGAGGCATTGTCGACGTTGAGAGAGCTCGGTCCTCCGGATTTGGTCCAACTGGTCAAGCAAGCAACACGGAATCATCTGAAGCAGGTATATCTGCCATCAGATCCGAAGCTTCAAACCAAGCTGATGTTGAATGATAGATCGGCATCTACCACCATGTCACAGGAGTCGACGCTTCTTCGTCCGCCAGCTTAGCAGCTTATATCAACACCCTCACATACACCGCATTCGATAAAACGACCACCAAGATCGTGGAGGGAACATACTGGTACGCACACCCACATTTAGTGTCTGGCGTTACGCTGACTCAGCCTTAGCTGCTACAATGCCTTCTCCCGAGTCGATATGCGAGTCCAAGTCACCATCCCGGGAACTGTCGAGAGCTACTGCATAGACGAGCGCGGAGACAAACGGGTCGCAACAGATGAATTATGGCTCGAGACATATCTCTGCAGTGTTCTGCGCGCATACTCGTATGCTGATGACGGGAGCGGAGATGTGATTAGAAAAATTATGGGTGTGAGGAGATTTAACCCGGTCACGAATACTGAGACGGAGCATAGATTTTTGCAGGCTGCTGAGCAATTGTTCTTCAGAGGTATGTTTAATGAAGCGATTTCGGGAAAATGAAATAACTGACTGGCGCAGGATGGCAACTTGGTTCGGATTCCATGGTTCAAGTCCCTAACAATGTCTCCAATCACTTGACTACTGGCCTTCTGAAATATTTCCATACCACTGGGCGCTTCTCCTCCGGTATCAACCTCTTCGAGAAACTGCGAGTCAAGAATATCGAGGTCTCCTCACTTCTAGCGAAGGTTCTGATCATGGGCAACGAAGAGGTTCAAGCAGTCAGAATTCTTCATGATGCTATCAAGGAGATTCCAATGGATTATGTTATGCTCGACACGCAGGCTGAATTTTTGAAGACGAAGGCTCTAAATCCAAGCCATCCGGAGTTGAAGGAAGAGAGACTCAAATGGGCTTTGGGATGCGCCGACAGAAGTACCATTGCAGCACCGAGTGAGTTCGGTACCTGGGCGAGACTGGCAGAGGTCTACGTTGCGATGGAGGATTGGGAGAACGCTCTTACGACCCTAAATTCATGCCCCATGTTCACATACCAGGATAAAGATGCGCCGATTATGCCGGAGCCAAAGGATGTATATTTACCAACGCTGCCAGAGACTCGTCTGGATGAGATCGACAGCGAACCCGAGTCGAAATTCTCCGAGCAGGTACACCCAAGTTTACTGGGTCTGCGCGCCGCTCTGTACAAGGGCACTTTCAAGAAGGCCTACAGCATTTTGACGGAAATGACTGCGAAGATTGGTTGGGATCAGTTGCTCAAGATTCGGAGTCAGGTTTTTGTGATGGAAGAAGAATATCGCACTGAGAGACAACCCACCGAGGAGAAGAGAAATCCCAGCACAGATGTCCTGAGAGGAACCCCAGATCCACAGGCCAGCGCCTCAGTAAACGGCGACGAAGCCTCCGATGCCGGAGATGCCGTCGAGAAGCCGGAGCAGACAGTGAATAAAGAGGAAGCCAAAGCCGGAGCCGAAGATGTAAGTCAAACGCTCCCCTGCTCAGTCCTGGTCCCAGCTAACACATCCCAGTCCGACACGACACAAGAGCAACTCGTGCGCTTCAACAACAAGCGTCTCTGCGAGCGTTGGCTTGACAGCCTCTTCATGGTGCTCTACGAGGACCTGCGCATCTACACCATCTGGCGCACCGAAATGGCACAGTACCGCGCGCAGTCTATGCAGTACAAGAAATCCGCCGAGGAGTGGGAGATCCTCGGCAGCCTGGCGCAACGTCTGCACCACCCCACCGAAGCGGCCGAAGCGTACCGCGCTTGTCTGTCGATCCGATTCAGTCCCAAGGCCTTGAAGGGCATATTGGGCGAGTTTGAGAAGGAGAAGAATACGAGGGAGACGGTACAGGCGGTGATTAGACTGATTACGTGGCAGTATCGGTGGTATTCGGAGTTCAGTCCTGAGCTGGCGCTTACGGTGAGGCGGCTGATTGAGGATGAGGGAGCGCTGAAGGTGAGGAGTATTATTCAGGCGACCAGCTTGCCGCAGAGTGTGTTGGAGTTGACGCACCATTATGCGGCGCTGTGTGCGGCGTTTAGGAGTAGTGGAACGGAGGGTTAGTGCTTCTGCAAAGCGGACTTAGTTGATGGGAAGCGGGGAGGGAAGAGGTGGAGATAGGGATTGGGGACGAGACAGGAAGAAGGCAGTAATGTTGTATGATGACCATGCTTAGCTTTGTACGTGCATGTGATATCATGAAGCGTTGATGACAGAGTAGCTAGCTTGAGCTGTGTTAAAAAGAAGGCATTTTTAAGAGATTCCTTATTCCTCGAATATCAATATTATCCCAATTCAACCTAGAGCAGCGTCCCAAATACGTAGCTTCAGGGACGCCTAGTCTACATGGGACGAATCGATGGCGAGAGCCAGAAGAAGATCGCACAACTGAAGAAATACATGTATTCAATAGATACCAGACGTCCAAACGAAGACCGTCCGTAGAAGTCGAGTCCCCGATCAGCATCCTCCATCTCCGCCCTCCGAACCTTTCCGCGCATTAACAACCAGGGACAACAATACAGCTCCCAATCTCAGCCTGGTTATCCCCTCCCCAACAGCTTGAAGACCTAAGCGGCCCATCCCACCAGATCCTTGCGCTCAATCAGCACATGGTCCATCTTCTCGGCCTCCGCCTGCTTCCTGTGCATCTCCTGTGCCTTCTTCTTCTCCAGCACCTCACTCTTGGCGCGCTCCAGCTCGCCCATCTTGCGTTCGATCTCGCTCACTCTGTGATCCAACTGTCTCGTCCTGAGCTGCATGTCTGCGATCATCGCGTCCTGCTGCATCTTGAGCGGCTTCGTCCTGGTCTCCGCGTCCGCCACGGCGGTGGTCTGGTTGCGGTTCCAGAAGGCACGGGCTTTCTCGACCTCCTTGACCATCTCGACATAGCCGCTGCAGACGCCCGTGACGATGATGTAGACGAAGCGGCCGATGAGGGCGTTGACCATGAGGAGGGTCAGGATTTGGACGAGGTTGAAGGAGACTTCGTCGATTCTGTAGGTGAACTGGCCGATGGGCTTGTCCATGAAATAGGGACGTAGGAAAATCATGGTGGGCAATGGTGGTTCGTGCGGTTTGTGAGGTTTGCGAGGTTTAGATGTGGCCGGGGCTGTGTGGGGGAGCTGAGTTTCCTGCGAGGAGTGGGGTTGATGATAAGGATGGCAAAGGTGCAAAATGGAGAAGTTATGAGTGATGGCGATGGAATGTTGGTGTTCTGGTAGAGTCATTTGAGTTTCGGGATGTGTGATATTAAGTTCAACTTACGAGTATCTCTTCGACATAGAGTTTCAATATGACACTGGCGGCAAATATTAATTGCATTTATGTTCAATATCGAATCTGCCACCCCCCAAAATATTGAAATAGTAATCCACTCAGTTTTCAGACTACAAATCACTCACATCACTTCATCTCAGTATAGTCACTCAAACCACTCTGTCTCTCCACTGTCACTCAACCCCTTCCCTCGTCCTACAGTCGCCCACGTCCCTATATCATAGATCCATCGCTGACTTTGAGCACATTTCAGCAGAGAAATTATATCCAAGAGAACGACGCTTGCAACCCTATCAGGATTCGACATTTTCCTGAAGCTCACACTAGTCCTCAATTTCTGGTGACCTTTAGCCTCTCCTGCCGCCCTCCTCTCTCAACTTTCTTTGATTTGGAGAGCCTCCATCGACAGATTTAATGATTGCAGTTGACATTCAGCTTCGCGGAATTTACGGCGCACAGCGAGACCACGGTCATCGAAAGGTATTCTGGCCCTCTTCATTCTTCCTCGATGCCTTGATTGCTTAACTGAAATAGATCTGAGATAGTTGATCATACTAAGTATATATCCACATCTCGTAACTCGTCCAGAGAACCGTACCCGAGGCGTAATTTGCTGAATTCTGAACATTGTCCTGTTTATGAGAAACAAATGCAGATCCAATGACGATGTAGTTGACGATGTAGCGATTCTCTGTCCGTGATCCTCGAATAATCAAGGGACGCTGCAGCCACGTAGGGAGACGAGAAAAATCCCTTTCTGCAGAATTAGGGTTTCACATTGCATAGGTAAACCTGCCAGTTTGAACTTCCACGAGACGCATTGAAGAGGACAGACAGCGTTCTATCTTCTGCAGGTCGAGAAGGGTCTTTTTATGAAGGGTTCCTTCGCCCGATGGTCCTTCGTCTAGAGCCATATCTGCGCCTTCGCGCCTGGTGATTGGACTTTGGATGGCTCTTCTGCTACCGCGCAAGCTTGCAACAGCTTCTCTTATCGTAATATTCATCCACTTCGTCTCTCCAGTGATACCCGTGCCTTGAGTACTGAGCTTACAGTCTTCCATCTCATCTAGCCAATGAATGAGTGCTGGAGGCCGCATGCAAGCTTTCCTGAACAAGTTCCTCCGCCTAGGCAACTTATTGCCGCAGACACATCTCCCACAACATCTCAAGTTGCGTCTGAGCGACTGAAGAACAAAGATGCCTCCGGCTTTCCATCTTCCGCGTCTGAAATCATCTTAATATAATCTTCACGGACTAGGTCGACGAACACTACTGGGAGATATCCTTGACGAATCAGGTAATCAGCCATCAATACTCTGCAAAGTCTGCCGTTTCCATCCAAGAAAGGATGGATCTGTACAAAGTAGGTGGACAGGTGAGTCGCTAAGATGATCGGATGAAGAATCTTGTCGGCATGGTTACGGTCGCGCCACTCGATATAGCGATGCATGCAGGCAGGAACTTCTAGATGATATGGGAAGATGCGCATCGGGTTGGATCTAACAGAAATAGGAGTTGAGCGGTAGTCTCCAAGCTGTATACGGTTGCCCCAATTGAAAGCATACAAAGTCTCCGCATCAGTTCCTCGAAGCATCATCATCGAAAGTTGTTTTATATCGGCTTCAGACATGCCAGCTGTGCCGGGATTATTGAGAGCAGCTTCAGTAATGTGACGGCTAACAAGAATGTGATTTCGGATCTCGGCGACTTGGCTCGCGTCCTTGCCTGGTAGAAGTTCTTCTGGGGTAGGTAAAGCAAGTTTTGAGACTTCAGAAGTTGACATGACATCCAGAGAATCGATATTGGAGAACACTTGTTTCTCGAGTTTGTCAAAGATGACTACTGCGTCGCCGAGATGAAGAGGGTTCCGCTCAAGAGATGTGCTTTGATGAGCATATTCACAAACCAAAGCCCGAAGAAGATCTGTCCTGGCATTACTCTTCTTTGAATACCATTCTTTTAGCTCATCGATTTCAGTGAGTCTCTCCTTCAAGTCTGATTGAGCCTGCAGATAAGGTTCGATGTTTCCAGGCTTAAAGAAGTTTTCCCAAACTCTACCAGATCTTGCTAAATCATCGTATTCTGGTGAGTCTTTGTTGAGATTTGCGAATGCTGGATGGTAGATTGACTTGAGTAAGTCGTCACGTGGCTTATTAGCATAGCGCCGGACAGCTTGTAGGTTGACACGAGAAGCAGAATTTGCTGTGACTCCCCGCAATATTTGGCGAAAGCGTTGCGCAAACATGGCGAATGTTGTTTGTTAAAGGTGTTTGTGGTTGACAGTTGTGAAGCAAAGAGGTGGGAAAATGGACAAATAAATAGTGTGTGGACAAGCTAATCACGAAACATACCTAGCTTCCAAGTTACTAACTCTCTGCGACTCAAAACAGGAACGGATGAAGGATATGAACCAACAACACAAGGCTGTGAGGCTGAGACGTCTGTCTATCGTCTCACATCTTCAAGGCTGAAAAAGAAAAAAGAAAAACGGGGCTGGGCCGGATGTAGTCCATTGGTGATTTCTGAGCGTCTATAGACCTAAGCAATGATAATGACCTACATTCTCCATGATATACAGCATGTCCGTTTCCCCCCAGATGTTCAGAGTAACCAACAGTGTCCTACACAAAGTCCATCCTTAACGCCGTAAGCAGATACATAACGCCAATACCTCGCACGCCTCGGTCCTAGTTATCTCCGGATGCCGCATCGGCACTCCCAACCTGTGACGCGCTATTCCAGCGAGTAAATAACGTTGGCGGGCCCTCCTCCATGTCCGGCACATCGCTCAAATCACTCTCATCATCGGCACTATCATGCACACTTCCCGGCGTACTTTCTCGGTCACCGTTCCCATATCCCCCCTCTCCATCCCCTTCGTCATGCTCGTCGCCATCGTGGCTTTCCTCGCCCTGACCTTGCGCGCTTCCACCATCCTTCTCCCTCTTCCCGCCCGCATCTTTACCCGCCCTGCGAATAAGTACCTGCACATCCGAAGCTCTGCGTGATTCCGATTTCCCACCCGCCTTCTCCTTCTCCTTCTCTTTATCCTTCTCCTTCCCCTCGTGCACACGATTAACCAGCACCTCCGCCCTCCTCAAGATCTCCCTCCGTCCCGGCGCCTTCGGCTTCGGCTTCACATTCGCGACATCTTCCACTGTGACTTGCACCGACTCGCTCGCGCCCTCGAGATTGCTCACAAGACTGCTCATGCTCATTGGTCCCTGGCGCGGCAGCGACGCATCGAGGGGATGTGCGCCAGCTGGTGGTGCTGCGATTACCTGCCGCGGCGGCCGAGGAAGATGGCAACCGACGTCTAACATCAGTGTTGCGTATGCATCGCTGATGAGATCGTCAATGGGCATTGCTTTCATGAGATTGGCGTTCAATTTTTTCAGCTCGAGCGCCTCCTTGAGATGATCATACACTGGGTGGCTGGTCGCTGGATCGTCGACCCAGCGCTCCAACGCCACTGCCATGTCTTCGAAATCCTCTGGCGGGATCGACTTGATGAGTTCGTCTTGGTTCAATTCGATGTGTCCGGAGCGACGGATCAGTTTACAGTACATGGTGCAGCAGTCGGTCCACACTTCGTTGTAGTGGTAATACTCCGTCGGTTTCTTCCTGACTCTCTTTGCCAAGGCCTCCATACTCGTCTTATCATGGGTCAGGTAAAGAAGCTGTACCATGAATTTCACATATTTAGACATGTACACGCAATGCCGTCCAGCACGCTCCAATTCGGTTTTCCACGCATTGACCACCATGGTCTTTGTGAATATTGTCATCTGATTTTGCGCTGCCTGCGCGATGGCATAGTCTGGCTGTTTGTTATCGAACACGAGATGTGCACTGCGTGATATGAAGCGGTGTTGCCAGTTAGACTTGTCAAGGGAGCGCAGATGACGGACGTGTTCAAAGATGAATTTCTCCCACGAATCATCGTCGGTAATGACCACTGCTTCGCCCTTCCTAATTGGATAGCGTTGGCGTTGGAGGATGTCCGCTGCCTCTTGAGGGTCGATGAAGCGGAATTGAACAAGTTTGTGCATGATGGAGACGATCTTGTAGTGCGGCTCAAGGATTGGCTCCGTACGGCTGTCTCTGGGCTTGGGACACGTCTCGACAGCCCTTTCAAGAGCATGTAGGAGAGAAGCCAACGATGGTCGAGCTGCTCTAGCTCTAAGATCTGGCTCATCGTCAAAACGAGTGAACATCTTCCAGTAACATTTAGCTAGCATGTAATGGCTCCTAGTGGAAAATTAGCAATAAGAAGGCGTAAGCAGAACATTCACCACTTACATCCAATAGTTGGGCTTCTCAGCAAGGGCACGTTTGAAGAGGCCAGCTGCGAAGCGCCATGCCTTGTACCGGGACAACTCTTCGTGGGCGGACTTTTTGTACATGCCCATATATCCACTCATATGTCGCTCAAAGTCATCCATATAGAATGGCTCCATATGGAATGGGTCACGTGAAGAGGCGTATATCCGATAGCCAAAGTCATGATACATATCAGACATCTTTTCGGCGGTCTCAAAAGATGCATCAGCATTCCGCATTGCGGTCGATATCGCCATCGTATAGCAGTGTATCGCAGATCGTTGTTCGGATATCAGCGGTGCCCTATCGCTATTCAGCTTGTCTGCCGACCACAACACATCCTCATCAAGCTCTGAGTCGAAGCATTGAGCCATGCGATACCAAGCCTCCCAATGATCGGCAGTAAATTGCAGTTGTAGGCGGAAGAAGCTTGCTGCAACCTTCAGATCATCAGTAGATCCTGCGGCAGTGCGTTTCTGAGCACGGAATCTTGAGAGGTTCATCATGCCAAGCAAGAAGTACCATCCTTTCTCCGCGAGTGCTGACTCCGTAGTATGGACAGGAAGGGTGTCTAGAAATTCTAATCCCTTCAGGGCTCTGTTCATGCGAAGTGGATTAATGGATAATTTGAGGTATTCGGTGACATTCCGAAGATTATGGCTTGTCTGCGCATTCGTCTTTGCAGCTCCGATAACTTGCTGCATTGATTCGATTGTAAATTTAAGCTCATCTCGAAGGAGGTCCTTCATATTCAACCTGTTGGCAAGCACAATGACATGATCGACAATCGAGATGGCTGTCCGCCTGTCGAGCTTTTCTTTCTCGCATCCATGGTCCGTTATCTCAAATACTCCAATCTTATCACCAAGTCGTAAGCCATAAAGATCCCACAGCACTTGGCCGAGGTAATCTTCCCATTTCTCAACAAATCTCATGCGAATCAGCTCAACCTTCATCATCTTGACGAAGATCTTATTTGATCGCTCGCAGCGAAGACGTAGACCCAAAGAATAATGAACGACAGCCAGGAATTCAGCCAAATCATTATCCATCGTCTTAAAACGATCCTTGTCTTGAGTCATTCCTTCTTTGACCAAAGTATAAAGTAAAGCCCAACTTCGGATTGACATTTCAGAGAGTCGAGTAAAGAAAGCCTTCAGAGAAGTCACCGGTGTGGGTGACTTGTCCTTCCCTTTTCCAACAACGGCGGTGTTGTCTGGAATTAGACCAGCAGCGACTTGGTCTTCAAGTAGAGTGCCCGCATAAAGCATCCTACACAAGTTTGCAACAGCCTTCATGGATGACATCAGATGAGCATCATCAATGATCTCAAAAGCTGTCTGGTTATTAAGCGCCAGGGTCAGAGCCTTGACTAATAATTCGTCAACAGCTTTGAGATAGCCAAGAAATTCCTTATGGCGAGCCTCTTCTGCAATTTCTGCAAACTTCGACGACTGTAGATAGTCTACAATAATCCCAATGCACTTGAGGTGGCAGGAGAATACCTTTGTCGGATAATCGATTTCTTGATAGGCTTCTCTTAGTCGCTGCCATAAATAGAGGCGCAACGACGGGCTACCATTATCAAGAAATTTCCGCATATTTTGGACGGCTGGAGGAAGAGTATGGGCACCCACTGATTCCATATCCGCGCGGTCTGTATCCGTTGTGGAGTCATATACTGAATCATCAATCACGGGCTCAAGAGCTTCGATAACTGTCAATGGATCCAAGTCTTCTTTGAAGAGATTGAGAAAGAAGTCCATTGTGGTGAGTCTCGAGATTTCTCGATCAGCTGCAGAGGCAGAAACTTCGGCCATTGCCACATTGTTGTAGAGTTCGATTTTTGGAATGTGTGATGTTTGGAGTAACTGCCGCACTTCAGTCCAGCAGAGTACCATATGCTCCCGGCTTATGTGTTCCGTTGTGCTGGCGAACAAGACTGACGCCCAAAGATACCGCACCGCGATTTCGCTTTCGGGGCCGTTCGGGTGGGCTTGCATGATATCTGAAACCAGTGTTGCCCATCTATCAAGTCGATCCTTTTCTCTAAGTTGAGAACTGATATCGACCATGCTGCTGGGGTTCGTGATGCTGATATAAATATCTAGATGAAGTTCTAGCATCATTTGTATGAACTCTTTCAGATGGTCCCATTTGGCGGAGTCACTGTCCTGTATCTGGAGCTCGTGATATTCCGCTTCCAGCTGAGATTGTAATGCTGGGTCCATAAGATCCATAAGTTGCATGTTGACCACTTTCAATGGTTCGGGCCACAGGCTATGCCGATAACTTTGGCACGTAGCTTTAAAGTATCGATATGCTACTTCCTCGATGGTGAGTGAATTCTCATTAATTGAGTCAATAAATTCTGCTATTCCAGTACTCCTCGTTATCTCAGCCTGAGTTTTCGTCCTCAAAGATTCAGTCTTCGAGTGATCAAGAAAAGCCGTCAATCCGTTTTTCTTAAGACTGCCTGTAGATCCCAGAATATCAAGGCCGTTAGCCGTATTGAATGTCTCAGACAGACGAGTGTCCCATTTGAGTACGACGGCGTGTATGTCGCGCATCGCAAGATTTCGGAGGTTATTTCCATGCTCTTGTGCCTTCTCCGAATCGACGATGGCCTGAACTTCAGCAGAACTACCAAGCTCTTGCACATCAAACTTTTCCAATAAACCCTGAATATATGCGAACATATACTCATCACCTCCGCACATTCTTTCGTAGGAATATTTATTCTCGGCATCAGGATCTGCAGGAAGAGCGCCGTCACCGTTCAATGTGTCTCTTTTTCGTATTCTCTTACTCCTCTTCTGTGCGCCTGTCTCTTCATCTGGAGTTTCTGGAAGGCCTGCTGTTGATTGCGAGCGTTTCCGAGTGGCTTGACATGATTCTTCGTCCGCCTTTGGCTCGCCTGAATCTTGCGCACGCTGTGCTGTGCTTTGGTCCTCCACAGGAACATCCACACTTGGCGTGGTCTTGTCAGTGACAGCTATTGATTCATCTGTGGGCTGGCAAGTTACGACAGCAGCATCAGCCATTTCAACATCCTGCGTTGGGAGATTAAGTGTAATGGTCTCTCCTCCGGGAACATGACCCGCAGCCTCTGGCCCGTCATCTTTGGAAGCATATAGTCGATATATAGCTTCACCAATGGAATGCCATGTGAACGTCTTTACGTCTCCTTCAGTGCGCGAAGTCCGTGTTAGCTTGCGTTCTTCGGGGGCGTCATCGAGTCTGATAGTCTTTAAAAATGGATAGGGGTCCAGATATTTTTTCAGCCGCGTTGGCATCTGCTTCTTCTCGTATGGCGACATGATAGGATGAGATAATGCCATGTCATCAGAGAGAACCTCTAGGAGCTCTTTCAACTGGACACCGGCAAATCCTTCTTCGAGATTTGCGGGATCCACTTCACCTAAAGTAGGATCATCGTCAACCTCGACAGCAGCCTCTAAGCAATACCGAGCGATCGACTTGCTTCCAAGAATTTCACCAACTCGAGCAGCTCTTCGCCACAATTCTGTGTCCGATTCGTCTCTTGCAAGAGCTTGCGTAAACTGTTCAAGTGCAGCCTGTGCCTTTGGTATAATATCGGATCTCGGAAGACTTTGCTCAATTCTGACTTGATGTTTTAGGCAATCCATGATGAACTGGCCATGATTCTTGTATGCAAGGTATAGGACCTGTGGCAAAGTGCTTGGTCCATCATCAGAAACAGGGAGGAACCCCTCTTCGAGAGGAAATTCGGGCTCAAGCTCAACATCCGGTATTTCTTGAGTAAAATCGGTCAAGCTTTCGGGATATTTGAAGACATCTGATTTGAAGAGGACGTCATAAGCCTCAGCGGCTTGTTCGTAGTATTTCGGGCCTTGGGCGTGCAGCTTGAGGGCATTCTGATAGAGCTTGAGCGCCTCCTCTAGCTGGATCTCGCGCGTGTTATCGACATCATCCTCGGGGTTCTCCTCAGGCTCGACGTTCAGGGCTGTAAAGGCAGACATGTTGATTGCCTAGTTGTAATCCTCCGTTATACAACCTGCGTTCTGTGGAAGACGTTGTGGGCTTGTCGCTGCCACGGCCGTCCTCAATTTATGTCGGCGCACTCTCCAATCGCCTATGATTCAGATGGTCAAGATTGGCCCCAGAGTTGACTGTGGTTCCATATACGATGGTTGCCGTATTATATTTGAGTAACGAGTCGTCTGAGGGTGAGAGCGCGGTATGTCATCGCGGAATTCCGATTCTGTAGTTCGATTTTGGATGTTTATCAACGTCTGAAGATGATGATGCGTGGCCGCATTATTCGTTATTCGGCTCTTCGCAGTACAGCGGCGGAGATGAAGGACTGAAGGCAAAGTGGGAGCTGTCGAGTGTCGCTGAATGGCAAATCCAACTCAATTAATCGCTGAGGCGCGGTACCACCGTCCCGAGTTTCGCGATTTCATACCCCAGCATGGAGCGTGTGCATATGGGGTAGCCTCGTCATGAGTTGGTCCTCAGCCTGGCCTGATCTAATTGGCCGAGAGAAACAAGGAAGGACGAGGCTGAGAGATGTGAGACAATATCATGAAATATCATGCACGTGACTCGAATTTAATTTAGCGAAGCAATTGCGGCGCCACAGTGCAGCAGGCCATCTTTTCGCGTCGGTCGGAATATTATCGCGTCAATGATCCATCCCAGATATACATAGACTCACTGTAGCTTCATCCAGCGCTTGAACCGAATTTCATTCACTCTTCCAACAACTCTTCCAACAACTCTTCCAACAACAACAACAACACCCTTTCCTATTATCTTCTACAACATCATCTCTCATCCACGACACATGATAACCACTGTTCCGCCATTATCCAGACGGCTATCCCCCTAGCTTCGTCATCCCGTCACCAATTCTTTGTACTCAGACCTCACACCCTTCATAACATGGTCTCGTCGAGGAAACGTGGACGGCAGGAGATGGAGTCTGCTGAGACTCCTGCTCCTCCGCCCAAGGAACCAGGGCGTCTGGAGCGACTTCGAAACATGTGGCAGTTTGCCAATCTTGCCCAGTGGATATTCCTCTTTGGAAAGGTTGTGAAGATCGACGAAGACTTGGATATCGAGGTTCGTCGCCACATAGCTCGTAGCTTAGGTTCTTAACATCGTGCTGATATTTCTTACAGGAGCTTGAGATGGAATGCATGAAGCCACATTCGACAAGGCTTCCGGAGATTGGACTAGCTCTCCTGAAATTCATCTCGTCGCATAGGGGTCTTACGTATGTTCCGTCGCATTACTTGCTATACAATAACTGACCAAGATCAGTCCAGAAATCTTCGACGAGTATACGCGCAGACAGTTCGTCGCCAGAGCACCAGAGCGCAATCCGTATGGCACGGAGGAGGAGCCAGCCAAGTTTGCCGACTTCGATGTCTTCACTAAGGTAATTTGCGCATCTCTCATAGTCTTATATACATGTGCTAATATCTTTTACAGGTCAAGGTCTTGCAGCAGTTGACGCAATGGACTTTCATCAACCCCGATCGTATACGTGAAAGGATGGAGGAGCAAAAGGATATTGATCAAACCTACTGGGTATGTTGGGCTTTCTTCTCCCGTTTCCCATTGCACATTGCTGATAGACAAACGCAGCGCGTTGAGCCATTTGGCTGGGATTCAGAAGATCGCACATACATTGTTCTTGATGACAATAGACTTTACCGACAGACCCAGCCGCCTCCGCCACCTCCACCGAAGGCCAAGGCTGCGCCGAAGAAGAATTCTAAGAAGGCTAGAGCTGCAGCGAGGGCCAGTAAACGGAGAAAGTTTTCCCAAGCACCAGCCAGCGATAACGAGGAGGATGCTGAACATGCCGAGGACGCCACAGAACAAATTACCCCAGAAGATGATGGCTTAGGTGGCGTGAAATGGGAGTGCGTGGCTATAACCTTGGATGAGCTTAACAACTTTATCGCTTCTCTGGCGAAAACTCGCGATGCAAACGAAAAGACTCTCAGAGAGGAACTTACCGAAAAACTTCTCCCGTTACTTGAGAAGCAGGAGGAATCACGGAAACGAAAGCAGGCACAAAAGGAGAGGGAACTGCTGAATCTGGAGAAATTGGCTCATGCCAAGCGATCCAGCAGAATTGCAGGGAAGCTGGAGCACCAACGTCAGGAGGAGGAAGCTCGGGAGGCTGAGAAAAAGCACCAAGCTGAACTTGTCATGGCAAAGAAAGAACAGGAGAAGTGGAGAAAGTTGGAAAAGGAGAGAGAGTCACGCATGCAAACGCGAGAGCAGAGGCTCAAAGAACGCGAGGCGCGTCGTATTCTGCATGAGGAAGAGCTTGCGAACCTGTCGGAGGATAATAAGAAGCTTGAGGCTGGAGAGGGTCGTCTGTCGGAGCGACATCTCAAAGCCGAGATTGAGAGAAAGAGGCAAGCTCTCGAGCAACTGCAACAAGAGGATGATTGGGTATTCGACTGCATCTGCGGGGCATATGGGCAAGTCGACGATGGCACCCTGAGCATTGCGTGCGAGAAATGTAATGTCTGGCAACATACGAAATGCGTTGGGGTCAGTGATGAAGATGCTCAGCGAGATGATTTCCAATTTATCTGTAAGACTTGCATTCGTCGTGCCAAGGAAGCAGAGGAGGCAAAGAACAGACCATCCATCAAGATCAAGTTCAACCGTCCAAGCTCATCGGCAGCAACTGCACCACCACTTCTGCCCCCCGTCAAGGAGACCGTCCCACGAGAGCCGGAGGAAGCGGAACGCAGTCATCCATCCTCGCCCGTTAAGCCAAGACTTGTCCAATCTTCACCGTCGCGATCACCTTACGATTCGCCTTATTCAAGCGGTCATGCTATTCTACCACCCATCCCCTATTCCAACGGAGTAAATGGGACCACAGCTCCGGCAACAGACTTTGACAGACGGCCAGTCAGTCAAGGATCGACACCAGCTGCGCCACTCTGGTCATCCCACATCAACGGAAGCACGCCAGCCCGTCCGATATTCGCAGCACAGTTGAACGGACAGAACCCATTCTCGTCGCCACTACCACATAGCCCGACCAGTCTACCACCTCCTGTCCCACAGCAGAGCTACTCGCTCTTGAACGGCCATGGTCCAGCTCAAACTGCATACACGAACCTTAGCTCGACGCCGGCGCCGAATGGGACTCGATACTCGCCCTATGACCAACTACCTCGCCGCACATCGGTGTCCTTCCCATCCCCACTAGCCACCGCACCAATCCTCCATGCAACGCCCACTTCGAACGCAGTCATCCCCGCAATTGTCCCACCCGTCGTGCCCGCCGACACCCCAAACGGACCCCCATCCGACTTCCCCGCCTCCACCACGGCACCTCAACAGACTGCCTACGCGAACAACGCCACCTACCACACGAACGCGCTGCCTCCGACCAGCGCTGGCATCTCGCCCATCAAGCAGTCCCCGCCGCCAAGGCCGAGCACGGCGAATGGGAGTGGTAGCTTCGGCAGCTTCAATGGCACGCCGAACCACATACCTCCGGTGGCGCCGCTGAGTCCGAGCCCGATGGTGGTGGATCTGAGCCCGCCGGTGAAGCAGAGCGAGCCGGAGCGCAGCCGAGCGAGCTTTGTGGGGAATGAGAATGGAAATGGAAACGGGAATGGGAATGGGAATAGAAATGGAGTCTAAAGCTACAGGGATGCCTGGGCAGAATTGAAATTGCGAGCAACTGGCGTTTGTCTGGATGGTTATAGACAGGGTAGTCTAGATGCTCTATGAGTCGGGATGAGGGTTGGGGCCTGGCTATGATTGAAATGCTGTAAGATACGAATAGATCGATCCAATGATTGATACATTGATACAATGGAAAAGAGACATCAAATGAATATACATAGGTATACGGATACATAAACAAAGGAAGGGGGCAAGCACGTGATCTCAGCCTTATGATGTCAATCTTATGGAATGCTGAAGGATTCAAGGGGGGGATGTGCTGTGATTGGTTGGATGGCGGCCTCGTATTCCCCTGGGAAGGCGATTGCAGATGGAAATTAATTCAAATTAATTGTATTCCTGGAGAATCCCTCCTGACAGCACATCAACACATAGTTTCGGGATTTATATCAGACCAAATAGGACAAAATAGGACAAAAGCTGTATATAGATAGTATATAAATAGTATAAGAGTGAGAGTGATTATTACCCCTTATATATGAATTTATTTATACTTGTATGGTACCTGTCCCCCCGTGATTCCGAGTATGTATGCCGTAGTGCATTGTTGTAACTATTTTGGGTCATTTTGGCTCATTTTGTCCCCATTTGGGTGGCCAAAACCCCTGCTAGGTGCCGTTGTTGCTGGTGCACCGCCGTGTTACAGGTGTAAGCGTGTCGCGAAAGCTGAAATGCTGAAATGCCTTAACAGAGCATCGATCGCCCTTGGATTGACGGAGGGAGAGGACCTAACGGGCAAACAACACCAAGCCATAATCATAATTCTACGACTTCAACGACATCTCACGAACTCACACCCAATTCCACTCAATTCCCATCTTCCCATCACCTATACATGATCCAGCGACAGCATTGCAACCTCTGCCACCATCGCAATGAGCTCCAATCGATAACGAGATTGCTGGCCTCGTATGCTTGCCTTGCGCATACGTACATTTAGAGTTTCACGAATTTAAAGACCACCACCACCACCACAACTCGACATATAATCAACCGACAGGAACCTGAGGGGCTGAACACCTCTCAGCTCTCCTCCGCACACCATGTCCTCTCAAAACTCCCCAGACCCGCGCCATTCATCCTCGCCTCCACAACTGATACCCCTCCAAGACCTGTCACGGCCGCCGGATCACGGAAGCACTGGAGGAGAGCACAGAGGACACAGCAGAGGCAGGAGTCTGCTGAGCGGGAATACTGCCGCCGCGGGCCCTGCGGTGCAGTATTCGAGGCTCGATGACAGTTCCCCGAGCCCGACGCTCCGCGTGCTCTTGCCCAATGGCCAGTACATGCAGCCGTCGGTCGAGGACGACCGCATCTCGAGCGACTCGCCGATGGAGGATCCGCATGCATTCCACATGGCTATGGTGGGATTGAGCATGCCGGAGAGCACTCGGCCTCGAGCGCCGAGTGTGAGGGATCCATACGGCACTTCGGGGTCTGGGGATTTTGATGACCTGTCGCCCTACTCGCGCTCATATGGAGATTTGAGCGATGGCTATCTCAATCAAGGAGCAGAGTCCGATGAGGTCCGACTGACGGATCCGAACTACCTGGCGCCCATAAGTGGCGCGCCCAATCCTTCGACCCCGCGACAGAGCTTCCAGAGCGTCCGTTTCGATTCACCACAGTCAGGGCAGAGGGGATCACGCTTGGGAGATGAATTGGCGTCGCCGGACGCAGCATATGGGCGATCGAGATCTCGGAGCTTCGGGAACAGCCTCAGTCCTGATTCTCGCCGGATATCGAGGTCGCCGTCGAGTGCCTCGCCCATATCGAGAGCCGGCTCCATCGTGCGGGCAATGTCGCAGCGTGTCGTCAACTTTGGCAATGACGCCGAATTGCCGGAGCCGGCATATCGCAGGAAGGACTCGATTATTGATGACGCGCCTCCCAATTCCGGGCTGCCTCCGATTCATATCACCGATGAGGAAGATATTGGGGCTGGGCCCGACATGTTCAGTCCCGTTGAGAAGACCCTATCTGTTCCCCAATTTGTAGAGTCTGTTCCACTGCCTGCTCCGCCGCCGTGGCCCATAACCAATCCGCTCAGGGGAAAGAGCTTAGGCATCTTTTCTCCTGATAATTATATCAGGATGAGGTTATGCGAATTCCTCGTTCATCCCTGGACAGAACCAGTAATTTTGATTCTTATCATTCTTCAAACGGTGCTTTTAGCAGTCGAATCGAGTACTGACGAGTTCACAAATCCACGAGCCAACACCTGGAGTGGCTCCCCCATAGATTTTGTAATGCTGGGATTATTTATCATATACACATTGGAAATCACGGCAAAGATCATCGTCTCCGGATTCTTCTTCAACGCTGAGGAGTACAGCACGAGAAAGGATCCGAAGCAGGGACTGAAGGCGACAATGATGGCAAAATACAGGATGTATTTTGGACCACAGCGCCAGCAGTCGGTGAGGATGCCACGGCACCTGGATGGGCCACCGATGTCTGAGGCGATCATCAGCCGGACATTCACTACTGCCATCAAGACACCAGCAGCATATCCTACCACGGTTGAGGAACAACAACGTTATCAATTGGCACGTCGAGCATTCTTTCGCCATTCATTGAATAGGATAGACTTTGTGGCAGTTGTGGCCTTCTGGATATCATTTGTCCTGGGCATTATGGGGATCGAGGCGAAGCGACATCTGTATCTCTTCAAGATGGTCAGCTGTTTGAGAATCCTTCGATTGCTATGGCTCACCAACGGCACGGCCATTATCCTTAAGAGTTTGAAGAAAGCTGCGCCGTTGCTCGTCAACGTGTCCTTCCTCATCGGCTTTTTCTGGCTTCTGTTTGCCATTGTCGGTATCCAGGCATTCAAGTCGAGCTTCAGCCGCTCCTGTGTGTGGATCGATCCATTAGGGGTATCAAATTATACCGACCCGTTTACTCTCTGTGGAGGTCATCTCGATAATATCACTGGAGATCCACTGCCATGGGTGTCTGCGAATGGGGCAAATGGCATCAGATACAGCAAAGGATACCTCTGCCCTCGAGGATCGCTCTGCGTAGAAGGACAATCGTTATATAATGGCACGGTCAGCTTCGACAATATCGCCAACTCTCTGGAGCTCGTATTCGTCATCATGAGTGCGAATACTTTCACGGATCTGATGTATTACACCACAAACTCAGATTATCTGGCTGCTGCTCTTTTCTTTGCTGCTGGGATCATCATCATGTTGTTGTGGCTTACGAATTTATTGATCGCTGTCATCACGTCTTCCTTTCAAGTTATTAGAGAAGAGAGCAAGAGGAGTGCTTTCACTGCAGCCATTGAGCCTCCTTTGGCAACATTAGAAGAGAAGCCTCAAAGCCGCGTCACTGCTCTCAAGAAGATTTACGATAAAACATTCTGGTTGTGGATATCGGTCATTGTCTTTGGTCTAGTCACTCAGGCCTGCAGAAGTGCGAAGATGTCGCCATACCGAGCAGACTTTATCTGGGTTACAGAGATCATTGTCACAGTGGCTCTCGATGTCGAGATTATTTTCCGACTTGTCAGCGATGTCCGGAAGTTTCACAAGAGCTGGAAGAATTGGTTCGATGCATTTCTTGCAGTGGTGACGACAGTTATTCTCATCCCACCAATCCGGAATTCTGGCCAGCCGTACGCTTGGCTTACAATCTTTCAGATCCTGCGAATCTATCGCGTGGTCTGGGCTGTGCCTATGACCCGCAATCTGATTGAGAAGGTTCTCGGAAACGCAACCGGTATTCTCAACCTAGTGTTATTTGTCTTCTTGATCACCTTCCTTGTGGCCATTCTAGCTGTCCAGATGTTTCGGGGCGACATCCCCACGTACGATGAAGGAGGCGAAACCGTTCGTACCAGCTTCTTCTCGATATGGAACGCATTCCTGGGGATGTACCAAATCCTGTCCAGCGAGAACTGGACCAGTATCCTTTACAACGTCACGTCCCACAACAATTACCTCAATACAGCATGGATGGGTGCTGCCTTCCTCATTGCATGGTTCATTCTCTCATACTTTATCCTGATCAATATGTTTATTGCTGTCATCCAAGAGAATTTCGACGTCTCCGAGGACGAAAAGCGACTTGAGCAGGTCAAGGCATTCTTGCAGAAGAAAGAACTCAATAGCTCCTCGAGCAACCTCTCACTGTCAACCATCTTTCGCTTTGGCAAGTCAAGGAAGGTCAAAGACCCACTTGACTTTGGGCAATCAACCATGGAAATGTTGCTCAAGGAAGCTGTTGTCAAGGATTTCCTTGATGACCAGGGCGAAACGTCTACTCCAGTATTGAATTCTTCTCACACGTTCGATAACGCCCCAGACATAAGTCCTGGGGCCCTCTCTGGTCTGTGGGGAAAGTTCGTGACGCGCGTGTGGCATCGGGAACCGAATCCGTTCTATTCAAGCATCCAATTCACCGGAGCCGGTGAAAGTCAAGACCCCAGAGCTATGGCTAAGGAGGCGGTATCTGCTACAGCGACGCGGAAGAGGGCTCAACGAGACTACTTGCGTCGACACCCAAATTATAACAAGTCAATGTTCATTTTCAAGCCCGACAACCCCATTCGACGGTTCTGTCAGAAGATTGTCGGTCCAGGCCGTGGATCAGACCGTATCGACGGTGTGGAGCCAAGCAAAATGGTGTGGTACTCCTTCTCAGCGTTCATCTATGCTGCCATTGTCACCATGGTTATCCTCGCTTGTGTCACGACACCGGTTTATCAGAAGGAGTATTTTGAAACTCACAACTTCGCCTTGAGAAATTGGTTCGTATGGACTGACCTTGCTTTCGCCGTACTTTTCACCATCGAAGCCATTATCAAAATGATTGCTGATGGTTGTTTTTGGACTCCGAATGCCTACTTCCGAAGCTTATGGGGATTCATTGATGGCCTGGTGCTCGTGACGTTGTGGATCAACGTCATCACGTCGTTCTTGAATGATGGTGCCATCTCCAGAGCAGTCGGCGCCTTCAAAGCTCTTCGAGCTCTTCGTCTGCTCCATATCAGCGACAGTGCCAGGGATACCTTCCATTCAGTCATATTCGTCGGTGGCTGGAGAGTCCTCTCAGCTGCATTCGTCTCACTATCACTGCTGATACCCTTTGCCATTTATGGAGTAAATATCTTCAATGGTCAATTCGCAGTGTGCAATGATGGCCAAACAGGCATCATCAATCTGTCAGACTGCTCTGGAGAGTGGAACAGTACTCCCTTCAGCAACGACTGGCCGTTCCCCGCGCCAAGAGTGGCTGCAAACCCGTTCTACGACTTTGACAATTTTGGAAGCTCATTGTTTATTCTCTTCCAGATTGTTTCTCAGGAAGGTTGGATTGATGTCATGTGGAGCGCCGAATCCATCGTGGGTAGAGGATTTCAGCCGCGAGATTTTGCGTCCCAAGGGAACGCCGTATTCTTCGTCGTCTTCAACCTCATGGCAACGGTCTTCGTGCTGACTCTGTTCATCTCCGTGTTCATGCGTACATACACCGAGCAAACCGGTGTAGCGTTTTTGACGGCTGAGCAGAGATCATGGATGGAGTTGCGAAAGCTCCTACGCCAGGTAGCTCCCTCGAAACGGCCGTCGAATAAGAATAAGCCGAAGTGGAAGGACTGGTGCTATAAGAAGGCTGTTCAGAAACATGGTGCTTGGAGTCGCACTATTACAGTCACTCTGTGTCTCCACCTGATATTGCTGATGGTGGAATACTATCCAGAACCATATTGGTGGATCCGTATGCGTGACTTCATCTTTCTGGTGTTCACAGTCATCTATATGGCAAACATCGTAATTCGAATCATCGGCCTGTCCTGGTCGCGCTTCCGACGCAGTTCCTGGGACCTGTACTCCCTGATTTCTGTGTCTGGGACGTTTATCACGACGATCCTACTGCTCGCCAAGTACGACTCCGTCACTTACTACCAGCTGCACAAGCTCTTCCTCGTCTCGATCGCGCTGCTACTCATTCCTCGCAATAACTCGCTCGATCAGTTGTTCAAGACGGCCGCTGCATCGCTGACGAGCATCCTTAATCTCCTCGCGACCTGGTGTATTCTGTTCTTGGTGTACGCGATTGCCATGACGCAGACGTTCGGCCTTACAAGATTCGGCAGTCAGGGCACGAACAATCTTAACTTCCGCGATGTGCCGAGAGCGCTGATCGTGCTGTTCCGGATGTCGGTCGGCGAGGGATGGAATCAGATCATGGAGGATTACGCGACGATCGAGCCGCCATTGTGCGTCGAGGGGAGCACCTTCTTTGACAGTGACTGTGGGAGTGATGCGTGGGCAAGGGCACTGTTCATCTCGTGGAATATCGTGAGCATGTATATCTTTGTCAGTCTGTTTGTGTCGCTCATCTACGAGAGTTTCTCGTACGTGTATCAGCGATCGAGCGGGCATGATATTGTCAATCGGGAAGAGACGAGGAGGTTCAAGCAGGCTTGGGCTACGTTTGATCCGGAGGGCACGGGATATATCACGAAGGAAGAATTCCCAAGACTTCTGGGTGAGCTGTCGGGTGTTTTCGCAATGCGGATCTACGACGAAGACGACTCTGTGCATAGGATCCTGGAGGATGTTCAGATGCAGGCTCCGGGGTCCAGGGCAGCGTCGATTGCAACGACGACGGGTGCCATGGGCATTGATCTACGCAAGCTGAATGCACGAATTGCGCAGATCGACGGGAAGAAGGTCAGGGAACGGCGGTATCGCTATAATATATTCTACGAGGAGGTGATGGTATCAGCGGATCCCGAGCGGGGCATCTCGTTCACAAGCGTCCTCATGATCCTCGCGCACTACAACATCATCAGCGACAACAAGAGCCTGAAGTAAGCCCTCCCTCCCCCATCTCCCTCGGTCCCCAGAGCCCATGCTAACCGGCCAACAGACTCGACGAGTTCCTGCGGCGCCGCGCGCGCCTGCAGCGTGTGGAAGAGGAGGTGCACCGGCGCGTCGTCGTCGGGTTCTTCGGCATGGTGTACTGGTCGCGGCGCTTCCGGCGGCACATGCAGCAGCACACCATGTCGCGGATCACGGACCTGAGCGGGTTCGAGGTGCCGGAGATCGTGGTGGACAACGAGACGGACGGCAGCGGGGCGGACAGCGGGGACGACGACGTGGCGAAGATGCGGGCGACTGTGGACTTCGCGGACGGGCGGAGCAGCTTTCGGGAGATGTTCGGCCTGGGCGGGCCGGAGGGGATGGGGCATGAGAGGGGGAGCTCGGTGGGCAGCGCGGGGAGCGGCGCGGCGAGCCCGAGTCGCAGTCCGCGGCTGCGGCCGCATCGGGCGACGGGGTCGGGGGGCGCGGGGGTGGTGGATCTGAGTGAGACGGTGCCGGGGGCGAGGGAGGGGGTGCATAGTCGGCATGGGAGCGCGGTGGAGGAGATGGCGGTGGAGGCGTTTAATGAGAGTGCGTGGGGGGAGAGTCTGAGGAGGAGTTTTACGATGAGGAGGCCCGAGGGGAGGGATGGGGGGTGAATGAGGGCGAGAGCGGTGATCTGATCTGATCGGATCGGGTGATGGAGCGGGAAGGGGTAATGCATAGAAGAGGTCTCGGAGGCGAGTGTTTTGTAAATGCGTAGGATGCGCAATGCGGCGATCACAGTCATTCTCTGGCTTTTTCTTTTTGGTTCGGGGAGGCATATCTTCGGGGTCTGGTGTCACAGACGGGGCGTGCGGTGCATACATAGAGCGAGGCTGGTGTTCGGTTCGGTTTCGGTTTCGGTTTCGGTTTCGGGATTCACGGCGGTGGGAATGGTTGGTATAGTGCGCACGTTTGATTGATTGACTGATTGAAGCATGGAGTCACGAGGATGGGAAAAGAGGGGAGAGGAGAGGAGAGGGGAGGGGAGGGTTGTGTAGGCTATAGATGGAGAAGCCTGATGATACCTTTAGAATAGAATAGTGGATGTACAGACAGCTTAATTCGAAACTTTCTTAATGATTCATTTGGCCTGCTATAGCCTTATTAAATAATTAAGAATTAGAGGAGGAAGAAGAGGAGCTAACAAAGTTTAAATTTGATACTATGTCAAGTGACGGGACATGATCTACTTTATTACAACCAGGACCTCATCACATTCGACTCATTCGACTTCACCACTGCTGCGAGATTCCAGAACACAATGGACAGCTTCAGCGGATTTCTGCCGCATAACTCGTGATTTTCATGATTTTTCTTGCTAACCCTGTTTCTCAGCGATTCTCAATTTCTCAGCGACTCTCAATTTCTTAGTGATTCTTAAAGATGACGAGCTAGATAGTCCTAAGTGCTAGACTGCAGTTTTACTGTTTACTTTTTACTTTTTACTTTTTACTTCGTACTACTCATCTGTTACGAACGCGGTAAGGCCCGAGGCCATAGGTTAGCAGTCACGGGATCGAGACTTGAGAACTTCAGCCATGAACTAGTCACGTGATGGATCGGTGGCTCCTTGAGGATCCATCCGGTGCTCGCCCTCCAGATGAAACGTGTTTCACAGGAGGGTTTGAGAAGTTATATATTTATATTTATCTTTATATATAATATACTGTATACATATTTTTTAGCTGTGCTGAATGATTAGTGAAGATAAGTTTTTAAGGGAGGACTGTCGTATCATGTATGCAGTGGTAATTTCAATATTATGAGGAGGAGCGAGCGCACTATTGAATATCGATCGCATCCACAGCGCAGTTGCGTAGTCGCATCGCATGATTATCACATTTCCCGCAGCCTCCCGTCTTCTTACCCTCCATCCCTTCTACGTCTCAATCAAAACAGTCTCTCCTCACATGTCTCCTCACACGAATCCTGCGATGCTGCGTTCATCCATCCCCCCCAGAGTCCCAGACGCATGCAGCGCCCTCTGCCGAAACAGCGAAGTCGTCAAGGACAAGGACGACAAGCATAAACACAAACAAGCGACTTGACACTTGACTTGCGACGCAACCGTGCGCCAGGGGCGTTTAAGGGGGTCGCGGCCTCATGCGCACGCTTGCGCAGGTACGTACGCATACGTCGGTACATTGTGCGTCTCCCTGCGTCTCCCTGCGTCTCCAACAATGCTGAGACGCGCGCACGTGCAGGTTCCTGGACATGTTGTAACGGACGACGCATTGTGATGTATTGGTGAGGTATTGCATTCCGTCGCGTTGCTAGGGGAAGTTCTCGGCGAAGGGGGACGGGAGGGAGGTGGTCTCATGTTCTGCTTCCGGGACAGGGCGGAGTAAGTAAGGTAAGGAGGCCTTTCATCTTATATCAAATCAATATCATCCCTATCCTCTCAGCTCTGGAAGGAGTATTGCTTGCATTGTTCCTTGAAGGTCGAAGTCGACGGAAGAAGGGTTGAAGAGAGAGAGAGAGAGCGTTCTCAGACCTTACATTACATTCGTTATTCGTTATTGCCGTTTGCGGATCTGCATCTACATATCTACTACAACTTACATTCTTGGGCTGGCCCTCTCTATTTTCTTCACACTTCGACATCACGAAAACATCGATTGAACGCCTTACGACGAGGACGCACGGCATAGATATATAACGACACCATACGACGGATTTGATTGCATTGTCTGTGCTGCTGCTGGTTGAGAATACTCCCGAGCACATTCATTCCTCGACTCTACGTACATACACCAACACATCAACACATCAACACATCACAACATTACGCTTCACATACACAACTATCATCACCACATCACCACACACCGCAACACCCACCACAACCATCACCATGCGCCACCCCTCCTTCCCCACGCTCCGCACCTCCTTCTCCCTCACCTCCATCCGCAGCTCCTTCCGACGCTCCTCATCGGCCTCGAGCACCTCGTCCCGGCACTCACGCGCAGACGCCGTCTCCCCGTCGACCTACCCCGCCGCCTGCACACACCACGACGCGGCCCTGCCCTTCAACCCGCTGCAGTCGCACCCGATCGTCGCAGCGGAGGAGCACAGCCCCGTCGACACGGTGCGCAGCATCATGTGGCGGCAGCCGAGCATCGCGGGGCTGGAGGAGGAGCGGCGCAGCTTCGGGCGCGAGATGGGCGTGCTGGAGCCGAGGCCGGTGGTTTTTTGGATGGGTGTCGAGGAGAGGATGAGTTTGTGAGGCGGAAGGGTGATGGGAAGCACGATGGGGGAAGGGAGATGGACTGATGAGACGGGATGCTTGGTCGGGGGTTCTTGGGATATGGATTGGATATGGATATGGATATGTAATATGGATATGGATATGGATGACAGCGGAGGAGTAATGGGCGTACACGGGGTGGGACGGGCGGGAGAGGATGGGAAGATACGACAGCGATGCGATGCGTTTTCTAATGGTGTTTACATACTTCTTGGAACTCTGGCTGCCACTCACGCGGCCTGTTCCGTGTCGATTTTCGACATTACAATCAATTCTTTGAAACTCGCTTTGATCCGGGCCAAAGCTGTGATTGGATTTTGTGCACGTGTGATGCATCGTCTTTCCCGGTCGAGACGAGACGCTCTGAGTATGCTTCGGTAGTTGACTATGAGTGTCCTAGCATCGGCATTGCATTGGTCATGGGGGTGTATCTGACTTATACTGCGGACTTCGAGTCTGAGTCCGGCTTGTAATACAAAGCGACTCTTGTATCCAGTAAGACATGATCGTCCGCGAAAATAATAATATTCATAAAGCGACTCTAATATATATGTATGATCTATCAGCATAATCCATCTAAGGTAAAATCATAAGATACAAATATGACAATGTTAGCCTCTTAAAAGTTAACAGTATAAATGCGATAATATTTGCATGTCTTTATATTATTTTTCGACCTTCAATGGCAGGACATTAATTTTAGAATTAATATTGAATAGTATAATATTAAATAGTAATATACAACTTAGCCTCTACTCTTATATAAAAAGGTCTAATAAGGTAATTTATCATACTAATTATACATACATTTTCTTACAGCCTACACTCAGCTGTTCGCCAGTTCCCCAGCGTCTCACACATCTACACGCTAAATAGCAGAGACAACCGACTTCAGACTAGAATTGCAGCTTCATTCGTAGACATTGACAAAATCTTGCATTTCTCAATCTTAGTATCTCCGCAGGTACTATCTAACCACAAATGCAGCGCAGCTTTGCCTTGTATCTGCTCTGCGGGAGACGCAGTGCAAAGCGCTCTATATACAATGAGCCATCTCGGCCGAAATATGCAACGCAACACCATCCAGGCAAATGCCACCACGCCAGACCATATCTACAAACTCCAGCTATCAATGGTATCAATCTCGCATTCCCCTTCAACATGCACATGGCAAGAAGAACTCCTCAAAATCACCCCTCTCTCACAGTCATCAAATACCCCTCCGAATATCTCTTCTCCTCGCCATCGTCCCTCCCATGACATCTATCGTTCCCACAACATATACATATAAGCGCCTACTTCTTTCCCCTGTCAATGCTAACGTCCAAACTCCACAAACTATCCCAAATCACGCTCTTCTTCCCCGGACTCGTTCCCGTGCTTGTTGCTCCCGCCGCCGCTTCCCTCTAACACACGTCGTCAGCAAATCGCCCGTCAAGGCCCAAGGAGACTATCAATAGCCACGGAATGAGAATCGCGCACCTCTAGCCCGCTCGAGCTCGCCGAGAGCAGCTGCGGCGGGTGCTGCTGCTGGCTCGCCGTCGGTGTCATATCCGTCGCTGTAGCCGCAGCCTCGGAGCGATCGCCCTCTCCAATATCAGTCTTCGCACCAGCCTTCGTAGCCTGTTCGGAGTCTTCAATCACAGAGTCCGGTCGCTTGACAGACGTAGACGCAAACGGCGCGGCTCTGCGGGAGTTATTGCTGCTCCGGCGGCTATCGAGACTGCGACTCAGCGTCTTACTGATATTATCCACCGCGCTGCCGGATTTGTTCTTCGAGTGCCGGATGCTGCCCGTCGCATCCACGTTCTGCTCCGCGACGGTGCTCTTGCCCAGACTCGGCGTGAGGGGCGGCGCGCCGGGTTTCTCCTCCGCGGCATCGATGAGGTACCACCGCAGACCATCCGAGAGATCGAATGGATTGTCGTCCTCGAAGCTGTCGCCGCCATTGCTCGCCTCGCTGATGGAGCCGCGGTCGCCAGCGTTCGAATTCTGCGCCGTCATCGACTTTGACAGGTCCACTACGCGATCCTCAATCTTCTGAATGCGTGCGAGGAGCCAGTCGCGGGTGCGCAGTTTATGCGATTCCTGCTCGCGAAGAAAGTAATGCGGAGCACCAACATTGAATGCTGCCCAGGCGCCGTTCGTTTGGTTGCGAGTAGGGAGGAATAGGGCGAGGTCACCCTCCTTGAAGTGCTTGTAGGCGATCTTCTCGTGGGCTTCCTTCTGCGCAGCGTGAGACTTATCCCGATACATACGAGCGTCGCGGGTCGCTTTGCGGGCTTGATGCTCGGTGTCTTTTATGCGCTTGACGATCGTTTCGCAAAACGCCTCGATATCGAAGTTGCCGATTGCGGAGAGATACGCGTCATATTTCTCGCCTTCGACCTCGGAATCTTCGTTCTGCATCCAGTAGAGGAGTTCCAGCTCGCCACTATCGATCATTGGCTTACGTGTTTGGCCTGATATGCTTCGTCGCATTGCTGAGCCAGGATCGGACGAGTCGTTTGCATTAACTCTCTCTGTTCTTGGAATTCGAGTAATAATCATCGAATCTCCCTCTCTAGAAACAGAATAGCAGAGACGGTCTAGCAGTCTAAGCATGCGATCGTTCTGCGCATAAAGCCGCTGGGTCAGATCCTTTGCACGCATGGTACGACCATCCAGTCTAGAATTGATACTTTCAAGCTTGCCTTGTGACGTTTGGAGTCGATCTTCAACAGATCTGAGCTCCTCTTGAAGACTTCCAGCCTGGGATCGAGAACTAGCCAATTGCTCAGTTAAACTTGTGACCTTGCGCTCTTCTTCCTCGACTCGGCTGCGCAGGGCTTCTGAACCAGTTCTACCTTCTGCAAACTTGGCTCTCAGGCCACTGAGTTGCTCCTGATGTTCTGCCATGTCAGACTCCAAGGCCGCAAATCTAGCTCGTTCCTCGCCTAGGGTTTCGCGTAGGCGGAAACCTTCTGCTTCTTCAGAGGCTATTTTTTCTTTTACAACTGCCAGCTCCTTTCTGACTTCTGATAACTGATGTTGAGTTGCATCGCGATCAGATTGCACGACAGCAAGGTCTCTTTGGTGAACATCTAGCTGAGCCACAATATCCTTGGTTCGAGACGACAGTGCTTCTGCGATGTCACTAACTTGAGGTGGGATATTTGCAGAAGGAAATAGAAGCGAATGCAAGTCATGGAGATATTTTGTAACCTCTTTCTGGATATCCACGGCAGAATCGGCATGGGTTCTGAGCTCTCTATTTTCCTCTCTCAGCCTTGCCAATTGTTTCTCCAAGTTCTCGTTCGACTCTCGCTGGAGTTGAGCATCATTACGAAGGAAGTCAACTTGACCTTGGGCTTTTTGGGATTCAGCCTCGGCATCGGCTTTAGTCTTATTGAGCTCGCTCCGTAGGGCGTGGAGTTGCTCGTCCAAGGTAAGTCTCTCATTCTCTCTTGATCCAATAACACGGTCGATACTATCCTCGTAATCCTCAAGTTGACCTTTGAGGCGACGATTATCATCCTCAAGGGACTTGCGTTCGGAGCCAAATTCACGCTGCTGCGCCTCAAGATTTCTCATTAGGTCTTGCTTTGTTGAGATAGCTTCCTCAACCTGGCTTTTGAGGACTTTGACAGCCGTAGTCTTCGCAGCTGCTTCCTTCTCAAGGCCGGATGCTCGTTCACGTTCCGTGATAAGCTCCGACTCCAGGTAGATCAGTCTCTGAGTGACAGCCTTCTCATCTAAAGTCTTGTTCGCCGAATATCGTCGCGATGCCACAGAAGAGGGTCGCGAGATTTCATCTTTGAAGTGAGGAGAGCCAACAACATTGCTTCCGTCCTGCTCGTCTTGACTGATGCTGGAGGGTAGTTGGAATACATTTCCGGCTGATGTTCTCGAGGTTTGGCTTTGTTGATGGAGTAAACTTTCAAGCTTACGAACACGACTCTCTGCCCCTTTGAGCTTGGTTTCAATCTTGCTCTTCTCGTCCTGAATGCTTCTGATCATGTCATCATCGCCACGAACAAGAAGAGTGCTCCGCCCAAGCGCTGCTTCATGGAAACTTCCATTCTTGAAAGCTTTGGCACGCCTTGTCTGTTGCTTGGTTGGGGAGTTTAGATCCGAAAGAACTTTAGAAACTTCAGAGATAATATCAGGATTTGCATTAGCAGAATGTAGCCTGTCGACCAGTTCTTCAAGATCTTGCCTGGACGTCAATGGCCACTGATCTTCCTCTCCTAGGAGGTTAACCTCGAGACCTATGACTTTGCGGTCAGGCTTGTCTTGCCAGAAATAGCAGCCTGTATTTTTCTGCCATTTCTTTCGTCTTCTGCCTTCTTCATCCTGGAAGATAGCCATTTCATTTGCAAGCGTAGATGAATCGCTTTTCATTTTTTCAGTCCATTCACGACGTCTGATTGCCTCTGCAACGAAAGAAGCGTAGACGATAGGAAGCCTTTCCACAAGTAGCAGTAACTCCAGTGCTTTTTGGTCGTCTTCCAGAATCTCCAGTGCTGCCGTTCTCTGGTTGACATCGGTGCACATAGTATTAAGTGTTGCGATACCCTGCATGATCTCAACTGCTTCTACAGCAGCCTTGTTTCGCATTTTCGTTGCCGCCATTAGAAGATCGTTCATCTCCACACATCTGTTTGACAGGCTCGGCAAGAAACTTCTCGTATGGAGTAGTGCAGTCTTGGATGCTTGAGATATCGATTTTTGTGTGTTCGGATACCCCAGCAGGGTTTCATGATCGTTCTCGATCTTTGTTGCGATGGCTTTGATATCCTCCATCAGGGTTATAGACTCTTCACTTCGCGCTGAGGCAGTAGATCCAACGTTATCTTCTTCCCGTTTCGCAACCCTATCCATACCAGACCCTAACTTCTTGAAATCACGTCTCAAGTCTTCAAGGTTGGCCTTGAACTCTCCGATAGCATCACGAGAGACAGTTTTCGCTTGCTGGACTTCCTTCAGGTTTAACAAGTCTACCAAATTTGGTTGATTATTCCCGTGATTTGAATCCTGGCCATCAATAAAGTGGAGAATATTCGATGTCGACGGCAACAACCTCAAGAGGCTTAAGCTCTGGTCCAACTGATCAATCCGAGCTTCATAGTCTGTTATGATATCTTGAGCCCAGGTTTGTGCCTCGCCGAACTTTTGTTCTAGCCCCGCAATATGGCCAGCCAAGTTGACAACTGCGATATGCAAAGATCGTGCAATAACAGCTACCTCTCCATACCGTGCTTGTGCTTCTTCGGACATATAGGCGCAGTCGTCAACAAGTTTGAATGTCCATTCTTTCCGTGCCTTGAACAAGTCCTGCCATGCTTGTAGATCATTCTGGTCGGCAATCGTATCAGGAGGACTGTCGATCTCGTAGGGTTCGGGCATCGAAAGTAGCGATACGTTCGCCATGGCGGCGCTTGGTGAGGAGACATTAAGAATCAGTCGATTATATATGAATATTTCGTGCTATGCCACCGTCAGCAGGAGTGATTCAACAGCTCAGCGTCTGTGGTCTGGACTCAGACAGGCTGGCATTGACTCGACATGAGTTATACTATCAAACTGCCATCTCCGGACCTCATGTGCTTCTCCACTTATGCCATCGACTACTACGTACCTCTGTGAGAAGGGTCTGAGCCCGAACCGACTTTCCTCGTCCTGTGAGACATATCTGGTTCTGTATACTCACTCCACCTTTGTCGGCGACCCAAGCCTTGAAGGCGTCCAACCTATAAGTCTTGTAAGCACGAGTAGATGAGGACCTCTCAGGTAACACTCACGAAGCAAACTGTCCAGGCTCGGATTGCAAGCGGGCACCCGACTGTGCGATATATACTTGAAGCGCCATCTCCCCCTCATCAGTCTGCAGCTTCGAAAAGCTTCATATATGAAGAAAATGCAAAGGGTCGCCGCGGATGATTATGAGTGGACTTGGAAGGTCAATGAGACATGGTCCAGCCAGAACTTAGCCTCGTCTTCAATGTCACACGCCACATGCGCTAAGGAAGGCTAAGCAGTTGAGCCACAGGCGACGCGCTTATCTGGACGCGCAGACGCGGGGATATCAATATCATATCCAACTCTACAACTCTACAACTCTACAACTCTACAATTCTACTACAACAATATAACAGACACACATTTTCCATACACAATAATGCCTGCTACTGAAGCTGATAGCGCGACTGTGAGCGGCTTTGCCGACTTAGACTTGAGCAAAGATGATCCATCTAATGCTACAACAAATGATGGTTTTACGGAGTTACAACTCTCGGAACTGGAACGCCAAATACTTGATCTATATGACCGTCTTGAGGAGTTGCAGCTCGAAATTAGCCTTCTCAATGCACAAGCCAAGTCATCTGCTAGTAAGTGCATTTTTGGGGAGAAAGTATATTCACGTGATCTAAGTCTCTCCAGTAACCTCCGATGCTGCTGCTGAGCAGGATATTGAAGCCGAGCAGAAGGCTCTCCTAGAGGCCAAAGCACGTTACTCTTTGAGAACAAATACCGTCGAGAATGTCCTTATTGCGAATCCAATCCTCAAAGCGGTCCATGCTGGATCTAACGCCACTCCGATAGAGAGGTTTGCAATAGCACAAGATTTACTCTAACATCATCATTACTAATTATATATCAGAGACCTACTTCCGCTGATCCAGCAGCGAGACAATCTTTCTGTTCAACTAACAGACACGACGTCCAAAGTGCTTGCCGCCAAGGAATCTCTCACAAAAATCGAAGTTGAACATATCCTCGTGGCTCGCAAGAACACCGAACTAGCTACTACGATGATAGCGTTGGCTGAGGAAGCAAGCACCCAGAAGAAGGACGACATCAAGGATCCGAAGACCAGAGAGCAATTAGATGAGTTAGAACAGGCTCTGAAGACAAGTCGACAAAGATGGAGGATCATGAAAGGTACTGCCAGTGCTGTTGTGGCGGGAAGTGGTATGGATTGGGCGAGGGACGAAGTATTACGAGAGCTGGTGCTGGACAATGAAAGCGACGAGGAATAATGCATTGTGATTCATGGACTCTCTGATCTCGACATATTTTTGTCTTCCAATGTCACATTGGATCATAAAGTCACAGGCTTCAAGGGTGGTTACGGCCTTGACCATTCTCTCCGCGACTTTCTGCTCGTGCCGACTTATCTCTTCTTTTCTTCTCTATTCGACAGAATTGTGCTGCTGTTCTGGTACACCCACACCCTATTCACGACGAACAATGCATTTCTTTGTCTGTTATGGAGAACAGACGTCTCGATCTCGGTTCAGGGGCATTTCTTCCATCGTCTCACAATCCCATTATCAGTATAAATAAAGGCTCGGCTTCATTTTTTTTTGTTCCCTCAAGACTCTTGCAGGCTCTCACCACAATTTGCTGTCTGAATTTTCATTTCATCGGCAGCTATCGCTGTTTCGATCAGCTAAGTATCTCTCCTTCAATTCCCTCCATCCTGACTAACCCGTCTCTGTCATCATGCCGCCTGCGCTCACCTTTGGCGTCGAATTCGAATTCGCCTTAGCCTGTCTCGTCAATGATGTCCAACCCCCCAGTCCCTCCCCATACGACAAGCTACCGCCCGCCTTGCGCATTCAAGCCGATGCAAACACCATCGACATCCAAAGTCACTGCCTCAATGTCGTAAAAGATGCCATCAACAAAGTACTCCACGCCGCCGGCCTCCGCACCTTCATTATCCCAGAGTCGGACGATGATGGCACGGAATATCCCAAGGTGGAGTTCCAGCTCTCTCGTTGGCTCGTCGACTATGACAACTCGATCAGATTCCCGGACGATCTCTACGACTGGGTGCGCGTCGAGATCAACAGTCCGGTAATGCACTTCACTCCGGCTTCCATCACCTGCGTAGGCAAGGTGTGCGATCTGCTGACTTCTAACTTCAGGATCAACTGCAACTCCTCCTGTGGACTGCACGTGCACATTGGGAACGCGGACAAAGGCTTCGAGTTCAGGACTCTCCAGAATCTCATGGGCTTCTTGTGGACGTACGACCCGGTCTTACTGACGATCCATCCGCCGCACCGCCACGACTGTAATTATGCGCGAAATACCCGCCTCAGCTCCAACATCACTCGCGAACTTATATAAGAGGAGAAGCGCCGCCTCGGTCATCAGGTTGTACAAGATCCTAATCGTCATCACGTTCGGGAGACCTGGCGCGCGCCTTGGCACAAACCGACTGCCGATAGTATACCGGATCCGGATCCGCCTGTGCGGTGCGCCGACGGCCTGGCGAAAATCTGGGCCCTTGAGGACGTCAACGACATGAGCCAAAGTCTGGGCCATGGCGCGCTTTCGAAGATGGCGGTTCATCTCGATAATCTCACAATGCCCTATGATGATGATTTCAAGCGCACCATTGAATTCAGACAGCATGCTTCGACGCTGAATGCGCGCAGAGTGATTGCTTGGGTTCAGCTTGTGGGCGGTTTGGTGGAGTGGAGCAGGGATGTCGATGCGGTGGAGTATATGAACCTCATCAACGACGGAGCAAAGATCCAGGATTCGGGGGAGGGGGCTTTGCCGTCAATCTGGGCTTTGCTCTATCGAATCGGACTACCTGTCCCAGGACTATTTTATCATAAAAGGATTAGCGAGACAGGGCAGGAGATGGAAGAGCATGTTTTGGAACCAAGCCAGCAGCCTCACGCCTCGGGATGGGGTGGGTTGTACACGCATACAAATGCTGATATCGAAAGGGGTGTTTGTTCGTCACCAGACGAGGGCAGTTTTGAAGATGGTAGTATTGAAGGGAGTTTTGAAGGGAATTTGTGTGGGAGTGTGGAGGTAGAGGAGATAGTGGACTGATGGTGGGAATATAAGACAAACATTTTGTAAGTGGTTCATATCATCAGCGGAAGGTTAGTACCAAGGTATGTGATTTCCATTTGTCTCCTTTTACTACGCGTCATGTGGATGACAATCTAGCTTCTCAATCCCGGTAAGTCCAAAGATATTTCCTCATATCTCAATCAAATTTGCGATTATACATCTCACTTGACTCAATATGCCTCCCTCGCCAGTGTTGCAAATTTCTGTGAACGCCTTATCGAAACTCTGCACTCCTCTCCCCATAACATTTGTTCTCCACCGTGACATGAAACGCTCAATTTGTTTCATATCTTGTTGCACGATGAAGATCTATAAGATCTCCTCTTGTTTTGATCTAGATGTCTTCTATATTTTTTACCTGAAATCTTCAATTGAAAAAAAAAAATACGTTTTGCGAGCCGTATTTGACCGCCGAATCGCTTCACAAGGACCTTTCTTCAGATATTAACAAATATCGTTCGCTTCTTTCCCATTTCTAACCACCAGCCATTGGTTCCCCATCTTGCCTGTTTTCTCACTTTCCTCTTTTCTCTTGCTGCACTGGCCCTCTTCCTCGTCGTCCTCGTCCTTCGTAGTTGCGTTTTCGAAAGTGCCGCGAAGAAAAATCTGACGACATTTCATTTCCAAACAAGGCGGCCAGCAAGAGGTCTGGATGCTCATAAAATCTCTTAATTTCATGTTGTCATATCCTGCCCAGATTATCGAGATGAAAGGGGCTGTTTATATCTTTTTCCTCTCCTGCTGCGAGCCCCGTTACAAGCACGAGATGATCACGCAGGCCAGATTTTCCTCTTTTCCTCGCTGTTGCGAAAGCCGCAGTCGGGGGAGGTTTTACACAACCCTGCCTTCTGCTTTCCGTCGCCGGATGTATCCATGGGTCTCAGAACGATCTCGACTTAGTCCTCCTGTACCACTACTTAGGGTTAGGGTTAAGTTAAATCCCACGCTCTGCCTAGTAGCACGATTGAGAGCATTACGCAAGTGTACCTAGAGCCTATGTATGGCAGAGCGGACGGGCATGCGCAGTCGCAGTTCTCTTCAGGCTGTGGTCGGCTGTATCTGCCATCCTTCTCCTAACTCCACATCCTCTGCATATTTTTCAAAACGGGAACATCCCCGGCTGCAGCCATCCCTCCGTTGCAAGACGTCGTCGTCGTCGTGTCAATAACGATAGCCTCATCTCATCTTTCGAAATACAGAGAGATTCATCCTAGCCTTAAGTGGAGAGTGTATAGGCCGGGCGAGGCAGGTCTTGAAGCGCTTCCCTTCCTCCCCTCCCATCTCAACGAGCAAGACCGCCCCCACCGCCGCAGCCAACGAACAACAGCACCGCCTTCCCAAGTCCCCACGCCGCTCCCCCGCTGCTCTCCCGGCTACTCTCCGCCGCATCCATCCTTTCGCCTGCATCCCTCTCCAGCCCCCCTAGAACGGACCTTTTGCACCCTCACACATGCACCTATACATACCTATGCAAAGCCCAACCCGGCCCTGCAATGCCACTTTCCCGCCCACCTCGGCTATGCTCCTTCGTCCGCCGTCCACGCCGCCCTGTCCCCTGCGAAGCCGGATGAGGCGCCATCGCAGGTGGTGAGGTTCGCGCGCGGGGGAGGAGGAGGATGTTGTGCTGTGGAGGTGGGTGTGTGGATTGGAAGTGGATTCAATGAGGGGACGTGAGGGACGGGTGGGATGGGAGGCTGGTGGG
>Ga0209512_1000688_pt1 | contig 51145 bp, 50 predicted proteins | sample frozenSSSSmetaG_FD_184142 | JGI IMG/M metagenome (GOLD analysis project Ga0209512, IMG submission 184142) | Glacier valley bacterial and archeal communities from Borup Fiord, Nunavut, Canada, to study Microbial Dark Matter (Phase II) -... | ecosystem: Environmental > Aquatic > Freshwater > Ice >...
CCCGAGTCCGGCCGGTACGAGCCGAGCGACCTCATCGAGCAGGCCTGCGGCCCACATCCCACGCACTCGGTCCCCGAGCCGAATGACGAGCTCCGGTCGTGGCGCATCGAGCGCGATGATGACGCTCGCGCGCCATCCCGCACGGTCCTCGGGCAGGCCCGATCCAAACGGTTCCCCGGTGAGCTCGATCACCTCGAGCGCACGCACCAAACGGCGGCCGTTGTGGGGGCCAATCGCCTGAGCCGCCCCGGCATCACGAGCAGCAAGTCGAGCGTGGAGCCGCCCAGGGCCCGCTTCCGCGAGCTCCGCCTCGAGGCGCGCGCGCACTTCGGGATCGGTGACAGGGAACCGAAAGTCCTGAATGACACTCGAGACGTACAGTCCACTCCCGCCGACAAGGATGGGCACAGCACCTCGACCCTCGATCTCCTCGATGGCGCGTCGGGCGAGCACCTGATAGTCGGCCACGCTCGCTTCCTCGCGCGGGTCGAGTACATCGAGGAGGTGGTGCGGGATGCCGCGCCGTCCGGCCACCGGGACCTTCGCTGTACCGACATCCATCCCGCGATAAAGCTGCATCGCGTCGGCGTTCACGATCTCGGTTGGCACGTCTCTCTCGCCGAGCGCTTGAGCAAGGTCGAGCGACAACTCAGACTTGCCGGTCCCAGTCGCACCGACGATGACGATGATCGGACGTTGCGCGGACCCTTCGCCGGCTGCGCCAGGCACCGCTAGCGCAGTCCGTCTTCGGTGTCGTAAATCGGCGCGGCGGCCACCCGCAGAGCGGGAAGTCCGAGCGAAACGGATGTTCGCGGCTCTCCGGAATGCGCGGGGACCGCGCAGGACTGCGCCTCGGTACGATCCCACGCGTCTCCCGCGCGAGTGCGCCTGATGGCCAGCGGCGCTCCATCACGTGAATCGGCGATGAGGTGGAAGGTTGCTGCGCTCGTGATCACGAGTCCGACAACATCACCGGGACGCGGGATCGGACTCCGGCCGGGTACGTCGAAGTGTACAAGTCGCGAGTCTTCGGCACGGCCAGACAACCTGTGAGTCGACTCGTGCTTGCGTCCCTCGCTTGCGGTCACAACCACCTCGACGCCAGTGCCGACGAGCTTCTCATTCTCTTCGCGCGAAATGTGATCCTGCAGCGCGACAAGCCGTTCGTAGCGCTCCTGGACCACCGCCTTGGGAACCTGATTGTCCATCGTCGCGGCGGGAGTCCCGGGGCGAATCGAATACTGGAACGTGTACGCCGAGGAGAATCGTGCCGCCTCGACCACCCGCAACGTTTCGGCGAAGTCCTCCTCGGTCTCCCCCGGGAACCCGACGATGATGTCGGTACTGATCGCTGCGTTCGGGATCTTTGCTCGCACGCGATCGAGAATTCCCAAGAACTTCTCGGACCGGTAGCTCCGCTTCATTGCCTTGAGGATGCGGTCCGAACCCGATTGCAGCGGCATGTGCAATTGCGGCATCACTGACGGCGTTTCGGCCATCGCATCGATGACGTCATCGGTGAACGCCGCGGGGTGCGGGCTCGTGAACCGGATGCGCTCGAGACCGTCGATGCTTCCCGCCGCCCTCAAGAGGCTTGAGAATGCGGCGCGGTCGCCGAACTCGACCCCGTAGGAGTTAACGTTTTGTCCGAGAAGGGTCACCTCGATGGCGCCATCGTCGACGATCGATTGAATCTCCGCGAGCACGTCGCCGGGCCTTCGATCCTTCTCCTTGCCACGAAGCGCCGGCACAATGCAAAACGTGCAGGTGTTGTTGCACCCGACCGAGATGGATACCCAACCGCTGTATGTCGACTCGCGACGGGTCGGCAGCGTTGACGGGAAGACGTCGAGTGATTCGAGGATCTCAAGCTGCGCCTCACCGTTGTGGCGCGCCCGCTCAAGGAGCGTCGGCAGCGACCCCATGTTGTGCGTGCCGAAGACAACATCCACCCATGGAGCCTTGTCGAGGATGACCGACTTGTCCTTTTGGGCAAGGCATCCGCCGACGGCGATCTGCATTCCCTTGTGCTCACGCTTGATGCTCGCGAGAATGCCGAGGTTGCCGTACAGCTTGTTGTCCGCGTTCTCGCGAACCGCGCAGGTGTTGATCACGACGACATCGGCCTGTTTGTCGATCGCGCGGACGTAGCCAGCCGCCTCGAGCGACCCGCTCAAGCGCTCGGAGTCGTGAACGTTCATCTGGCAACCGAAGGTGCGCACCTCGTACGTGCGCGGCTTCAGGCTGGTCTCGGTCATTGAAAGAGTTTAAGCCGGTTCTCGATGAACCTCGAACGCCGGGGTCGAGCTCCGATGGGCTGCACACGCTCGCGAGCGATGGCGTCGCCCACTAGCGTCAGCGGAAGGTCGGCCCAGAGGGCGCAAGCGCTCGCTGCACGGCCGTCGAGACGACCGATCCCGAGTAGCCTTTGCGCATGAGGAACGCGCTCAGGCGCCGCTTGGCGGTCTCGGAATCCACTGAACGCAATTGGGGCGCTCGCTTCTCCGCGATCGCGATCGCTCGCTCGAGTTCGTCGTCACCGACGTTCCCGAGCGCCTCCTCGATGGCAATAACATCCACATGTCTCCGCCGCAGCTCGGCGGTGAGCGCGTGCCTCCCAAGCCCCTTGCGATCACGCAGTGTTCGCACGAGGGTCTCCGCAAGCGCTTCATCATCGAGGAGGCCGACTCCTTCGAGACGCGCTACCTCCTCGTCGATGATCTCGCCGTCGAAGTCCCGGGACGTGAGGTAGTCACGCATCTCGCGCGACGACATGCCACGACGAGCCAACGCGTACATGCTCACATTGCTCACGCGATCAAACTTGCCCGCAGTCTCTTTGGGCGAACCACGATCATCACTCGGTGCCGACACTGACGTGGCTTGGAGCGGCGTGGCCTGGAGCGGCGTGGCCTGGAGCGGCGTGGCCTGGAGCTGCGTGATTTCGGGCTTCTCCGGCGCGTACTGTTCGGCGCTGGGGGTAGCGCCGAACAAGTACGTGACGGTGGCCAGCCGATCGCCGTCACGGGCATCCGTCTGGCCATTCGCAGGTTCGGTCATGACTACTGCCCGACGGCAGTGAGCTGCTCGAACTCGGGACTCTCGGACTCTGAAGTCTCGGACTTTCTTCCGGCAGAATCGGGTTTCACCGCCGCTGATTCGGCGACGGCCAGAACAGGCCCGCCGGCCTTCGCCGCGGCCTTGGCCGCTTTCGCGTCGGAGACCACCTTCACGTCTGCCGCGACGGCAGCGTCGGCGGCGGCCTTGGCGTCTTTGGCTTGAGCAGCTTTCGCCTCGGCGCCGACACCGAGCTTCATCATAATCTTCTGCTCGATCTCGGCCGCGATCTTCGGGTTCTCGATCAGGAAGTTGCGAGAGTTCTCCTTGCCCTGACCGAGCTGGTCACCCTCGTAGGTGTACCAGGCGCCGGACTTGCGCACGATCTCGTGCTCAACACCGAAGTCGATGAGGCTACCTTCGCGCGAGATTCCCACTCCGAACAAGATGTCGAACTCGGCCTGCTTGAAGGGAGGCGCCATCTTGTTCTTCACGACCTTGACGCGCGTGCGGTTGCCCACGGCATCCGTGCCGTCTTTGAGAGTTTCGATGCGGCGGATGTCGAGTCGCACCGAAGCGTAGAACTTGAGCGCCTTGCCGCCAGCAGTGGTCTCGGGGCTGCCGAAGAACACCCCGATCTTCTCGCGGAGCTGGTTGATGAAGATCATGGTCGTGTTCGTCTGGCTGAGGCCACCTGTGAGCTTGCGGAGGGCTTGCGACATGAGCCGCGCCTGAAGACCCACGTGCGAGTCGCCCATCTCGCCTTCGATCTCGGCGCGCGGCACAAGAGCGGCGACGGAGTCGATCACGATGAGGTCGATCGAACCCGAGCGCACGAGCATGTCGGCGATCTCGAGCGCTTGCTCGCCCGTGTCTGGCTGCGAAACCAGCAGAGAGTCGATGTCGACCCCGAGTTTCGCCGCGTACTCGGGGTCAAGGGCATGCTCCGCGTCGATGAATGCGGCGATACCGCCGGCACGTTGCGCATTGGCGATCGCGTGCAAAGTGAGTGTGGTCTTGCCCGACGACTCGGGACCGTAGATCTCGACGATGCGCCCGCGGGGCAGCCCGCCGATACCGAGCGCGACATCCAATGCGATGGACCCCGTCGGGATCACCTCGACGGGAGCGCGATCATCGCTACCGAGGCGCATGACTGAGCCCTTGCCGAACTGGCGGTCGATCTGGGCGAGGGCCGTCTCGAGGGACTTCTCGCGGTCTGCTGCTGATGCCATTGCTACTGCTCACTTCCGGTCGTTGGTTGCTGCCCATAGGCTGTCGCTGCTCTGCCGCCCGATGGTGCAAGGGCCACAGCTTCCCGACAAAGGCTGGTGTTGTGTCGCCCACGCTACGCTCGCGTGCCGACATTGGGCCGGAACGACGGGCGGTGCGTGGATAAAACCCGTCTTCGAAAGACGTTATGGAGCAGAGTAACAAGATGCGAACAGATGTTCGAGAGCCGACACGCCGGACTTAGGACTTCTTGGGCTCACGTTGACCGACGCCGTGCCAACGGTGTGGGGGGACATCAGCCGCCTTACACAGCGCAAGCCACACCTCCCGCGCATCAACCCCCGCGCTGAGTGCTTGATCTGCCGTCCTGCCGCCGAGTTCGCCGAGCACGAGGTCATGCGTGAGGACGCGGCCGTAGCTCGCGCCGAACTCATCGTCGACGGCCGTCCGGAATTCGCTCACCCGCATCATTTGAGCCTACGAGACGAGCCCGCCTTAATGACAAACGCCCCGGCCAATGCCGGGGCGTTTGCAACGAAATAGTTAGCGGGACACCAGATCGGAGTCGAACTCGGCAACGAGCTCGTCGGGAAGGGTGTCCGGGATCGTGTTGAGGCCCTCAATCACAGCTAGGCGATCGCCAACCTCACGCATGATCACGGAGATCGGAGTGTCGAGGGCGTCGGCAACCGACGCCAGAATCTCGGAGCTTGCTTCCTTCTGACCCCGCTCCACCTCACTGAGATAACCGAGGGCGACGCTCGCCTTGCTCGCGACCTGACGAAGGGTACGGCCCTTCTGAAGACGGAAGTCACGGAGAACATCACCGATTTCTTGACGAACTAGAACCATTAGACCCTCCTTCTTGCCTGATAGTGTGGCCAGATTCCGTATCTGAATTACCAGCCTACAGTCACCCGATTACCAAAACTCTAACCACGCATCTCTGTGCGGCGCGTGTGAATTCAGCAGTTGTAACCAGATGGAAACGAGGAGTATTCCCCACGGTCACCTCAGAAGCATCGTGAGTCGCTCGAGCGACGCGAGAACCGCCGCGGAACGGATGCTGTCGCGGTCTCCGATCAGACTCATCGCGCTCGTCGTGACGGCCTCCCCAATCGCGAAACCGAGATAGACAGTGCCGACCGCTGCGCCGTCTTGCGGCTCGGGCCCGGCAACTCCCGTTGTCGAAATACCGATGTCAGCCGGGATCCCGTTGACGGCAAGAGCGACACGCACGCCCACTGCCATTTGTGCGGCGACTTCAGGATCAACAGCACCGTTCGTTGCGAGCAACTGGGCATCGACGCCAAGCACGCTGGCCTTGAGCGCCGTGTTGTACGCGACGACACCGCCATTGACAACCGCGGATGCGCCCGGACTGCGGATGAGTTCGCTCACGAGGAGACCTCCCGTCAGCGATTCGGCGACCGCGATTCGCAATCCGCGTGCCGTGAGTAGCGCGATGATCTCGGACCCGAGCCCGGCCGAAGGGCCGACGACGTCGGTCACGCTGCGGGCGTCGTGCGGGTGTAACGCCAGGCGTTCACCAGATATTCGATGCCGGTGTACACGGTCAGAGCAACAGCGAGCCCCATGACAATCCAGTTAACGATATGCACCCACGGACCCAGGAACAGCCACAGAGGAACCAAGAAGAGCGAGATCGCCACGGCTTGCACAATTGTCTTGAGCTTGCCGCCGCGGGATGCCGGAATTACCCGGTCCCGAAGCGCAATGAAACGGAAGATCGTGATCCCGAACTCGCGAACCAATATGACGATGGTCACCCACCACCACAGCTCGCCCAAGATCGACAAGGCGACGAGCGCGCTACCGATAAGCACCTTGTCGGCGATGGGGTCGAGGATGATTCCCACGTCGGTCACGAGGTTCTGTCGGCGGGCAATATTGCCGTCGAGACTGTCGGTCACGATCGCGAGGATGAAGAGTCCAGCGGCAACCCAGCGCAGCACACCGAGTTGACCGGCATCCTGAAGCAAAAGCCAAATGAAGACGGGAGCGAGCAAGATTCGGGCAACCGTGATGATGTTCGCCACGTTTCCGTTGCTGGCTTGGGTCTCACCATGGCTGGCGACCCGGCCGCGCATGCCGTCACGCACAGCTGTCGCGGCAGCGTTCGCCGCATCGACAGCGGAGTCACGCATGGCCGTTGCCGCTTCTGCGGGAGTCTGGCGTTTCGGTGACGGATCCTGAGAGGAAGCCGACTCACGTTCCACGAGCGTCACTCCCGATCTGTCAGTCCCCAGGCGTCTTCGTCCGAGTCGCCGTCGATCACATCGTACCCGCTGGGCGATTCGTCGACCTCGTCTCGCCGGGATGGGGAGCGAGCCGCCGACGGCTCATTGCCTCCCCCTCGCAGCCGCTCGAGAACTGCCGGGAGCTGATCAACCGTGACAAGCACGTCGCGAGCCTTCGACCCCTCAGACGGCCCGACGATGTCTCTGGACTCCAGCAGATCCATCAACCGGCCCGCCTTCGCGAACCCAACCCTGAGCTTGCGCTGCAACATCGATGTTGAGCCGAACTGCGTACTGACGATGAGCTCGGTCGCCGCGAGCAGCAGCTCGAGGTCATCGCCAATGTCTGCGTCGATGCTCTTCTTCTCGACGGCGACAGCAACGTCGACTCGGTACTCCGGGCGCGCTTGCGAGATCACGTGCTGTACGACCGCGGCGACCTCGGATTCGGTCACCCACGCACCCTGTACACGAATCGACTTGGATGCTCCCATCGGCAGGAAGAGCGCGTCGCCCTGACCGATGAGCTTGTCTGCGCCGGGCTGGTCGAGGATCACACGGCTGTCAGTCATGCTCGACACCGCGAATGCTAGGCGCGACGGGACGTTCGCCTTGATCAGCCCCGTGACCACATCTACGGATGGGCGTTGCGTCGCGAGAACGAGGTGGATGCCCGACGCGCGAGCGAGTTGCGTGATCCGCACGATCGAGTCTTCAACGTCGCGCGGCGCCACCATCATGAGGTCGGCGAGCTCATCGACAACCACGAGCAGGTACGGATAGGGCGAGAGCTTGCGCTCGCTGCCGACCGGAAGCACGATCTCGCCCGCGACGACGGCGCGATTGAAGTCATCGATGTGCCGGAATCCGAACGACGCGAGGTCGTCGTACCGCATGTCCATCTCTTTGACGACCCACGCCAGCGCCTCGGCGGCCTTCTTCGGGCTTGTGATGATTGGGGTGATGAGGTGCGGCACTCCCGAGTAAATCGCGAGCTCAACGCGCTTGGGATCGATGAGAACCATGCGCACTTCCGAGGGCTTGGCTCGCATCAGGATCGACGTGATCATCGAATTGACGAAACTCGATTTGCCGGAGCCGGTGCTGCCGGCGACGAGCAAGTGCGGCATCTTCGCGAGGTTGGCGACGACGAATCCGCCTTCGACGTCTTTGCCCAGGCCGATTGTCATCGGATGAACGCTCTTCGTCGATGCGCCAGAGCGGAGAACGTCGCCGAGGGAGACAATCTCGCGATCCTTGTTGGGAATCTCGACGCCGATCGCACTCTTGCCCGGGATCGGGGAAAGGATGTTGACCTCGTTGCTTGCGACGGCGTAGCTGATGTTGCGCGCCAGAGCGGTCACCCGTTCGACCTTGACGCCCGGCCCTAGTTCGAGCTCGTAGCGTGTGACGGACGGCCCGCGCCGAAAACCAGTCACCGTGGCATCCACTTGGAACTGGGTAAGTACCTCCGTGATCGCGGCCACCACTTCATCGTTGGCAGCGCTGCGCGACTTCGGCGGGGTTCCCGGCGTGAGCAAGCCCGGTGCGGGCAATCGGTAGACTGCGGCCGGCGGTTTCGGGCGCAGGGCGGCCGGTGCGTCGAATTCCCCGGCAACACCCCGCTCGCTCGCGGTCGCGACGAACCCGGGGAGCAGTCTCGGTCCGTCGTCACGCAGGCCGTCCTCGCGGAGGCCCGTCTGACCGGTGTCGATCTCGCCGGTGAGACGCTTGACCGCCGCCTCGGCCTTCACGAGTTCTTCGAGTAGCTCGACCGCGAACTCGCCCTCGGCCCGCGCGGTGTGGTCGATAACCTCGGTCTGCGCCGACGCACCGGGGTCGTCACGCGAAATGACCGGGCTCTCGAACGCGGCCGGCTCGAGCGACTCATGAGCTTTGTTGCGACGCCACCACGGGAGCGACGCGGGATCTTCTTCGATCCCCAGATCGCCGAACGATCCGAACTGTTGCGAATCATTCTTGGACTGCTTGGCCGCCGCGCGCTCCTCCTCCGAGGCCAATTGCGCGCCGAAGAGGTAGGAGTAGAGCTCGCGCAGGCGGGCCCCGATTCGGTTCGGCGGCGTCTTAGTGATGATGAAGAGGGAAAGCAGAAGAAGCAGGACCACGACCGGGGTCGCGAGCGCTGTGGTACCGACGAGCACGAGAGGGCTCGCGAGCACCCACCCCAGCAGCCCGCCGGCGTGAGCGAGCACGGGCATCCCGTCGGTCGGAGCGGGCTGGCCGCCGAAAATATGGCACAGCCCGCTGATCGAAATGATCAGCACCGTGACGCCGATACCAATCCGCCCGTTGTCGTGCACGCTCGATGGATGCCTAAAGAGCCAGATCGCGAAGAGCAACATGATCACGGGCAGCGCGAACGCTACCCGGCCGACGAGCCCACCGAATGTGTACGCGTCGAGCGCGATCGCTACGGAGTCATTGGGATTGAACCACTCCACGATCGCGCCGACGATCGCGAGGGTCAAGATCAGGAACGGGATACCGTCGCGTCGCTCGTCTTTAGCAAGGGTCTCTTTACCGAGAACCCGGAAGGCGCCGCCCGCGGCGTGCGCAAGCGCTAACCACGCCGTAGTGAATGGGCCATCTTCCTCGATCACTACTTGCTTGGCGCGGGGAAGTCGCTTGGTTTGCTGTGGCGCACGACCGCGACCGTTCGACGACGTGCGCGCACGCGAAGTCGACCTAGTGCTCGTAGCCATGCGCTCCACGGTACCCGCGGGCTCCGTCAGCGGCGGTCAACGACACTCGTCGCTATCCTGTCGGCATGACGAGCGCGCAACCATTCTTCCCGCGACCCAAGGTCTCCGACGAGGGCCACCGGGTCACGACCTTCGAATTGCTCTTTGATCTCGTCTTCGTCTTCGCCTTCACGCAAGTCAGCGGGCTCATGGCGCACACGCATTCCGCGCTCGGGGTACTGCAAGGGATGGTCATCCTGATGCTGCTCTGGACCTCGTGGGCCGCATACAGCTGGTTGGCCAATCAAACGCACGTCGACGAGGGAATAGTTCGAGTCGGCATGTGCGTCGCGATGGTGGCGATGTTTCTTGTTGCGCTCGGGATTCCGCGAGCATTTGCCGAGCGGGAGAGCGGAATCATCGGTGCGCTCGTTCTCGTCGGGGCATACGCGCTCGTTCGCGTGATCCATATCGTGTTGTACCTTCTCGCCGCCGGGGACGATCACGCGCTGCGGCGCCAGATCCTGCGAACCGGGACAGGAGTCGTCGTCAGCGTCGGCTTGCTTACGGCGGGAGTGATCCTGGGCTCGCCGTGGCAGACGTGGGCGTGGCTTACGGCTGTCCTTGCCGATGGCATCGTCATCTATTTCACGTCGTCGGGCGGCAACTGGCGCGTTCCTTCGGCGGCGCACTGGGCCGAGCGACACGGTCTTGTTCTGATCCTCGCGCTCGGCGAATCGATCGTTGCCATCGGAACAGGCGCAGCCAACGAACCCATCAGCGCAGCCCTGCTTGCGGGCGTGGCGCTTGCCCTAGTGCTGTCAATCACCCTCTGGTGGAGTTATTTCGACCGGGTCGCGGGGACGGCTGAGAAGATCCTTGCCGAGAGCATGGGGCTTCGTCGAGCGACCCTCGCGAGCACCGGGTATACCTACCTCCACTTGCCGCTCATCGCGGGCATAGTGATCTCCGCCCTCGGTGTAGAGACCGTCATTTCCCACGTCAGCGACGCGGAACCGCTCGGGTTGTTCGGTGCGATTGCGCTGTTTGGCGGCACATCGCTCTACATTGCCGGCCTGTCATTTTTCTGGCTGCGAATGGTCGGAGAGCCCAAGTTATTCCCCTGTGCGGCCGCGACGGCGCTCGTCATCGTCATCCCGGTTGCGGCGCTGCTACCCGCCCTCCTCGCGCTACTTCTACTCGTGCTCTGCACAACAGCGCTCGTTGTCGTGACGGCGCGGCGCAGCGACGACGCTAGCTGACCGCGACCCACGCGGTCGTGTCAGTGGGCAGAAGTCCTCCAACGATCGCACCACTCACCACGAGAACGCGACCAGCAGGAAGCTCGACCGAGTCGGTGCCGAAATTGGTGATGCAGTGCCATCCGTCACCGCGCGCGAAGTGCAGCACCGTGTCGACGCTGGCAACCCAGTCGAACGACTCGGTGACCGCGAGCTCGCGCCGCAGGGTGAGAGCCGCCCGGTACAGCTCGAGTGTAGATCCGGCGACACCGTCCTCGGCTTCGACCGAGGAGTGCGCGAACCAGCTCGGCTGGGGCAAATGCGCGTCGCCCGAACCGAAGCCGAAAGACGGTGACTCGGAGGTCCATGGCAGCGGAACGCGGCATCCGTCGCGGCCCTTGTGGCCGTGCCCGGTGCGTTTCCAGATCGGATCCTGCAGGGACTCGGCAGGAAGGTCGGCCACTTCGTGGAGGCCAAGCTCTTCCCCTTGGTACAAGTAGCTCGACCCGGGGAGGGCAAGCATGAGCAGGGTCGCGGCGCGAGCGCGGCGGAGTCCAAGGTCGAGGTCGATCACCGGGTCACGTCCGTCGGAGTCGACCCAGAGCGACCCGTCGTTTCCAGCGGGCAGTGCGAGGCGACTCGCGTGGCGCACCTTGTCGTGATTGGAGAGCACCCACGTCGACGACGCCCCGACGCTCTCGGCCAGCGCGACGTTGTCGCTAATGACGGTGCGATACGTCCCGACCTCCCACGGGCTCACGAGAAGGTCGAAATTGAAGGCCTGCCCGAGGCCATCGGGGCGCGCGTAGGTCATCCGGCGCTCGGCACGCACGTACGCCTCTGCGACGGCGACACGCGGCGGGTCGTACTCGTTGAAGACCTCGCGCCACGAGCGGAAGATCTCGTGTACCTCGTTGCGGTCGAAGAGCACGTCATCGCCCGTGAGCGGGTTATCGAAGTCGATGAACGCGGGCTTGGAGCGCAACGGCTCGCTCAGATCCTTCGTCAGCGCGTGGGCGACATCCACTCGGAATCCATCGACGCCACGGTCGCTCCAAAAGCGCAGGGTTTTCAGGAAGTCGTCGCGCACGTCGGGGTGATCCCAGTCGAAGTCGGGCTGCTCGGGCGCGAACAAGTGCAAGTACCACTCGCCGTCTGGCAGTCGCGTCCACGCGGTCGGGCCAAAGTGGCTCGGCCAGTCACTCGGCGGCAGCTCCCCGTTCTCCCCGAGTCCCTTGCGGAAGATGTACCGCTCGCGCTCGGGCGATCCCGGTCCGGCCGCGAGCGCGGCCTGGAACCATTCGTGCTGATCACTCGAGTGATTGGGCACGATGTCGACGAACATCCGGATGCCCACCGCATGCAGCGCACCGATGAGTTCGTCGAAGTCGGCCAGTGTGCCGAGCTTCGGGTCGACGTTTCGATAGTCGGCGACGTCGTAGCCGCCGTCGGCGAGCTCGGACGGATAAAACGGACTCAGCCAGACGGCATCGATGCCGAGACTGGCCAGATAGGGCACGCGACTCGTGATGCCCTTGAGGTCACCGAGCCCGTCGCCGTTGGCGTCAGCGAAACTGCGGGGGTAGACCTGATAGACGACGGCCTGCCGCCACCAGTTCGGATCTTTCGAGAGCACAACGTTGTCTTCGGTCACGAGTGACGATGCTACTGCAAGCGCTTACCGGCGTGGCTCAACTTACGCCTCAATAACAACCGGCACGATCATCGGGCGACGGCGGTGCTGGGTGTTGACCCAGCGTCCGACCGTGCGACGAATCACTTGCGCGAAGGCGTGCGTGTCACGAGTGCCGTTCTGCGCGGCATCCGTGAGCGCCTTGAGAATCTGAGGGATGACCGCGTCGAAGACCTTGCCGTCCTCGGCGAATCCGCGCGCCTGGATCTCGGGACCGACGATCACCTTGCCGGTCTGCGGGTCGATCGCAACGAAGATCGAGATGAAACCCTCTTCGGCGAGGATGCGCCGATCCTTGAGATCGGCATCCGTGATCTCGCCGACGCTCGATCCGTCGACGTACACGTAGCCCAGATCGAGTTGACCGACGACCGTTGCGACGCCGTCCCGCAAGTCGATGACGGTGCCATCTTCAGCGATGATCGTGTTCTGCTCGGGCACGCCCGTGGCGATCGCGAGGTTCGCGTTCGCAACGAGATGGCGTTGCTCGCCGTGCACCGGCAGCACGTTGCGGGGTTTGAGAATGTTGTAGCAGTAGAGCAACTCACCCGCGGCCGCGTGACCCGAGACGTGCACCTTGGCGTTGCCCTTGTGCACAACCGACGCGCCGAGCTTCATGAGCCCGTTGATCACGCGGTAGACCGCGTTCTCGTTGCCGGGGATCAGCGATGAGGCGAGAATCACCGTGTCGCCCTTGCCCACCTCGATCTGGTGCTCGAGGTTGGCCATGCGCGCGAGGACCGCCATGGGCTCACCCTGGCTGCCGGTCGACATGTAGACGAGCCGGTTGTCGGGCATCTCGGCGGCCTTCTTGGCGTCAAGGAGCACACCGTCCGGAACGCGCAGATAGCCGAGATCGGCCGCGATCCCCATATTGCGCACCATCGAGCGCCCCATGAGTACGACCTTGCGATTGTTGGCGACCGCGGCATCCAGCACTTGCTGCACGCGGTGCACGTGGCTCGAGAAGCTCGCGACAATTACACGCCTCGGGGCTTTGGCCATGACCGCTTCGATCACGGGGCCGATCTCACGCTCGCTCGCGGTGAACCCGGGCACGTCGGCGTTGGTCGAGTCGGGCAGGAACAAGTCGACGCCACGCTCGCCGAGTCGTGCGAACGCACGCAGGTCGGTGATGCGGTCGTCGAGCGGCAACTGGTCCATCTTGAAGTCGCCGGTGTGAAGCACGAGACCCGCGGACGTCGTGATCGCGACGGCGAGGGCATCCGGAATCGAGTGATTGACCGCGACGAACTCGAGGCTAAACGGTCCGAGCTTCTCGATCTGGTCGGCTTTGACGGTGAGAGTGTACGGCGTGATCCGGTGCTCTTTGAGCTTGGCCTCAATGAGGGCGAGCGTGAGGGTAGAGCCGAGGAGCGGGATGTCCTGCCGAAGCTTGAGCAGGTACGGAACCGCCCCGATGTGGTCTTCATGGCCGTGCGTGAGCACGATACCGAGCACGTCGTCGAGGCGCTCCCTGATCGACGAGAAGTCCGGGAGGATCAGGTCGACCCCGGGTTGGGTCTCCTCGGGGAACAGCACGCCGCAATCGACAATGAGCAGCTTGCCCTCGTACTCGTACGTGGTCATGTTGCGGCCGATCTCGCCGAGCCCACCGATGGGTGTGACGCGGAGAGTTCCGGGGGCGAGGGCGGGCGGATTGAACACTGAGACTGGCATCGGTACCTTGGCTAGACGGGTGGGGCCGTGAGCCCCCGGTGTAAGTGTGTCTGGGCGGCTACCGGGTAGTCCCGGCGACCTTCGGCAGGGCGCCACCGGCGGCCGCGTTGCGATCCGGTCGGAAGTTGGAGAAATCGACCCCAACGATGTCGTTGACGAGATCGATCTCGTCCTCGATTTGCGCGGCCTCCCACTCCTCGGGGCCGACGAGCGGCAAGCGCACTCGCGGGCTTGAGATGCGCCCGAGTCCGTGCAAAATGTATTTTGTTGCGACCGTTCCGGGAACGTGCGTCATGGTGGCGCGAACGAGCGGCTCGAGCGCTTTGTGCGCGGCGGTCGCGGCCTTCAAGTCGCCCGCGTTAACCGCGTCGACCATCTGTCGATAGGGCGTTGCCGCGATGTTGGCGGTGACGCCGATGAGACCGGTCGCGCCGATCGCCAGGCTCGGGAGCACGTTCGCGTCGTCCCCGCAGAAGTAGATGAGGTCCGTTTGGTTGAGCACCCGGCTCACCTCGGCGAGGTCGCCCTTGGCATCTTTGATGGCCAGGATATTCGGATGCTTCGCCGCGCGCAGGATCGTCTCGTACTTGATCGGAACTCCCGTGCGGCCCGGAATGTCGTACAGGATCACCGGCAAATCGGTCGCGTCCGCGATCATCCGAAAGTGGGTGAGGATTCCGGCCTGGGTCGGTTTGTTGTAGTACGGAGTGACGATCATGTTGCCGTCCGCGCCGGCCTTCTCGCTCTTCTTCGCGAGCTCAATCGCGTGGGCGGTCTCGTTCGACCCGCCGCCCGTGACAACCTTTGCGCGGTCGCCTGCGACCTTTTTGGCAACTTCGACGAGTCTGATCTTCTCCGGGTCAGTGAGGGTGGATGTCTCCCCCGTCGTCCCGGTGACGACGATGCCATCCGCGCCGGCGTTGATCACGTCGTCGATGTGCTTCTCGACGTCGGCCCAGTTCACTTCGCCGTCGGTGTTAAACGGCGTGACGAGGGCCACGAGCACTTGGCCGAAGGGATTGAGCAACGTAGACACGAGTTACAGGGTAGCGGCTACGGCGCAACGCGCCCGCAAGCCGGCGCCGACTCCAGTGGACGACGACCGGCCCTGCAAACTTCAGCCGCAACCGCGACGCGTTCGATGGGACGGCGAGATGTAGAGCGGGTTCGCTCGGCTCCAGGACGCCGTGAAACGCCAGCGCGCTCACGCAGGCTAGACGTCCGCCAACGCGACGCGCCCGCAAAACCCGCTCATCAACATCGGGCAGCGCATACCAGCCTTTACAGACCCGAATGACTCGACGCCCGTTCACGAAGATCTGAACGAATGATCGAGGGTACCCGGCAGCCTCAAGATCACTCGCCCGAACCAAGCCCCCACGCCGATGAATAAAGCGCTCGATACCGACGAATTGCCGATTCTCCGCAGAAGCCACGCGTTCAGTTTCGGCAGATTGTTACGGCGCAAGCCGCACCCGGGTAAATGCGGGTGGAAACTAGCCGCAACCCAGCTACGGAGGAGCGGCCATGCCCCCGTGAATTCTGCCTGTTGGCATGGATTCGGTCGTCGGCGAGGCTCGCGCTAGGAAACGGGAGCCGACAGGCCTAAGGACGCAGCCCACGCGCCACAGGCTCGCAGTATTCAGGACGCGTCTACCTTCTGAAAAACGTCCTGAAAATCGCGAGCCTGATGGGTAGCGGTCGGCCCCGGCCCCGAACGTTGTCGGGCCTGAACACCACCCGACTGAGCCGGCCCGCTCAGCACTGGCACACGAAACGGCGACTGCGCTACGGCGCGACACGACCGTTGTCGTTGAAGGCCGCGTAGGTGAGCGGCATGAGCCCGGAGAAGAACTCTTCCATCTGCTCCGCCGCCATCTCGATCTCGCGCTGCGGGAACGACGGGAAGTGGGTCCCCTCGCGTTTGGTCCGCAACGACAAGAAGTTCATGAGCGAGCGGGCGTTCATGGTCACGTACATCGACGAATAGATGCTCAAGGGCAGCACGATGCGAGCGACCTCCCGGGCGATGCCCGCGGCGAGCATCCGCTGGTACGACTCGTAGGCAGAGGTTGCTTGGTTCTGCGCTTCAGTGACCGCGAGCGCGGTCTGTTCGGGTGATCCAGGGAGGAAGTCGTACGCGCCGGCCTTGCCGACCTGCAGGAGATTGCGCTCGGGGCCGGGAACGTAGAACACCGGGTTGAGCTCGCGATAGCGACCGCTCTCCTCGTTGTATGACGCGATGCGGTGCCGCATGAACTCGCGAAACACGAAGATCGGCGCTTGCACATAGAACGTCATCGAGTTGTGTTCGAAGGGCGAGCCGTGGCGATCACGCATGAGGTAGTTGATGAGACCTTTCGAGCGGGATGCATCGAGCTGCGCGTCTTGGGCATCTTCGAGGGTCTGTTCCCCCTGAGTCGACACTCGCGCGGCAAAGAGCACGTCGGCATCCCGGGCGGCGGAGCGCACCAACTCCACCGTCACATCCGAGCGGAACACGATCTGTTGGCTCGCCTTGGCATCAGTTTCATCCGTCACGCGCCCCACGATAGCCGGTGGTTGGGCGTAACAGTCCTTCACACTCCGGGTCTTGCCCCTCCTCGGCCATATCGTGAAACGATCATGAACCCCTTACTCGTTGTTTCCGTCTTGGCTGGCCTTGTTGCCCTTGCCACTGCGCTCGGGTTCGTGCTGCGCTTTCACCAGGGTCGGGTGCGTCACACCACGGGGCACACGGTCATCACCGCCCGCGATGTGCCCGAATTATCGGTGCTCGGAGCCGGCGCGACACTCCTTCAGTTCTCTACCGAAGTCTGCTCCCCATGCGCTGTCACGCGTCGCGTCCTCGGCGGCATTGCGGATGATCGCGCAGATGTCACGCACGTCGACCTCGACCTCACCCACCGTCCAGATCTCGCGAGCAAGTTCAACATCATGCAAACACCAACCACTTTCATTCTCGACGGAGGCGGAATTGTGCGTGCGCGTATCGGTGGCGCACCGAAACCCACGGATATCCGCGCGGAACTCGACCGAATCCTCACTCGCGCCTAGGAGACAGCAATGACGACGACGAAACAGATCACCAAACCGACTCTCGCTGGGACGCCGGGCACGCCCGGCATCGACCCCAGGAGCCCACGATTCGGTGCCGGTATCACCGCAGTCCTGCTTCTTGTCGTGATCGCGCTCGGGCTCGTCGCTCCGCAAGCCGATACCGTGCTCGGTCGCTTCATCCAGCCCGGTGCCTTGCTGCTCACCGCGATCAGCCTGCTGTTTGCCTGGGGCGCGTTTGCCGGCGTTCAGCGGCATCCATACGGCCGCATATCCGCCCCCGCGTAGCACCCCCGAGCGAGCTCGAGGACCCGATCCCACCGACCTTTGCTCAAGGAGTGGGATTCTTCATCACGCTCATCGGTCTCGTGTTGCATCTGATTGGCGTGCCATTCGCGCTCGTGATCGCTGCGGGTTTCGCATTCATCGCGGCGTTCCTCAACTCGATCTTCGCGTATTGCCTCGGCTGCCAGATCTACCTGCTTCTGGTGCGCGCTGGCCTTCTCGGTCGCGGTGTAGTGCGGGCCGCGAGCTGAATCAGCTGCGGGATCCCGCACGGTAGTCCTTTCTCTACTAGCCGCTTAGTCTGGGTTGTGACGAAAGGGACACCGATGACGGTCACAAGCGAAGCGACGACACTGTGGTTTGGGGACCTCGACTCGGGCTCCGGAACAACCTCACTCGACTCATCCGATGCAGCGGAATTTGCCGTGACCTGGCAAGCCCGTAGCGTCGGTGAAACGGGGAAGACGAATCCCGAAGAACTCCTCGGGGCCGCCCACTCGGCGTGCTACTCGATGGCGTTCTCCTCGGCTCTCGCCAAAAATGGAACTCCGCCTGAGAGCCTGCAAGTCACGGCAGCCGTGACTTTCGTGCCCGGCGAAGGCATCTCCGGTAGCCACCTCCTCGTGAGCGCGAAGGTTCCGGGGATCAGTGCGGAGGAATTCCAGCGTCTCGCCGAAGACGCGAAGACGGGATGCCCGGTGTCGCGCGCGCTCGCGGGGATTCCGATCACACTCGAAGCGAGTCTCGCCTAGTGGCGGGCGCGACGCCCGCTCCCATGACCGTGCTTGTTGCGGGCGCGTCGGGCTTCATCGGGACCGAGCTCGTCGGGCAACTGACTGCTGCGGGGCACACGGTGACCACCCTCGTGCGCCGCGCACCGCGTTCGTCGAATGAGTTTCGTTGGTCACCAGCCGATGGCACCATCGATGCCGCCGCGATCGAGTCCGCGGATGCCGTGGTGAACTTGGCCGGGGCCACGACGGGCCGAATTCCTTGGACTCCCGGCTACAAGCGCGAAATTCTGTATTCGCGAGTATCGGGCGCACGCACGATTGCCGACGCGATCGGCGCGGCATCGTCGCCGCCGGACGTGTTCCTGAGCGGCTCTGCCGTGGGCTACTACGGCGACCGGCCCGGAGAGGCGTTGACCGAAACCTCGGCCAAAGGCTCCGGATTCCTGTCCGATGTCGTTGAAGCCTGGGAACAAGCGGCCCGGCTTACACCCCCGAGCACTCGGGTCGTACTCATGCGCACGGGAGTAGTTGTCGGCCGGGGAGGTGCGTTCACACCCCTACTCCCGTTGACCAATCTGGGACTCGGCGCACGATTCGGTTCGGGAAAACAAAACTGGCCCTGGATTGCGCTCTACGACGAGGCCGCGGCCATCCGCCACCTGCTCACGTCGACGCTTGATGGGGTCGTGAACCTGACCGGCCCGACCCCAGCGACGTCGCGACAAATCACCCACTCTCTCGCTCAGACGATCGGGCGCTGGGACCCCTGGGTGGTCCCCACCTTCGCGATCAAACTCCTCGGCGACGCAGGCAACGATCAACTCTTGTCGAGCCAGCTCGTGGTGCCCGAGCGATTGCTCGCTGACGGCTTTGTGTTCCGCTATCAGTCTGTCGAAAAAGCCATCGGGGCAACCTTCGCGAGTTAGCGACCAGCTCGTTCGAGGGCAATTGCCGTGCGAGTGGCCCACCGCGCGCGCCGACGGTCGCCGCTCGCGTCGTAGGCGAGCCCAAGGCGCAGCCAAGCCCGCCACGACTCGGGTGCTTGTTCGACCTCGGCTCGATAGCGGGGAAACTCGGCGTCGGCGGCCGCGGGAATCGGGCGTCCGCTCGGCAGTCTTGGCAGGTTGTCTTCGGGAAGTGCGCCTTCTCGTTCAAGCGTGCGCAAAAGCCGCTCGCCGCGGATGACAAAAATCAGATCCGCCGCAAGAAGTCCTGCGCCAATGAGCGGCAGCACGATGAGTGCGGCGCCAAGCGCGACCCCAACCGGGATGCCTGTCGTCATGAGGATAATCGCGTATTGCGCGACGAACACGAGGTAGAGCACGAGCAGTGCCGCCATGACGAGCGCCGCGGTGCGCGCGGCGGCGCGTGACCTCATTCAGCTGGCTTCGAGGGTCGGCCAAGGTCGACCACGCTATCGAGACCCACGATGACACCGCGCACCGTGGACGTTGCGCGCAATCCGAGCAGTATGCCCGCCTCGTACGAGCTCGGCGAGAGCGTTTCGTGGGTGATCGTCAGAACCTCGCCCGTGCCGCCAAAGACAACATCTTGTCGGGCAACGACTCCCTGCAACCGGAGGCTGTGAATCGGGATGCTCGACACCTGCTGACCCCTCGCCCTCTGGTCAACGTGCGGAGCGACCACGGGGCCAAGAGTGCCCCGCGAGGCTCCCATGAGCTCGGCGGTGCGCACAGCGGTGCCCGATGGGGAATCGACCTTCGACGCGTGATGGGCTTCGACAATCTCGATCGATTCGAAGTATCGTGCCGCCAAGACCGCGAATGACGTCGCGAGCACCGAGCCGATGGAAAAGTTCGGAATGATCAGCACCCCGACGTCGGGTGTTGCCGCGAGCGTCCGCTCAAGCGTGGCGATGCGATCAGCCGACCACCCGGACGTACCCACGAGGACATTGATGCCGTTGCCGACGGCGTAGTCGACCACCGACTGCGACGCGGCCGGGACCGTGACGTCTACAACGATGTCGGCGCCCACCATCTCGCTCAGTTCACCGCGTGACCCGATTGAGGCGACGAGTTCGAAGTCGTCCGCCGAGTGCACGATGCCGGAGACCAATTGGCCCATCCTGCCCTGAGCACCGACTACCGCGACCTTCGTTGTCATGCGCCAAATCTATCAAGGCCGAGATTGGTCCGGTTGAGCATCACGTCGTAGCCTGTTGCGATGCCGACGTTTCGCGAATGTCTCGTGACCGACGCGCCAGCTCGCCACGCGCTTACCTTGTACTTTGAGGAGCGGGCGCAGGGGTTTCCCGCCGGCCCGTTCGCGTATCTCCGGTCATTCCCCCGCAGCCAGGAGTTCGTGGCGCCCCACGGCGCGTTTCTGATGGTCGAGAGCAACGGGCGCGATGTCGGGTGCGGCGGGATCAGGCGAATTGCGGCGGATGACGAATCCCGTGCGCGGTTCGAGGTCAAGCACCTCTGGCTGCTGCCTACCGAGCGCGGGAAGGGCTACGGTAATCAGCTCATGAAGGAGCTGGAAGCACGGGCGCTCGAACTCGGCGCCGACGAGCTCGTGCTCGACACGAACGCGAGTCTCGAAGCCGCGGTTTCGCTCTACCGGTCAGCCGGCTTCGAGCAGGTTCCGGCATACAACGACAACCCCAACGCGACCCACTGGTACCTCAAGCGCCTCTAGAAGGGCTGGAGATCGGGCAGGCCCGTACGCAACTCCACGGGCAGATGACCGAGGTCGTTGTGTGCGATGAGAACGGGCGGTTTAGCAGACCGAACGCGGATGATCGTGAGACCACAATTGGCCTGATTGAGTCCGAGCCAACGCCACGAGGGAGCTCCGAAGACCTCCCGCACAAACCACGCTATGACGAAGTTGTGGGTGATGAGCAGATCGTGGCGGTCGCCCCGCGCCGGAGCAAGAAATTCGGCAATCGCATCCGCCATCTGGGCTTCACCCGCCTCGATCTCCTCGGGGGTTACTGACCCGAAAAACGAGAGAAACGCTGGTGGCATGTCCGGGCTCGGACCCGACGGTATGCAGTCCATGAGCAATGCGCTCGGTTGCGAACTCACACCCGACATCTGCTCGGTCATGATCGAGGCCGTCGCTGCCGACCGCTCAAGCGGGGAGTGCCACACATTCGTGAACGGGATGCCACTCAGCCGTTCACCAATCGCACGAGCCTGGTGCATCCCGCGCGGCGACAGCGGGCCGTCTTCGAGGCCGTATTCGGCATCTTGCTGCTCGCCGTGGCGCACGAGATAGAGGTAGTGACCCATGAATTGCTGACTTTCGTGATTAGAGGGTCGGAGTGGGATTCGGGCCGAGGCCGGCAAAGGATTCGCGCTCGACCGTTCCGACGGCGGCAATCGACAGCGGACGCGAGACGAGCTCTTCGGCGAGTTCGCGAACGTCGCTAGGCGTGACGAGCGCTAACCGACGCAACGACTCGTCAAGGTCAACAAACTCGCCCAGGGTCAACTCACTTCGCCCGAGACGAGACATCCGCGTGTCTGAATCCTCGAGAGCAAGCGCGGAGCCGCCGCTGAGTTGTCCAACGGCGCGTCGAACTTCGTCGTCGGTGACGCCGTCCGCTGCGAGCCTCTCGAACTCGCCGATCATGAGCTCGGCAACAGTCTGAACCTTGGCGGGCGAGCATCCCGCGTAGATCCCGAACAGGCCGGTGTCTGAGTAGCTCGGGGAGAACGAGTACACGGAATACACGAGTCCGCGCTTTTCGCGGATCTCTTGGAAGAGGCGACTCGACATGCCGCCGCCAAAGATTGAGTTGAGCACGGCGAGGGTCGACCGACGAGCATCGGTTGCGGCAAGCCCCACGACGCCAGCAATAATGTTTGCCTGCTCAATCGGTCGCTTGACTACGACGAGCCCGCTCCCCCGCTCAATGAGTTCGGCTGTCGCTTCCCGCCGCGCAACGGGAGCCGCCGGGAGTGACAGGTCCCAGCCCGCCGACTCAAGAGCGCGCGTGACCCGCGCGACGAGGTCATCGTGGTCGATAGCGCCCGCGACAGTGATGACGAGATCTTGAGCGCGATAGTTCTCTGCGTAGTGTGCGCGCACCGCGGCGCGCGACACGGCGGTGATCGTCCGCGGGTTTCCTCCGATCGGGCGACCGAGCGGATGTTCACCAAGGACCGCTTCGAAGAACCGCTCGCTGGTCACGTCCGACGGGTCATCGTCTGCCATTGCGAGCTCTTCGAGAATGACTCCGCGCTCGGTCTCGAACTCGTCGGCGTCGATCACGGAGGATGTGAACATGTCGGCCAGCACATCCACCGCCATGGGGAGGTCTCGGTCCTGCACCTTGGCGTAGTAGCAGGTGTACTCCTTGGCTGTGAGGGCGTTGTGCTCACCGCCGACGGAATCGAATGCGACGGCAATATCGAGTGCGCTCCGCGTCGGAGTTCCCTTGAAGAGGAGGTGCTCGAGGAAGTGGGTCGAGCCGAAGGTGTCCGGACGCTCGTCCCGCGAGCCCACTGCGACCCAGTATCCGATCGTCGAACTTCGCGCACCCGGTACAGATTCACTCAGAATCCGAACACCGCTCGGCAGCACTGTGCGACGCACAGCAGCGCTTCCGGATGCGGTGAAAGACAATTCCGCGAGATCAAGCGGGAGTGAAACGGCGCCGTTCGTCATCGCCCACGAGCCTACGTCATTGTTCACGAACCCTTTTTTTGTCCCCCAAAGTGGGGGCAAAAAATTGTGGACAAACAGACTGGTCTGTCTGTCCTCATGTGCTACCTTCTTGTCAGGGCACCCGAAGCCTCGCGCATCCGCCACACCCGATGGCGGTTGTGCACCATTGTTGGAGCGATCTGGCTTCCTCCCCCCCGCAAGGAGCGCGTTGTGTTGGTTGTCGAGGCACCCCCCACCACACAACGCGCTCCTGCTAAGGGCCGCATCCTCGACACGGCAAATACGCTGTTTTACGAGGATGGAATTCGCAACGTCGGCGTGGATCGCATCATCAGCGCATCGGCCGTAACCAAGGCGACTTTCTACAAGCACTACCGCGCAAAAGACAACCTGATCGTCGAGTACATCAGCTCACGTCACGAGCGAGTTCGCGCCGACCTCGAGGCGATCATCGCCACCGAGCCCGACGCGCGCAGCGCTCTTGCATCTTTCGTGGGCTCGATTGTGACTGAGATCGATAGCCCCGGATTCCGCGGATGCCCGTTTATCAACGCCGCAGCCGAATTCCCCGAATCCGAGCATCCCGTGCGCAGGATCGTGACGATGCACCGCGAATGGTACGTCGAAACTCTCGCGGGGCTCCTGCGCGAGTTGGGTCATCCGGTTCCCGGGGACGCCGCCGACGAGCTTTTGCTCGCCCGGGATGGCGCCATGGCGGGCGGGTACGCCGGCGACCCGGTTGCGGCATCCACCGCGCTCGTGCGTATCGCCAACCGAGTCATCGCGCAAGCCCGCTAGCGCGCTCGCCCACCCACGGGCGTATGGTTAGCGCACCGGGTGCCCACAGTGGCGAAGTTTCCCTCCGGCTATGGAAGGGAACGACATGGTCATCTCCTGGCTACTCCTCATCACGATTGCGGCCGCGGGTCTCGCAATTTTCGACGGCGTACGGCGCGTCCGCGGGCACCACGGCAACTCGATCATCGCAATCGCCGAACTTGTCCTTGCGGTACTCATGCTCGTCTCGGTCTTCATCGCATTCCCCGCGCCTCTCGGCACCATCTTGTTCGCCATCGGTCTGGAAATCGTTCTCATCCTCCTGCTCGTGCTCAAGGGCACCCGCAATCGTGCCTTTACGACGCTCACGCTGATCGCGCTGATCCTCAACTCAATCGTCGTGCTCATTGCGGCCGGATGGCTGCACATTCCGGGACTCGGCTAAAAGCCGGCGCGATGTCAGTCGGCTAGCGAGCCGATGCTCGATCGAGGTCTGCGATCTGGTGCCGACCGAGGCGGATGCTCGCTGCGGCGGTCAAGTCTTCGACCTGTTCGGGATGACTCGCCGATGCAACGGGTGCAACGACATTCGGCTTGGTGAGCAGCCAGGCAAGCGCGACCGATGTGACGCTCGTGCTGTGCGCTTCGGCGACCGCGTCGAGAGCCGCGAGTATCCTCAATCCCCGACGGTTCACGTACTTGGCAACCTCTGGTCCGCGATCACTTCGGGTCAGATCAGCCCTGATGCGGTACTTGCCCGAGAGAAATCCGCTCGCGAGTGCGAATCTGGGCATGACGCCGAGCCCCAGCTGTGCGGCGATGTTCGCGAGGTCGCCCTCGTACTCCGCGCGGTGGACGAGGTTGTAGTGGTTCTGCACGGCGACCATTGGGGCGACGCCGAGTTGCGCGCTCGCGATCCGTGCCTCGATGAGCCGATTGCCGGTGTGGTCAGAACCGCCGAAATAGCGCACCTTGCCAGCCCGGATCAGCTCGTCGACTGCGAGCAGAGTTTCCTCGAATGCGACAGTGACATCGTCGATGTGCAGATACAGCAGGTCAATGGTGTCGACCCCGAGTCGCCCGAGCGATTCCTCGACCGCGCGGGTCAGTACCCGCGCCTTCAACCCAGGGTTCTCGGCACTTTTGCCGACCTTGGTTGCAATGACCAACTGGGAACGGTTGCGACGGGCGCGCATCCAATTCCCGATCATGATCTCGCTTCGCCCTGCGGCGTACGAGTCTGCGGTATCGATGAAGTTTCCCCCGCGCCTTGAGTATGCATCAAGGATGCTGTTGGTTGCGGCGTCGTCTGCAGTCCAGCCGAACACGTTGCCGCTGATCGCGAGCGGAAACACCTGAAGATCGGAGAGCCCAACCTGCCGCCGCGGAATTGCCAGATCTCCCACAGTCACGGCGGTCTCGTTCGTGGTTGGCACCATCAGGCTCATATCAATGCTCACAGCGTGAGTCTCTCCCTAACGAATCCCAGAGTATTCCCGACACCGCGTGGGCGGAATGACGGTTCCTCAATCGTTACAGTCGGCCGCGAGGCCGAACAGCGTTAGCGATGACGGCGATAGTGGGGCACTCGAGCGTGCGCCCGCGTGCGCGCTTTGCCAATCGCGACCGCGGAGCTCACCACGACGAACACGAGGCCAACCGCGATCCAGACGTACCACTGGTTCTCGAGCCATGCGGTGAACCCCGCGACGTAGTGATCCATGGGAGTCGCGAGGTCTGGGCGCACAGCGCAATGATACAGGTGAAGGCGCAGGATTTGCGCCCCAAACGGGGGGCATTTCGTGAGGACAAATCATGCAAAACGGGCCCATCCCGCAAGGGATGGGCCCGCATGTCTTACTCAGCGCCTGGCGAGAGGCCTGAGCAGATCTAGCCCCCGTGCTTAGTGCTCGCGCGAACGCTCAGACTTGCACGGGTAGTTCTTTGCTTTAGCCTTCGGCAGGAGCCTCGGGGCCGTCTGACGCGGCAGCGGAGCTGTCGGTGTCGGCGGCGTCGGCACTGTCGTCGACGGGAGCGAGCGAGAGCTTTCCGCGGTCGTCGATCTTGGTGATCTCCACCTGGATCTTCTGGCCGACCGCGAGCACGTCTTCGACGTTCTCGACGCGCTTGCCACCGGCGAGCTTACGGACTTCGCTGATGTGCAGCAGGCCGTCCTTGCCCGGAGTAAGCGAGACGAACGCGCCGAATGTCGCAAGCTTGACAACGGTTCCGAGGAAGCGCTCGCCAACCTCGGGGTTGAGTGGATTCGCGATCGCGTTGACAGCCGCACGGGCTGCTTCGGCCGAAGGACCGTCGACAGCACCGATGTATACGGTTCCGTCGTCCTCGATCGAGATGTCGGCTCCCGTGTCATCTTGGATCTGGTTGATCGTCTTGCCCTTCGGGCCGATCAGCTCACCAATCTTGTCGACGGGGATCTGCACGCTGATGACGCGCGGCGCGGTCGGTGCCATCTCGTCGGGCGAGTCGATCGCGGCGTTGATGACGGCGAGGATCGCGGTGCGAGCTTCTTTGGCCTGCTTGAGGGCACCATCCAGAACACTCGATGGCAGCCCGGCGAGCTTCGTGTCGAGCTGGATCGCGGTGACGAACTCCGACGTGCCGGCGACCTTGAAGTCCATGTCGCCTAGCGCATCTTCGGCACCGAGGATGTCGGTGAGCGCCGCGTACCGCGTCACCCCGTCGACCTCGTCGGAGATGAGCCCCATCGCAATGCCAGCGACCGGAGCGCGCAGCGGAACACCAGCGTTAAGCAACGAGAGAGTGGAGGCACACACCGAGCCCATCGACGTCGATCCGTTGGAGCCGAGCGCTTCTGACACCTGGCGGATCGCGTAGGGGAACTCCTCGCGGGGCGGCAGCACCGGCACGAGGGCGCGCTCGGCGAGGAAGCCGTGCCCAATCTCGCGACGTTTCGGGCTACCGACGCGGCCGGTCTCACCGGTCGAGTACGGCGGGAAGTTGTAGTGGTGCAAGTAGCGCTTCTTGGTGACGGGGTTAAGCGAATCAATCTGCTGTTCCATCTTGAGCATGTTGAGCGTGGTGACACCCAGGATCTGGGTCTCGCCGCGCTGGAAGATCGCTGAACCGTGCACGCGCGGGATGACCTGAACTTCGGCGTCGAGCGCGCGAATGTCGCTCAGGCCACGGCCATCGATGCGGATTCCGTCGGTAAGCACGCGCGTGCGCATGACCTTCTTGGAGACCGACTTGTATGCGGCGCTCACTTCGGCGTTGGCGGACGCCGGGAGGCGCTCCGCATCGACCTCGGCTGCGATATGACCCTTCACGCGATCTTTGAGCTCGTCGTCGGCGTTCTGACGCTCGACCTTGTCTGCGATCTGGTAGACGCCCTTGAGGTCGTCGTAGGCGAGTCCCGCGACAGCGTCATATGTCGCTTGCGCGTACGGCGGGAAGAGCGGGAACTCCTGAATCGGCTTGGACGCCTTCGCGGCGAGTTCCTGTTGGGCCTTGATGAGCTGCGTGAGGAACGGCTTGGATGCTTCGAGGCCCTGTGCGACGACCGATTCGTCGGGCTTGGTCGCGCCGGCCTTGATGAGTTCCCAGCTACCTTCGGTCGCTTCGGCCTCGACCATCATGATGGCGACATCCTCGTTGCCGTTCGCGTCGGTGACGAGGCGACCGGCGACCGTCAGATCGAAGACAGCGTCGGCGAGCTGGCTGAACTTCGGGAATGCGATCCACTGATCGGGCGTGCCTGGCCGCGACATCAGTGCGAGGCGGATGCCGCCGACCGGGCCGTAGAACGGCAAGCCGGAAATCTGCGTCGAGAGCGATGCTGCATTGATAGCCAGGGCGTCGTAGAACTCGTCGGGCGCAATCGACAGCACGGTGATGACGATCTGCACTTCGTTACGTAAACCTTCGACGAAGGTCGGGCGCAACGGACGGTCGATGAGTCGGCAGACGAGGATCGCCTCCGTCGACGGACGGCCTTCGCGACGGAAGAACGAGCCAGGGATCTTGCCTGCGGCGTATGAGCGCTCTTCAACATCCACTGTGAGCGGGAAGAAGTCGAAGCCATCGCGCGGGTGCTTGCCCGCGCTGGTTGCGCTCAAGATCATGGTGTCGTCGTCGAGGTACGCAGCAATTGCACCCTGTGCTTGCTGCGCGAGACGACCGGTTTCGAACCGGACTGTTCTGGTGCCGAACGTGCCGTTATCGAGCACAGCTTCAGCGAATGTGATTTCGGGACCCTCCACGGGGTTCTCTCCTTTGTTTAATGTCGCGGTCCCGTGTGGACAGCGACGCTTCAGGAGCAGGAGCGGGCAGGAGGACGCTGAGGTACGCGAATATTCCTAGAACGGGGCGCGTCTGGCCAACAGTAGAAAAGCTCCAAGGACCTTGGAAGTTCACCACCGGTGACCAGCTTCTTGCCAGCCTGCTCCGGTATTACTTGGCGGCTACCCACGGGTGGCCTCGTCAATCATACCAGCGACGGGGCTATTTGGCGGCTGCGACAGCTTTCTCGAGGGCGAGAGTCTTGTCGAGCAGCGCACCGATCGCGGCATCCTGAGCCCCCAGATGAGCCTGAATCTTGCGGGCCTCGTCGAGGATGGCACCAGCATCAGCGTATGTGGCGGCGGCTCGAGCGTCGGATGCCGCGGCCTGGATGTTCTGGCCGACGATGATCACGGGCAGAAGCACAAGCTGGAGAAAGGTCTGGGCGATCCACCCGATGATGATGATCGGGCTGCCGCTCACCAGCGCAGCGGGAAGGCTCACGAGTGCGAGCACGGCGAAGGCATATGCACACCACATGGTTCCAACCGAGGTGGTGATCGTGAGGCCGACCTTGCGATTGAACCGCGACACAGGGGTATCTGCCAGGGCCGCGACTGTCTTCGTTACCGTGGGGACGCCCTGTTTCTTGCGCTCCTCTACTCGGGGGTGCTCGTCGTAGGTGAATTGTTCAACCATGGTCAGTGCTCCTTGTGTGTGACGCGCTAGCGCGTTTCGCCGATCACTACTTCGACACGGTATAGCCCGCGCTTGCGGATGATCTCGACCGGAATGCGCGGCTTGCGCCCCTGGCGATCGAGGCGGGACAGAGCCTCATCAACGGCTGATTCGACGCCGCGGGGGATTGAGCCGACTGGGCCGCTCACGCGCGATCCGGTGAACAGCCGCACGATGATCGGGGCGTCGATCGCCTCCTCCTGCTGCGACCGCCGGCTGATCGCGGTCTCAAGCGGTGTCGCACCAGTTTCGACGATCGAGCGCAGTTCATCCTGATACGGGTTGCTGCCGGCCAGCCGAATTCGCACCCGCCGAGTAGTTGGCGTGAGCACGCCGCGGTAGGGCTTGAGGGTGCCAAGCCCGCGATCGTTGCGGTCGAATTCCGAGTCCTGAGTGGCCATACCGGATGCTACCGCGCGGTCGATCCCGGGCGCTGGGTCGCCTCGGGTTTCAGTCCGCGGTGAGTCGCAGGATCACTCGGTGTATTGTGCCGTCGCCGCGACGGGCCTCGGCGCGAAACGCTAAGCGAAACATCCAGCCGTACTTCTTGGCGATGATCGCTTCGCCCGCCTCGAACCCCGCCGGGTCGTCGACGATCTCGGCGCGCCCGGCGACCGGCTCGGCATCCCCCTTGACCCTGCCCGACATCGTGCACGCCTGGAGAGTGACCTCGGGGTTGTTCCGAATGCGCTTGACCTTGCCCGCGGAGGCCGCGGTCGTCACGACGAGAGCGTCACCGTCTTGAGCGGCCCACACTGCCGTCGGCACGCCGACCCCCGACTTGCGGAACGTCGTGAGGAGCACGTACTTCTCGGGGAACAGAACGGCGAACGACATGGGTTCAGGTTAGGGGACGATGAGAAACGGACCGTACTCCCGAAGGAGTACGGCCCGTCGTCAAGTTCGACGCGATCGCGCGCGCCGCATCAGCGGCACGCCATCGGCCTTAGCGACGCAAACCCAGTCGCTCGATCAACGAGCGGTAGCGCTCGATGTCGATGTCCTGCAGGTAACCCAGCAGGCGGCGGCGCTGGCCGACGAGCAGAAGCAGGCCACGACGTGAGTGGTGGTCGTGCTTGTGCTCTTTGAGGTGCTCCGTGAGGTCCTTGATGCGGTGCGTGAGCATCGCGACCTGGACCTCAGGGGACCCCGTGTCGCCCGGGTGGGTAGCGTATTCGTCGATGATCGCCTTCTTGACACTGGCTTCAAGAGCCATAAGGTGATCCCCTTTCTCCTCGTTGCGCGGCGCCCAAGGCACACTGCCCGAGCTCTCTTTATCCGCGGCCGTTAGACGGCAACCTAGTGAGTTTAGCAGACCCAAGCGAGCTCAGCGGGCTCCTCGGGCTCGGTGGGGATACCGCTTCACGCCGCGCCCGGGCTTTTGTGCCCTATCGCCTCGCGCCTGCACCTCCTTGACTGTGAACGTCACTGGCGAAGATCGACGGGAGAGAGATGGAGACCGAGAGCAATCCGGTCGTAGCCGCAGACGACGACGGAATGTGGAGCCTGCTCCGGTCCACTCCACTCGGACGACTGGGCGTCGTCGCGGGCGGTGAACTCGACATCTTCCCCATCAATTACGTCGTCGACGAAAAGACCATTGTCTTCCGCACGGCTGAGGGAACCAAGCTCGTCGAACTGACCGCACGGTCAAACGTCGTCTTCGAGATTGACGGCTACACGGAACATGATGCGTGGAGTGTCGTCGTCAAAGGCACCGCTGAGCGGCTCGATCGACAGCTTGAGATCGACCGTGCGGACACGCTCCCGCTGAGACCGTGGATTCCCACCGATAAGTACGTCTACGTTCGCGTCGCGCCAACGAGCCTCAGCGGGCGACGGTTCCGTCGCGGCCCCGAGCCCGACCGAGGTGTGTTCTGAGGCTTGTATCCCCTACCGCTTCGAGTGAATGAGCGGTTGACTCTCCCCATGACATTCTTCGAGTCCATTGCGACCGTTTTCAGAAAGTACGCCGAGTTCTCGGGGCGAGCGACGAGGCCCGAATATTGGTGGTTCGCGCTTTTCAGCTTCATTGTGAGCAGCGTCCTCAATGCACTGACGCCGTTCTCGATGAACCGCAACATGTTGGAGGTTGGGGCAACAGCATCATCGTTCACTGGGTACATGAGTCTCGCGGGAGCGTGGTCTCTCGCGGTGCTTGTACCTAGCCTCGCCGTCGGAGTCCGTCGACTTCGGGACGCCGGACGCGAGTGGACCGAACTCTTCTGGCTGCTGTTGCCGATCGTCGGCGTAATAATCCTCATCGTGCACCTGTGCGACCCGAGCAAACCAGGCGACACGATCGTGGCTGCGACCGGCCCGGCGACACAGGGCCCCGCTGCATAAAGCACGGCGGTCTAAGGTACAGCGGCCGTGACTGCGCCGATGAACCCGGGGAGCATGACGGCGAGGAGGCTGCCGATCGCGATCGCTGTCGCTCCCATGCTCGCGAGGGTCAGTCTGTGGGCGCGCACGCCTGCGGCATCCACCTCTCGTCGAAGGCGATCAAACCGCTGGGCGTACCGGACGCCGTCGCTCATGGGGCCCCCCGTCGCACACCACGTGGACTCGTCCACAGCGACCGCCGAGATCCGCGCAACAGCAGTCTCGGAGAGCACCGGCTGCCGAGTCGTAAACCACCGCGGAATCCGGTCGAGCGTGAGCACGGGCAACGTCGGCGACTTCGCATCGAGCGCTAGCGAGGCACTGTCGGCAACCACGATCACCGGCGACACCGCTACCGGGGCTCCGAGCGCTTGGCGCAAGAGATCGCTCGCGCGCCGTTCTGCGTAGCGTAGCGAACGAATCTCGTCGGTCTTGTGGCCGTCGATCGTGAGCACATTGCCACCGGCGCGGATCTTGCGCCCGCGCCAGTTGCGGGTCGAGATCACGAAAATACCGCCCGGCCCGATCACCACGTGATCGAGTTCGCCGTCGTCCGAGCCAAGCGGAACCGCATGCACTACCGTCCAGTCGTCACTCAGCCCTGCGAGTTGGGTTGCGGCCGAGAGCTTGCCAACCGCGTCGTCGTATGCTGGCCGGGCATCCGGATGCAGCGGGCTCAACCCGAGAAAAATGGCGACTCGCCCGCGCGGTCGTGCAGCTGCCTGACGCCTGAGGCAATCCCGCACGGCCGAGTACCCGGCTTCACGCGTGCCAAGGGATGTGGCTCTCGCCGCGCGTATCGCCGTTTCCATTGCCGCATCCCCAGTACGTCGGCTCCCCCGAGCCCGTGTCTGAGGGTACCGACCGGGGTCGCTCGCTGGGCAGCCCCCGAACTGGGGAACGTCGCGTACGACGACTCGAGCGGTGCGTCCCGATTTCACACAGGGACGGCCCATATGCTCTACACCGTGACCGGGGCAGTGGTTTTGGATGTGGTGCTGCTCGTCATGCTCGCCTGCTACGTTTTCTACGGCTTTCGCAACGGACTATCGAGCACCGTATTCACCATTGCCGGCGCCATCTTGGGCGTCATCGCCGTGCTCTTCCTCGTGCCACTCGTGTCGCGATTCTTGCCGTTGCCGCAATTGCGGCTCGCGGTATCGATCGTCCTCGCAATAGGCCTCGTGACTGTTGGCCATGGGCTAGGCGCCGCGGTCGGGCGCAGGATTCGCAAGGGACTTGAAAAGAGTCCGCTCCTCGGAATAGACCGAATCTTCGGAGCCGTTATCACCGGCGCAGTCGCGGCGCTCGTTGCGACCGTAGTGTGTGCAAGCGTCGCGCAGCTGGGCGTTCCGGTGCTGTCGCGCGCCATTGCGGGATCGGGTGTTCTGCGCGCAATCGGCGTACTCACCCCCGACCCGGTCGAGGCGTGGCTCGCTCAAGCGCGCGGGGTGGTCAGTGAGCGAGGCATCCCACTGCTCACTCAGGCGCTAGTCGGTGGACCGCCGGTCGTGCCACCCGTGGACGCCGGAAGCCCGGCACTCACAACCGCGGCCAAGTCGGTGGTTCGCATCACCGGAAATGCCTACGCGTGCGGACAGTCCCAGTCGGGAAGCGGGTTCGTTGTTGCGCCCAACCGAGTGATGACGAACGCGCACGTTGTTGCGGGTCTCTCGCAGCCCGTCGTGGAGGCTTCAAACGGACAAGCGATCGCGAGTTCAATCGTTTACTTCGACCCGTCGCACGACCTTGCCGTGCTCGCCGTGCCCGGGCTTGACGCGGCGCCACTGACGTTCGCGCCGTCGCTTCAGGCCGGAGCGAACGCCGTGATTGAGGGCTATCCCTTTGGCGGCCCATTCGCCGCCAGCGGTGCCTCGGTCATTTCGGTTGGCGTTGCGACAGTCGATGACATCTACGGAAAAACGCCAAGTGATCGGAATATCTACACGCTCGGCGCGGACGTGCGCGAAGGAGATTCCGGCGGTCCGGTGCTCACCGGCGAGGGTGCTGTCGCGGGGATCGTGTTCGCCCGGAACGGCACGACGAGCAATGTCGGGTACGCGATGACGATGGCCGAGGTCGTGCCTGTCGTATCTCAGGCCGTTGACCTCACGGATCAGGTAGCGACCGGCGACTGCATTGCGGGGTAGCTGCTGCGCCGGTCTTGGCCGGTCAGCTAGCCAGGCTGGTGTCTAAAAATGCGAGCGCGCGCGGCCATGCGTCTGCGGCCGCGATGGAGTTGTAGTTGATGCTCGTGTCGTTGAAGAAGGCGTGCTTCGCCCCGGTGTACACGTGGGCCGTGAAGTCGACTCCGGCCGCCGCCATCGCCCGCGTCACGTCGGGTAGCGCCGAGATGAGTGCCTCGTCGACACCGCCGTACAGAGCAAGCACCGGGCACCCGATTGACCCCATCGATTCGGGTGCTGGTGCGGTTCCGTACCAGGGCAACGCGGCCGAAATCCGGGGGTCCGCGGCGGCAAGGGCAAACGAGAAGGTTCCCCCGAAACAGTAGCCCGTCACAGCGATGCGACCATCAATGCCGGGTTGCGCCTCGAGATAGTCGACAACCGACTTCAGCGAAGCGATTGCGCCGGCGGCATACTCGGGCGATCTCGACGGCGCGAGCGCCTCGCGGAGCTGAGGTTGCACGGCAAGCCGGGTTGCCTCGTCGGCGCTGAACATGCGCGAGAACAGATCGAGACCGACGTGGGGCTCGATGCCGATTCGGCTCAAAATGTCCGGGGCAATAACGAGATAACCTTCGGCGGCGAAACGATCGGCCAGATCCTTGATGTGATCCACGAGACCCCAAATCTCGTGGATGAGGACGACCCCACCTTTCGGGGTCCCCACGGGGTCGGCTCGGTAGGCGATGACGTCAGAAAGCTCGATCATGTGTCCCATCAGCTCATCGTCGCACACGCCGACGAGCGGTGTCGCGGTGGACTAGTTGGCGACCGCGATCGACACTGCAGTGGCGACCAACGCCCACACGACGCCATAAAGCGCGATGATTCCCGCGACTCCCCAAATCACGCGCCGAACGAATGCCTCGCGCACTTCAGCGCGCACGAGCGCGAACTCACGGTGCAGGTGCTCGACGTCGGCGGCGGGATCGGAGTGAGACGGCCAGGTCGTGTGCAGATCGGCAAAATCTGACACGCTCGCGATGTGAGCTCCGTCGAGGGTACGAGGTGCGCGCGTGAGAGCCCGCTCCAGCTGGTACGACGGAATCACTCGAACGCTCGCCGCGGGCACACGAACGCTGAAGCGGCGTGGTTCGACGAGTACGAGCACCGGGCGCACCCGCACCGCGGTGCCGGTTGCTTCACTCAATCGGTCGGCGGCAGCTTGGGCCTGCGAGCGAGCATCCGGGATCGCCTGGCTCGGTTGGCCCGAGATGAATACGGTGTCGCGATCCACGACCACATCACGGTCGAGCGTGTTCGTCACGTGGATTGCAAAAACTCCTGCCGGGCCAATCACAAGGTGGTCGAGCACGCTATCGGTGAGCGGCAAATCGTGAAGGACGTCCCACGCGGGCCCGAGGTTGTCGAGCACGTCGCCGACCAACAATTCGCCCAGCGCGCCGCTGTAGGCCGTTCGACTTTCGGGCGTGAGGGGGTTGACGCCGAAGGCCCGTGCGACGGCGCCACGAGTGGGAGCGGCAGACTGTACCGCGACGACGTCACTCATTGCCGATTGACCCGCGATTCTTGCGCGAAGGCTGCGGCTGACCGGCATCCTGTCCCCCTGAATCGTGTATGCGCCGGAGTGCACCGGCGATTCGAGGGAAAAAAGATGGGCCGGAGACACCCCCGCCTCCGGCCCCACTCGGTGCGATTGAATCGCATTCGATCGAACTTTCCTCCCCCGAGGGTTTGTTCGTAGTTACAGAATGGCGGGCGCCAGCGGGGTGCGCAAACCCCCAGTAATGGGATACCCCGCGCGGGGGTAGGGCGGAGCTGCGGTGCGATGCGGATACGATCGCGCGTCCTTGTCTGTACGGCCTCAGATGCCGGCGGGAAGCGGCTGACTCGTGACCAAGTGCAAGCGTTGCGTCGGTCGTGTCATCGCGACGTACAGTGCACCAGCGCCACGGGGAGCCTCGTCGACAATACGCTGAGGCTCCGCGATCACGACCGAGTCGAACTCGAGCCCCTTGCTCTCCTGGGGTGTGAGCACAGCGATGGCGCGCGCAAGGCCTACCGCCCCGCGACCAACGTCGTGCCCGAACTGGGCAGCGAGTGCAGGGTAAACGACCGGCAGGAGCGTCTCAGGGACAATGACAGCGACCGTTCCGTCTGCGATCGCACGGTCGCGGCTTACGGTCTCGACAACGGCACCAGCGAGGTCACCGGCGCGAACGACATCCACCGGCCACTCGCTGTCGCGCACGGCGCGCGAGCGAGTGATGTTGACGCCGTGAGCAAGAGCCATCGACTCGGCAACCGCACTGATTTGGGCCGGGGTGCGATAGTTGACGGTCAGCTCTTCGAGGCGCCAATTGTTGCCGACGTGCGGTGCGAGCGCATCCGCCCAGCTCGCCGAGCCAGCGGCCGCCGACGCCTGAGCCACATCCCCCACGATCGTGAACGACTTGAGCGGGTTGCGGCGCATGAGCACCCGCCACTGCATCGGCGAGAGCTCCTGCGCCTCATCAACGACGACATGTCCGTACGCCCACTCGCGATCGGCCGCGGCGAGTTCAGCGGTAGTCCCCCGCTCAACCGCTTGCTCGAAACCATCAGCGAGCGTCGTCGCGTCGACGAGTCCTTCAACGTCCATGTTCCGGATCGCCTGCTCGGCGTTCTCAATATCCCTTTTGCGCTGCTGCTTCGCCTCGCGTTTTTCGGCCTCCGACTGCTCGTCTGCGCGCCCCAGCAGTTCGGCCGCTTCATCGAGCAAAGGGATGTCGCTGACGGTGAATTCGGCCGTGCGCTCGCGATGCAGCAAATCTCGCCGTTCTGCGCTCCAGCCGGGCGTGAGCGCCGCTAGCCAGTGGGGCCGAGCGTAGAGGTCATGGAGCAACTTCTGCGGGGTCAGGGGCAGCCAGGCGGTGTTGAGCGCCACCTTGACATCTTCTGACGTGCGCAGATCCTCCCGAAGCCAGGCTTGATCCGAGTCTTCGATCGTGTTGCCGTGATCCCGCAGCTGGTCGGCCAGTAGGCGCGCGAGAGCAGAAAGCGCGGCCTTGTTGAAGGTCACGCGCGCAAGGTTGTGCGGCTTCTTGGTGTCCCACGCCTTTTGCATTGCGGCCTGGATCAGCTGGGGCGAAACGGTGAGGTACTCGCCGTTGACATCGAGTACTTGGGATTCGGTCGGCACGACTTGACGCGAGCGAACCGCGCGCGCGATCAACCCGGCCATCTCGAGAGAGCCCTTGAGTTCGGCAATGGCGGGCGCATCCTCTCGCGTCGCCTCGACGCCCGGGAAGAGTTGCCCGACGCTCGCCAGGACGACGCCGGTCTCGCCGAGCGACGGTAGCACCGCTTCGATGTACTGCAAGAACGATCGGCTGGGGCCGACGATGAGCACTCCGGATGTCGCTAGCCGGTCTCGATGCGAATACAGCAGGTACGCGGCACGATGCAGAGCGACCGCAGTCTTGCCGGTACCGGGCCCACCCTGAACCACGAGCACGCCGCGCAACTCAGAGCGGATGATGGCGTCTTGCTCGGCCTGAATCGTCGCGACAATGTCACTCATGCGGCCCGTGCGCTGCGCGTTCACCGTTGCGAGAAGTGCCGCTTCACCTTGGAGCCCCTCGACGTCGACGTCGAGGAGTTCGCGATCAAAGATTTCGTCATCGATGCGCACGATGTCGCGGCCGTCACTCTGCAAGTGCCTGCGGGCTCGGGCGCCCAACGGGGTTGCAGCGGTCGCCTGATAAAACGCACGCGCTTGCGGAACGCGCCAGTCGAGAAGGAGTGACTGCTGGTCGGTGTCTCGCAGGCCGATTCGTCCGATGTACAAGTGCTCGGGCTCGCCCTCAACGCGCGCATCGGTTGCGACGGTCAAGCGACCGAATGCGAGCCGCTCGTCGATTTGCCGCAACTGACTCACACGATCTTCGTAGATCCGGGCGAATGCGTCGCGTTCGGATCGGTTCTGATGGGTTCCACCGGGATTGCTCCGGCGAACGGCCTCCAACTGACCGCGCGCGTCGTTGAGAAGTTCGTCGAGTCGGTTGTACAGCCGACGAACGTATGCCTGCTCGCTGACCAATTCGCTCAACGACATCACACCCCGCTCATCCCGCTCGCGTCCACAAACACGGCTATTTAGTCTACGGGCGCCACGCGAATGCATCGTCGCGACCGGGTTGCGGTCGCCCGGTGCGCTTGGCCCTTGCGCTCAGTCGTGTGCGGTGAGAGCCTGAATCCAGAACAACTCATCGCTCAGTCGAGTCGCAGGCACTGCCGCACCGCTGGGCGATGAGTTTGTGCCGGCACGTTTTCTCGCGATGGTGCGTGCCGCGCCGCCCTACAACGGGACGCCGATGAGTTCAGTTCGCGACTGAACTATCGCAGCCAATAGCGCACGCTCGTCTTCAGCAGCGACGGCCCTCCCCCTGCCGGTAATGATGCGCTGACGCGCAAACGCGAGCTTCGTCGCATCCCGAATGAAGCGACGCATTTCAGGCGCCTTACCATTGCTGCGTGCCCACGAGATCGCTTGACGTCGCCCCGAAACGGTGGCGAGGGCGGGCACCTCGTCGGCCCGGAACCAGCCAACCGCTGCATACTCGCTCAGACGGTCGAATGTCAGCTTCGCCTCACGCTTGCGCAACTGCACGACCATGACGATCGCAAGGATGAATAGCGGGAACTGCACGATCACGTAGTAGGTAAGGAAGTCGGTCACGAAGTAGAGCGCACCATTCCAGAGCGCGTGAAGGAGCATTGCGGGAATCAGTCCGATGAGGGCGAAGCCGATACCGCCCAGAGCGCCGTAACCCCGTCGGGCGGCGATGCCGATGGCGAGGCCGGTGCAGGTCGTGAACATCACGTGCGCGAACGGGGACATGATCCCGCGGATCAAGAAGAGCTGCAGAACACCCGAACCCACACCACCCGCGTCGAGCAACTGACTGCCGAAGTAAAGGATGTTCTCAGTGAATGCGAATCCGCCGGCGACCCATGCCGCGTAAACAATGCCGTCGACCGGCCCGTCGAAATACCTCCGCGCGACTAGGAAAATAAGGAGTACACCAAGGCCTTTGGCAGACTCTTCAACAAGCGGTGCTTGAATTACTGAACCGAAGAAATCGTACGCAGCGGAACCAGGGCCAGCGCTCGAATTCACCCAGTCGCTGACCTGGGAATCAACGAGCAGGGCAATGAGCACGGCCGCAGCCGAACCCCAGAGGAACGCGAAGATTATCGCGAGCCGAGGCTCGGGCTCCCATCGATCGATCCACCTCGCCCCGACGAGCACGATGGTTAGCGGAATGAGGGCCATGACTCCCGCAATCGCGAACGCGCCCGTACCCAGCCCTGCGATGAGGAAAACAATCACAAACAGTGCGACCAGCGCAAGAAGGATCACACCGACAATCCCCAAGACCAGCGCGGTGTTGGCGCGCGCGGGCACTACTACCAGCCCCGGTTGGGATGTTGCGTCAAGGTGCGCTGTGACTTCGTCCGGCGCAGACTCAGGCGCCGCGGCGCTCACTTCCGTCCGCCCGGGAGCCGTGGAAGATGCGGATGGATTCTGCGTCGTCATGCCGCAAACACTAGCGGCAGAAACCCGGGACTTGGCGACGCGGCCTGAGAATGTCTACGCGGCGAGGAGTTGCTTTCGACGCGTGATCGTCGCGCTCACGACGGCTGCCACCATGCAGAGTCCGGCCGCTCCAAACCACGCCGCCGTGTACTGGCCGGTTTGATCGCGAACCACGCCAGCGGCAGTCGCGGCGATTGCTGCGCCAATCTGGTGTGAGGCAAAGACCCAGCCGAAGACAATCGGTCCATCCTTGCCAAAAATCTCGCGGCAGAGCGCGACGGTGGGTGGAACGGTTGCGACCCAGTCGAGGCCGTAGATGACCACGAAGATGATGATCGGCGGTTGGACCGTTGCTGAGAGCAGGAACGGCAACACGAGTAGCCCAACGCCACGGAAGGCGTAGTACGCGGCGAGCAGAATGCGCGGGTTGATGCGATCGGTCAGCCAGCCTGACGCAATTGTTCCGATGATGTCGAAGATGCCGACGACCGCAAGCAGTCCCGCCGCCGTAGTCTCAACCATCCCGTGGTCCGCCGCGCTAGGAATGAAGTGTGTACCGATCAGACCGTTCGTGGTTGCGCCGCAAATGGCGAAACCTGCCACAAGCGCCCAAAACGTGCGGACTCGGCTCGCGCGCGCAAGTGTCGAGAGGGCAGCCTTGACTGCATTGCCGCGGGGCCAAGGCTCGTGCGAGTAGTCTGCGGGCGCACCGTATGGCGTGAGCCCGATCTCGACGGGGTGATTGCGGAGGAAGATCAGCACGAGCGGCACGACCGCGAGCGCTCCGGCGGCGACAAGCAGCGAGGCCTGACGCCAGCCCTGGTTTTGCACGAGGATGGCAATGAATGGCAAGAATATGAGCTGACCCGTGGCACTGCCCGCTGTAAGGATTCCGACCACGAGACCCCGGCTCTTGACGAACCAGTTGTCGGCAACGGTCGCGGCAAACACGAGCGCCATCGAGCCGGTGCCGACACCGATGAGTACGCCCCAGGTGAGGACGAGCATCCACGGTTCAGTGGCGAAAATGCTCAACGCGGCGCCGGATGCCACGAGCAGCAGCGCGACGGTCGTGACCTTGCGCAGCCCGAACCGCGCCATGAGCGCCGCGGCGAACGGCGCCATAAGGCCGTACAGCAGCAGGTTGACCGTTACCGCGAGGGAGAGCTGCGTTCGAGTCCAACCGAATTCTTCCTCGAGCGCAAGCATGAGGACGCTTGGCGCCGCACGGAATCCCGCCGCCCCGACGAGCGCGAGAAAGGCCACTGCCGCAACAATCCAGGCCGGATGTATGCGGCGGGTTCGAACTCGGGTGTCGGTCGTCATTGATCGATTATCGTCCCCGGGCGCGGCAACCGAGACCGGGGAGCTCCTGCCTAGCGTGTGCGGGTGTCGCCCGTGCGCCGATAGGGGTACAGCGACTCGTCGAGCGGGACTTGCGCAACGTTTGCAAACACAATCGCCGCAATCAACTGCGCCGCGAACGTGACGAGGAGAAGCCGAAGAGGTTCGGAGAATGCTGCCTCCACTCGGTCCGACAAGCCGTCACCGTGTGTGAACGGCGTTCGAGCGATCGAGCGCCCCCAGTCCACAAGCAATTGCTCGGCCTCGGTCACTTGCGGCTCGTGCGGGTCTTCGCCCGAGTCGACGAGAACTCGCCGGAAGTAGACGGAGGTCACGAGAGCGTCGCTCTCGTCAGCGATCGCATAGGCGAACAGCGTGACCGCTCGTTCGCCAATAAACGGGACGAGGGCATCCCTCGCGGCAGCGAGTTCAGCCGGTAGCGCGTCGAAACGCGCGTGCGGCAGAAACGACATGCACACAGGCTAGCGCTCGAGGCACTAGTAGGCCTTGCCTGGATTCAGAATATCCGTCGGGTCGAAGACGGCCTTGATCTGACGCTGAAGCTCAAGCTGGTCGTCTCCGAGTTCATCGCGAATCCAACGTCGTTTGAGAATTCCGATGCCGTGTTCGCCCGTCAGCGTGCCGCCCAGTCGAAGCGCGGCAAGAAAGAGTTCGTCGGCGGCGGCCCAAACTTCAGAAGGAACTTGCTCCCCGACATACACGAAATTGGGGTGCAGGTTTCCGTCGGAGGCGTGCGCGACGGTCGGTATCGACATCCCGAATCGCTCTTCGATTTCGGTGATCGCCGCAAACATCGCGGGCAGAGCCGAGCGGGGTACACACACATCCTCGATGAGCACGTTGCCTTGGGCCGCCATCGCGGGATGAAATGAGCGCCTGATGTCAAACAGCGTGTCGCTCTCGGCGGGATCGGTAGACACCGAGGCAATTCCGCCGAGCCCGTCAATGACCGCAGCCGCGGCTCGCGCGCTCGACTCAGCATCGCTACCGTCGAATTGCAGAACGAGCTGCGCTGACGGCGTCGACGGCAGGCCGAGGTAGTGGGTGATCGCCGCCATCGCGCTTTCTCCGATGAGCTCCATGATGGCCGGCCGTGCACCCGCAGAGGAGATCGCGGAGGCCGCGCGCGCCGCGCCGTCGACCGTCGCGAATTCGGCCGTGATGGTCACGACCGCGCCGGTGACGAGCCGCTTGAGTTTGACGGTCGCCTCAACGATGACTCCCAGCGTGCCTTCCGACCCGATTATGAGGGCGGTCAGATCGAGACCGGTGACCCCCTTGATCGTGCGTCGACCGAGCCGCAGTAGTCGACCGTCGGCCAAGACCACGGTGAGGCCGAGAACAGAATCTCTGGTGACCCCGTATTTGGCGCACAGCAGGCCGCCGGCGTTGGTGGCGATGTTTCCGCCCACCGTCGAAATCGCTCGACTCGCCGGGTCTGGCGTGAACCAGAGTCCATGCGGTTTGAGAAGCGCGTTGAGCTCGGCATTGGTGATCCCAGGCTGCACGACGGCGATTTCGTCGTCGACCGAAATTTCGAGCACGGCGTCCATCGCAAGAGTGGAGAGTACGAGCTCCCCCGTGCCAGCGATCGCGCCGCCAGCCAGACCGGTCCCAGCACCGCGAGTCACGACGGGCGTGCCGGTTTCGGTCGCGATCCGCATGACGGCCTGAACATCCTCGATTCGGCGCGCCCTGACCACCGCGATCGGCGATCCCGCCGAACGATGACCCGACTTATCGGATCGTGCCGCATCGAGCTCGATGCTGTCGAACGAGACCGCGTCGCCGAGAGGCAATGTCCGATTTCCGCTAGTCAACTCCCTCGCGATGTTGCACGCTGGTGAGGTGACCTTGACCGACCCACGATTCGCCGAACGTTACCGCGCGCTCTCGTCGCGGGATTCCCGATTCGACGGTCAGTTCATTGCCGGCGTGCACTCGACGGGAATCTACTGCCGGCCGAGTTGCCCTGCGATCACTCCACTCGAACGCAACGTGAGCTTCTACCGCACCGCGGCCGCCGCGCACGAAGTCGGCTTGCGCGCGTGCAAACGGTGTCAACCGGATGCCGTGCCTGGCTCCCCCGACTGGAACATCACCGACGACATCGCCGCGCGAGCGATGCGACTCATCACCGATGGCGTGGTCGAGCGCGAGGGCGTCAACGGATTGGCCGCGCGGCTCGGCTACACCCCACGCCACGTCACTCGCGTGCTCATGAACGAGCTGGGAGCCGGGCCGGTGTCGCTTGCGCGTGCTCATCGTGCCCAGTCGGCGCGCACCCTCCTGGCGTCAACTGACCTCTCGGTCGCCGATGTCGCGTTCGCGGCGGGCTTCTCGAGCGTTCGGCAATTCAACGACACGATTCGTGCCGTGTACGAGACGAGCCCGAGCGAGCTGCGGTCACTCGCCCGCCGGGGACCATCCGCGGCGACTCCGAATGCGGGTGGAGCCGAGCAGTCCGGGTCGGGGACCGCACTCTCCCTCCGGCTGCCCGCGCGCGCGCCGTTCGACGGAGCGGGGCTCATGACCTTTTTCGCAGATCACGCGGTATCGGGACTCGAGGAAAGCGACGGTTCATTCTTCGAGCGCGCCATGCGGCTGCCGGGCGGCATCGCTCAGGTTCGACTTGAGGTTGACGGGCAATCGGCCATCCGCTGCACCGCGAGTCTCGCTTCGATTGGGGATGTTGGTGCGCTCGTAGCGCGCGTCCGCCGGCTGTTCGACCTCGACGCAGACTCGCTCGCGATCGATGCAGCGCTCGCGACGGACGCGGTGCTTTCTCCGCTCGTCTCGGCGCGGCCGGGCATCCGCTTGCCCGGGGTCGTGGATGCCGAGGAGGCGCTGTTCCGCACTCTCATTGGTCAGCAGATCTCGGTTGCCGCCGCGCGAACGGTGCTCGGGCGGCTCACGGCTGATCTCGGCGCCGACGGTCTGTTTCCGACGGCAAGCCAGCTCGCCGAGCATGGTCGGGAAGTCTTGCGAGGCCCGGCGACACGAGTTTCGACGATTGTCGGCGCGGCGCGTGCGATCACCGAGGGGCGGCTTCGCCTCGACATCGGGATGCATGTTGACGAGTTCACGGAACAGCTCATGTCCCTGCCCGGCATCGGAGCCTGGACCGCGGGCTATCTCGCGATTCGGGTGCTCGGTAACCCCGACGTGCTCCTCGCAACCGACCTCGTGATGGCGCAGAGTGCGGCGTCCCATGGACTGCCGTCACGCCCACGCGAGCTCGCTGACTACGGAAGGACATGGGCGCCATGGCGAAGCTACGCGGGGATGCACCTATGGCGGTCTCGCCCGGGCGCTATTATCACGGCATGACCGCCTCTCCCGAGACCCTGACAAGCTCTGAGACTGAGCACGACCGACTCGAGCGAAACTGGAGCGAGTTGCTCCAGGAATTACGAGTGATCCAGACCGGAACCCAGATCCTGACGGGCTTTCTCTTGACTGTCGCCTTCCAGCAGCGCTTCGCTAGCCTCGACGGCTACCAAGTCAGTCTGTATCTCACTCTTGTAATCGTCGGCGGAATGACGACCGCGCTCGGCCTCGCGCCGGTGAGCCTGCACCGCACGCTGTTTCGGATGCGCGCGAAAGACATGATCGTGCGGATCACGAATCGCGTGCTTCAAGTCGCGCTGATCGGAGTCGCGTTGACGCTGTCGGGGACCGTGTCGCTGATCTTTGACGTCGTCGCGAGTCGAGGCGCAGGCATTGCGGCGGGCATCGCGTCACTGGTGATTATCCTCGGGACGTGGATTGCGATGCCGGTCACGGCAAAGCGGTTGATGCGCTGAGCTGGTGGCCCGGATACAACCGGGCGGCGCATCTAGAGTGGAGGCATGAACCCCAGACTCTTTGCGCTCGGACTCGGTGTTGCCATTGGCTACGTGCTCGGAACCCGAGCGGGACGTGAACGCTACGACCAGATGAAGACGGCTGTGACGGCCCTATGGGAGGACCCGCGGGTCGCCAAAGCACGCGCGGATGTCGAGACGTACGCCAAGCAGCAGGCCCCGATCATCCGTGAGAGGGCGGAAACCGCGGCCAAGGATGTCGCGGCGAAGACCTCCGCGGTCGCATCCGACGTCGCAGCAAAGTCCGCTGCCACAGCCAAGGACGTCGCGGCGAAGACGTCGGCCACCGCGAAGGTCGTTGCGGCGAAGACGTCGGCCACCGCGAAGGTCGTTGCGTCCAAGGTCGCGGACACCGCGAACGACGTCGCCGCGGGGGCCTCGAAAGTTGCCGCCGATCTGCGGGAGCGCGGCGAGACCGTCGTCGATTCCGCTGCATCCAGTGTCGGCGCGGTGAGGGATGCCGCTCTTGCGGCGGTCGAGAGCGATGACGACGACGACCCGAAAAGCACCCTAGCCGGTTAAAGCGCGGCTGTAGCTGACTACTCGTTGTTGTGGGCAGGCGGGGGCACAACGGGGAGGGTGAGCGGCCCCGTGAGGGGAACCATCCCGCTCAACCGTTCCGGCGAGAGTACCTGGGCTACCTTGTCGGCTGTCATGAGCCCGGCGTCGATCACGAGATCAGCAATCGACGCATGAGTCGTCAGTGCCGTGTGCGCGAGCGTCGCGGCCGCCGCATAGCCGATGTACGGGGTCAACGCGGTGACGACACCGACGCTCGTTTCGACTTGCATCGCTAGTCGCTCGACATTTGCAGTGATTCCATCAATGCAATTAATGCGCAGGGTGTAGCAGGCGTTCGTCATCCACGCGAGGGACTGCAGGATCGAGTGCGCTATTACCGGCTCAAACGCGTTCAGTTGCAGTTGGCCCGCTTCGGCCGCCGCTGTCACCGTCGCATCCGCACCAATGACAGCAAAGGCCACCTGGTTCACAACCTCGGGAATTACCGGGTTCACTTTCCCTGGCATGATCGATGATCCCGCCTGACGGGGTGGGAGCGTGATTTCACCGAGGCCGGCCTGAGGTCCACTCGAGAGCAGCCTCAGGTCGTTGCAGATCTTCGAAAGCTTCACGGCAGCTCGCTTGAGCGTGCCACTGAGCGTCATGAAGACGCCCACGTCTGAGGTCGCCTCGATGAGATCAGGCGACGTCACCATGGGGTAGCCCGTCACTTCGGCGAGGCGGTGGCGCACTGCCTCGGCGTAGCGCGGGTCCGCCGTGATCCCGGTACCGATCGCCGTGGCACCCATATTGATCTCGGTGAGCCACGGGAGCGTCTCGGAGAGCCGGTCGTAATCTTCCGCGAGGGTATGTGCGAATCCAGAAAACTCCTGTCCCAACGTCATTGGGACCGCATCCTGCAGTTGGGTGCGACCGATCTTGAGGATGTTCGCGAACTCGACACCCTTCGCAGCGAACGCTGCCGTCAGCTGACGGTGCTCTGCAAGCAACCGCTGAGTTCCAAAAACCATCGCGAGCTTGATGGCGGTCGGATACACGTCGTTGGTCGACTGACTCCGATTGACGTCATCGATCGGGCTCAGCTGCGCGTAGTCGCCCTTCTGAAAGCCCATGAGCTCGAGAGCACGATTGGCGATCACCTCGTTGGCGTTCATGTTTGTCGAGGTACCCGCTCCGCCCTGAATGACTCCCACCCGAAACTGCCCGTGCAGGGCGCCGCCGAAGATCTCTTCGCACACGCGGTCGATGATGGCGGCCTTCTGCGGGTCAAGCACTCCGAGATCGGAATTTGCCCGGGCCGCCGCTTGCTTCACACGCGCGAGCGCCCTGATGAGGTCCGGATAGTTGTAGATCGCGCGCCGTGTGATGGGGAAGTTCTCGAGGGCTCGCGCGGTATGGATGCCCCAGTACGCGTCAACCGGGATCGCCATCGACCCGAGGGAATCGCTTTCCAGTCGTGTAGCCGTGGTTTCGTCTAGAGCAGTCTCGTACGCGCGGCGCGGAGAGTTCTCGTCGCCCGCGATGTGTTGCGCTGTATCGGTTGACCGTTCGCCGGAGTCTGGCGAAGGTGGGAACGCTCCGGAAGCTGTTGACATGACCGATTTCCTCCGCACAGTTCAACGAGACTTCCACAACTCTACGGCTCGGGCTCGATCGCAGTGATGCGCAAGGCATCCAGACACCGAGTCGCGCTCATAAAGCTCGCCGAGGGAGAGGCACGTGCGACTGGCTCGGACAACGCCACGGGCAACCCGTTGACCGTTCGGGGCTGGTGGCCTCTACTCTTCAGGAGTGACTATCCGACCGACCCCGGACTTCCCGCGGGTCCCGAGCGACGCGCTTGCCGCGTGGATGTCGCGACAACGGTGGTACGCGAACAAGGGAGCGATTCCGCACCTTGAGAACATCGCTACCTTCGCGCTGCCGAGTGCCGATCCGGGGGTCGTCATCGCCACGAACCTCGTGGCCGATCGAAGCGTCACGCCGCCTGCGCTCTACCAAGTACCACTCACCTTCAGGCGAAACCGTTTTCCCGACGCGGTCGAGCCAATCACTGAGGTCGACGGCTATCTCGTTTTTGATGGTCCGACGGATCCCGCGTTCACGCACGCGCTGCTCGAACTCATGATCGATTCCGGTGCGCTGGACAGTGGCGGGATGACCGTGACCGGCCACTGCGCCGACAGCACCTTCGCGGCGTCTCTGGTCGGGGCGGCACTGATCTCCCATGTGCTGGTCGGTGATCAATCGAATACGTCGATCGTGTACGAGCCGGCGACCCAATCCGGCCCATCGGTGATCTGCAAGTTGTTCCGCGGTCTGCAAACCGGGGACAACCCAGACGTGGTGTTGCAGACGGCTCTCGCGGCGGCAGGGTCAATGGCAGTCCCGAGGCCGGTCGGCCATCTTGCCGCTCAGTGGGCTGATGGCGCGACCGCGGGTTCGAGGGTCCGAGGTCATCTCGCCTTCGCGCAGGAGTTCCTCGCTCACGCACACGATGGATGGCGCCTTGCTCGAGCCGCCGCGGCCGCAGCGATCGACTTCTCGTCGGAGGCGCGGGCCCTCGGAGTCGCGACCGCCGACGTTCACGCAACGCTCGCGCGAGCAATGCCGACGACGCGCACGAACCCTTCCGACGTCGAGGAGGTTCTTGCCCAAATGTACGGAAGGCTCGCGGCGGCCCTCGCCGAAGTACCCGCGCTTGGGTCGCACGATCGCGCTCTGCGCGAGGTTTTCTCCCAAGCGGCTCGCGCCGAATGGCCCGCTCAACAGCGCATCCACGGCGACCTCCACTTGGGGCAAGTGCTACTCGTCCCGGGTCGCGGCTGGGTTCTCGTCGACTTCGAAGGCGAGCCAATGCGTCCCATGGCGGAACGTACTCGACTGGACAGCCCGCTGCGTGATGTCGCCGGGATGCTTCGGTCATTCGATTACGTCGGTGGCTCGCTCAGCGTCACGGGGTCACCTGTGCAGACTACCGACTGGGTGGCTTCGGCCCGTGCGGCATTTGAAGAGGGTTACGGTGACGCGTCGGGGAGCGACGTCGTGGCCAATCGAGCGCTCATCGATGCCTTCGAGATCGACAAAGCCCTCTACGAGACGGTGTATGAGGCGCGTAACCGACCGGATTGGCTCGGGATCCCTGTTGCCGCACTCGAGAGACTCTCTGCGCGCCCCAGGGCTGTCTAGTCTTCGGGGGGAAGCGCATCCCGCAGAAGGCTCGAGAGTGCGTCGAGCTGAATATTTGACTCAGCCGAGACTTGCGTCTCCGAGCCGTCGAGTGCGCGAGCAGCGAGCCCGGCCTTGGAATCAATCAGTTCAGCGATACGCGCGTCGATCGTGTGGGCCGCGATGATTCGCCACGCGGTGACGGGAAGCTCCTGCCCGATGCGGTGGACGCGGTCGATCGCTTGAGTCTGCTCAGCGCTTGTCCAGCTGAGCTCGGCGAGAACGACGTTCGACGCGGCCTGAAGGTTGAGGCCGACACCCGCGGCTGTAAGCGATGCGACCACTACCGAGACGGCGGGGTCGGACTGGAACGAATCGATCGCGTTTTGGCGTGCCTTTGCGCTCTGGTCGCCGCGAATCGAGACGCTCGTGAGACCAACGCGTGCGAAGTGCTCTTCCGCAGCATCCATGACGTCGATGTGCTTGGCGAAAAAGACAACCTTGCCGACAGCGCGTGCGAGTTGGGCCGTGTAGTCGGCGGCGAGCGTCGCCTTCGCTTGACCGATCTTGCGCACCATCGTGAATACGTTCTCACCGGTAGTCGCACCCTTCGATTCCTCGAGTTCGGCGTGAGCGACTACCCGGATGAGTTCGGCGTCGGTCGCGTCGGGCTTGAGCGACCGTACGCGCTGGAAGCGCTCAAGGAGTCGCGCTGTCAGGGCGGCCTCCGCTGCCCGGATGGACCGACCCAGATCGTCGTCGAGCTCGACCGGGATGTCGGCGATGCGTCGAGCCGGGATATCGGCCGCGACATCCACCTTCTTTCTCCTGACGATTCCCATGTCGATCACGGCGCGCCTAGCCTCGGCGAAAAAGCCGAGATCGGCGGGGGTAAGCCCGGTCTCTTCCAGCTTCTCCATGAGGCGCGGGAGCGGTTTCTTGTCGTCGATCCAACCCAAGAACTGCCAGATGGCCCGGAAATCTTCTATCGAGTTGATGAGCGGTGTTCCGGTGAGCGCCATGAGCAGCGCCCTCGGTGATGTTGCGCGAATGCTTCGCGACAGTGCGAGCACGTGCTTGGATCGCTCGGACTTGAGGTTCTTGATGAAGTGCGCTTCGTCGACGACCATGCCCTTGAACCCGAACCGCCCGAGCCACCCAACATGCCGGTCGAGGATTTCGTAGTTGACGATGACGACGTCACTGAAGGCATCGACGGTGTTACCGTCGCCGTGCACGACGGTCGCCGCGCGACCAGGAATCCACAATTCGACTTCGCGCGCCCAGTTCGTCTTGACCACGTTAGGGACAACGACGAGCAGCGGGTAGGAGTTGGATGCGGCAGCGGCAAGAAGTGCCTGCGCAGTCTTGCCGAGACCTGGCTCATCCGCGAGCAAGAAGGTACGGTGCCCCTTCTTAACTTCCTCGACGAACCGCGCCTGATGCCGCATCATCTCGAGGTCGCCTTGGGTGCGCAGGGTCGTGGCCTCGGGCAACTCCATCGTCGCTGCACCGCCGCCGGCGCCGTATTCGAACGAGCGGAAGAGGGGCTCAATGAGTTCCCAATTCGCGAGGCGATTGACTGTTGCTGGCTTCGACGTCACTGCACTGAAGTCCGGGGCAAGGAACGGGTTCGACATCTGCATCGCTCGAACCGAGGCCGGAACGACCTGCTTCTCGGTTTGCTTGTCGACGAGCTTCGGTTCGGTCGTAATGATCAACTCGTCGGGGCTCAGTTCGACCCCCGCGGCAATGAGCAGATCGCGCCGCAGGGCGCGAGCGGCGGCAGTGACGGGAGCGTCGTCCGCGAGCATCGCGATCAAGCTGGTATCGCGGGCGGCGGTCTTCGCCAAGATGCCTGCAAGGCCATCGAGTCGTTTTTGTTCGTTCGCGCGTTCAGAGTCGGTCAAGGCCTTGTCGGTCTTGACGCGAGCGCGCTCCTCGCGAAGCAAGAGCGCCGCAACCTGAAAACGAGCGCGGTTGGATGGCTTGAGCGGACCCTTCTGCACCGCTGTCTCGACCTCGCGGGCGGCGCGCGCGAGCACCGGGATCACCCCGACGTCATCACCGGGACGCACCTTTCTGCGTTGCGAACCCGCGGCTTGGCGCTGTGGCTGTCGTCCGCGACGGCGCGCTCCCGCATCCGGTTGTGCTGACTGCGTTCGTTCGGGCTGTGCCGAATCGGCGAGGGCCACACTGTCTCCTAGTGCCGAACGGTCTGTTCGCGCACGGCTCCTGTTGCACTTAGAGGTTGGTAGGACGCCATCGACGGTAAACCCGGGATGACAGCACCCACGAGAGTGGACCAGACCCAGTCGCGATGCGGCTGGTGGGCTCTGTAGATGTTGCCCTCAGTGTACGCCTTCCCCCCGCCCCGCGACGATTCGGCGCGGCAAGTGCATCCCAACTACTCTTTGTCCGCCACTCGGATCAGGATGCCCGCAGACATGAACAGGACGACGGCGATGTATTGCAGGCCCAGCCACAGGTCTGCCGAGCCTAGGTCAATAGGCAATACGGGGTTCCACAACACGGCAATCGCGACAAACGGGATGATCCACCACCAGTGCTTCGCTTGCCACGCGAACACCGCGATGATGAGCGCGAGGATCGAGACGACGAATCTGATCACCGTATAGGTGTCAGTTCCGATCAGAGCGAGGCCGACAAACAGGGCAATGATCGCGACAATCGCGGGCACAAGCGCGGTACGACGAAGCCGCTGGGGATAGGAGGCACTCACTGTCTGAAGTGTACCTACGCGGGTGGCATTCGACCGACACTGCGCGGTGCGACGAGGAAGGATAGTGAATGACTTTCGAGAACCCAGATCCAGCGGTACAGTGCTGTGAGTCGGCTGCGCCGCAGACGACAGTACCGGCAATTGTTCATAATTGCCCGGACGGGAGGGTCGCGACATGGGTTTGTTCGGAAACATCGCCAAAGGATTCCGGGATCTCACCGGCGGGGTCGATCAGGAGCTTCTGGCCAGCGGCACACTGGGCCGCGCCGAAGTGCTTGGGGTCTCCGCCTCGGGAACAACGATGACCGTCGGAAACGGGCTCGTCGAACGAGTGGTTAGCTTTCAATTGAATGTCATGCTCGATGGACAAGCTCCATTCGCTGCAACGGTCTCGCAACGGATCCCCGAGATCAACTTGCCCCAGCTGCAGAGTCCGGGCGTGGTTGTCGCTGTCCGCGTGGATGAGGCCGACCACTCTCGCATCGCAATCGACTTTTCCTCTGAGCCGCCACTGGTCCACCTCCCCGCCTCGACAGGAGCCGAGAGTGCTGCTGAGATCCTTCAGAATGGCAAGCCGATTACTGTCGTGCTCGTCGCCGATCAGATGATCGGAGTGCTGAATGCCAAGGGCGACCCTGTTCACGCGCTGACACTGACCGTCGCCGGCGGTGTTGAAACGCCCTACCAAATCCAGGTCGGCAATGCGGTCCCGGCAAGCGCACTTCCGCTCGTTTACCCCGGATCGAAGCTTCACGCCAAGCTCGGATCAGAGCCGAATTCGGTTGTCGTGGACTGGGACGCCGGCGCTGCGACGTAGTTACACGCCACCACCGCCGCCGCCACCGCCGCCGCCACCAGAGGAGCCACCACCGCCCGAACCACCGCTCGAACTGCTCGACGAGCTCCCCGAGTATGAGGTCGCCGCGGTAGCCGAGAGTCCGCTGATCCCCGTAGCGAACAGCACAGTGTTGAATGGGCCCGAACCTGCGTACCAGTCCGGGGACGC
>Ga0209512_1000689_pt1 | contig 51136 bp, 51 predicted proteins | sample frozenSSSSmetaG_FD_184142 | JGI IMG/M metagenome (GOLD analysis project Ga0209512, IMG submission 184142) | Glacier valley bacterial and archeal communities from Borup Fiord, Nunavut, Canada, to study Microbial Dark Matter (Phase II) -... | ecosystem: Environmental > Aquatic > Freshwater > Ice >...
CCGGCTATGGATTTAGAAGCTTTAAGAATTTCCGTGTAAGATGCTTGTTAAACTGGCATTTTAGCTATAGTTAAGCATAACAAGTACTGAAGAGCCATAATATTTCCTGATAAAAGCTGGTATAAGTTTCTTGCTCATCCTGAATACTAGATTCTCCAGTGGCAACATTAATCATAATTGATTGCAACTTTTTAATCTTGTTTAAAAAATCTTCAATTTGCACTATTTCTAAAGTATAAATTGTTTTTGCTGATGAATCCCCTTTTATGCGGCAACTATGCAAAGTACTCTCAATTTGATTAACAACATCTGAGTAGAGTTCATGGATATATTTTATTCGTGAAGAGTACCCCTCTAAGTTGGATGACCAGTAATTGTACCAATCCCAAAGACACAAAAAGCTGTTTGGATTGACGATAGCTAGCCCTTCTTCCTGCAAGAAGCCAATTTGAAACTGAACATCCTGATAAAGCTTAGTATACTCTTCCTTTCTGTCCTTAATGTCAGATTCTCTAGTAGCAACGGCAATCATGATTGATTGCAGTTGCTTAATTTTTTCTAAAAGCTCTTTAAATTGTAAATTCTCCACAGGTTCCATTCAACTATTTGTTAATTTCTTGCATCAAAGATCATATAAAAATCTTTGTTTATTGTTGAGATCGAAGAGTATCAAGCTGCTTTACAAGTTTCTTTAGTTGACCTTCTCGATCACCGAACCATTCCCTTGACCAGATTCTGTAAATCTGCCAGCCAAGTTTCTGAAGAACTTGTTGGCGAAGACGATCGCGATCGCGTACAGTTGGCAAACTGTTATAAGTTGCTCCATCACACTCGATACCCAGTAAAAACTTTTCTTCGCCTTCTTTACTGTCATCTATGACTGCTAGGTCTATAGGATAAGCTGAATACCCTACCCTCCGCTTGACTATGTATCCTTGTTGACATAAAGCTTGATAAACGTCATCTTCAAAGAGAAAATTTAAGGAAGATGTATCATCATCAAGCTTCTTTTCCAGGTTTTGACCGCGACTGGCAGCATAAGTAAAGAATTCCTTAAGTGTTGCTACTGCCGGCATTTTACCCTCTGGTTCCAAATTCTCAGCCTGAATCGAAGCAACTAACAACAACCTATACTTAGCACGAGTTATTGCCACATTTAGCCGATTTGCCCCTACTTTCTTCGTCAGGGGTCCAAAATTGTGAATTAGTTTATCTCGATTATTACTATCAAATCCGTATCCAAAGCTGAGAAAAATCACATCTCGCTCATCACCTTGAACTCGTTCTAATGATTTTAGAAAAAATTTGTCTGAGTTTTCCTGGCAGAATTCTTCCAACTTAGAGTCAGTCTTACTAAGTTTATCTAACTGCTCACGAATAGCGTCTTCCTGTGCTTTACTAAATGCAATAATCCCAAGGGATAGATCACTGTTGCGAACATGTTCCAGTGCGAGTTGCGCCAAACGCTCCGCTTCTATTATATTGTCATGGCGACCACCTCGATCGTAAATTCCTTCAGAAACATAAAAAAAATCGACCCCTCGGCTACTATTTTTTTCAGAATTGGGGAAAGAGATCATCTGAGAATCATAAAATTTCCGGTTTGAGAATGCGATCAGGCTTTCATCTTGACTACGATAGTGCCACTTCAGAGTAAAGTTTTTCATAAAAGTCCAGCACTCATCAAGCAAGCTATCGTATATTTCCTCTTCATCTTCATCCTCATTAGAGGAAGTACTTTTAAAAAATGAAGTTGGGGGAAGCTGTTTGTTATCACCAAAAATAATCACCTGCTTTGCCCGCATTATAGAAGGCACTGCCTCTTCAGTAAGAATTTGAGATGCTTCATCAAAAATAACAGTGTCAAATCTTATAACCTCTGGATCGAGATAATGGCTGACTGATAAAGGACTCATCAACCAACAAGGCTTTAGAGTAGTAACGAGATCTGGAGCACTTTTGATAAACTGGCGGATCTGCTGGGGTTTTTTCTTACTGAACTCTTTGTTTAGTGATTGCAGTTGTGATTGTACGCTTGGTTCTTTAGAAAACTCTTTCCATTGCTCAGAATGGCGTTGCTGGAGGCTGTGTCTTGCTATTTTGAACTGTTCAGGATCAATATCAGCAAATTCTTTGATTATATCGTCATGTAAATCTGACTTGAAGTGCCTTAAATCGGGATTATTAGAGTGTATGTATTCAATCCATTTCTGATAAACGCCTTTCTCAAGTACTGGAAACCAATATTTTGGCAGCAGGTCAGACTCAAGCACTTTGGATAAAAAAGATTCACATCCTATTGCATTAAGTTTGATAATGATCTCTTGATACTCTAGCCAATCTGGGAACAGATCAAGTTCTCTTTGGGCAGTATTGAGAAAACTTAACAAATCATCTAAGGATGCTTGTTCAAGTGAGCTACCAGCAGTAGCGATCACATCTTCAGGAAAATTCTCTAACACTACATCTGAGCTTGTTTGTATTTGCTTCAAGGCTATTGCCAAATTCTCAGAGAGCGCTGTCAGTTCTCGGTAATCATCTCTTGAGGCTAGGACTGTTGCTATACTTTGTTTAGGAAGTAACGGCGATAGCCTCTCCAACCAGTTAAGTGCTCGATCAATGCCATCCCAGTTAGGGCTTTCTTCCTGAAATAATGGACCAAAAGTAAGTCGAGCATGATGATTCGGATCTTGTAGCTGACTATAGAAAAATTGCAGATCAATTGCCTGGTCAATATCTTCTAATAATTCTTGATCCGAGGCTTGGCTTTTTACCTGCCGGAGATTTAGAAGACGTATGCTAGCTTTTCTTTTAGTAACGAGCCTCCAATATATACATTGGAAAATCATCCATCCTTTAAACTTTCTCTGATAGCATTTTTTAAAATCTAAAAAATTTAAATCAAAAAACTCTGGACGATATTTAGCACTTAGAGATGCCCTAATTGTTTCAATACATTCTACCTGACCTTTCAGGTCAGATAATACCGTTTGTAATGAAGGGATATCTGTCTCTAAAGACCAGCCTTCTGGAACTAAGGGGACATTAACGACATGATTTATTGCCAACTGGATATTACGTATATTTGCCAAATTATCAGGACATTGGATTTCAAGCATTTCATCCAATCGAACTGCGGTTCTTTTAACAACTTGTATTCCTGCAATTAAGCTATTAATTTTCTGTCTTGTTACCTCTTGTTTTTCGTAAGACCAAGATGTTGATCGGCTCTTAGACCAAATAGTTGTCTGTTGTCCTTTAAAAAAATCGACAAACTTAACAAGCTTTTGTTTTAATAAATCCTGTGCATCCAATATTCTTAAATTAGACCACTCTTTAACATTAGGAAGTGTAAAGTCAAGTGTTTGAACTTTAGTTCTTTTAAGAAGTTCGCCGTAAAGCTCGAAAGCTGATTTGTTTAGAGGATCATGCTTCTTATGTAGACATAACCTATGCTCATTGAGGCTTGTTCGCCGACGAGATAGCTTCTCGAAAAACGTATCTTTGTCCAACGGCAATTCTTTTAGCTGTAAAAGGCGGGTAACAGTTTCTTTAAGATTGCTGAATGGAGCTTTTTTATCTTTTGTACCTGTATGATGAAGTTTTAAACAGGCATCTTCAAGTCCACACTCTCTAAGCTTGTCAAAGACAACATCTAGCGCAGTTTCTTTCTGAGCAATCAAAAGTACTTTTTTTTTCTGCCCTATTAGTTCCGCGACTATATTCACAATCGACTGGCTTTTCCCCGTACCAGGTGGTCCTTGAACTACAAAGTTAATTCCTTGCTTAGCAGCCTCAATAACTATTTGCTGACTAGAGTCGGCTTCAAGTATTTGAAAGACTGAATCCGGATTCAGATCATCTAAATTTTTAGGATCGAGCTTCTCACCACCAAGATTAGAATTGTATATTACTTTTTCATCTGCCAGTCTTGGCAGAATTGGATGCATCGCAAAAAGATCCTCATCAGCTTCCAAGAAATCCAGATCTTGCAGCATTGCTGCCTTACTATCTTGGAAAAGACTAATATATGCAGTCTCTCTGTCTAAATTCCAACTAAAATGTTTATTTACATGATCATCAAATTTATTTAGAAGAGTTTCATAGCTTAAATTTGGAATCTCCTCATTTTCCAGCAATTCAATGCCGAAATCAGTACTTAACTTTCGCGCTAGCAGAGGATTAAAGGAAAAGGATTCATCAAAGCGATTGATCTCGTATTCTTGCTTTCCCCGGGTCTTACGGAGTTCGACTGGTATCAAAAGAATAGGAGAAATAAATTCTGTTGATTTCTCCGTCGCTATCCAAGTCAAAGTGCCAAGCGCAATAAAAAGGCTGTTAACTCCTTTCTCTTTCAGAAGAGAGTTTGAGTCTTGACGGAGCTTCTTCAAGAACTTAGCAAGTTGATCACCTTCTTGCTGAATCTCCCAGTTTTTGATAGGAATTGGAGAGTAATCCTCTTCCAAAAGAGATGCATAGATGCTTGAAGCTTTTGTAATAATCTCAACAGTGGATAACTGCTCCTTATTGAAGTGAAGCAAGCGATTACTCTTACTTACATCAGTAAGTCTATCCTTCCACTGTTGAATTTTTTGCCGCATTGCCGAGGTTACTGAATTACTCATCAGCGCCTATTTTTATACAATTTGCTGAGACTAGCCTTCTGCTTTGTTACCGAGCATTATACGTATTATACTGTGTGAATAAACTAATGCTTCAAAAAATTAACAGGCATTTTAAAAACCCTAATTGAACAAAATTATTTGTACACAGAATAAATATCCCTAACTTCAGTATAGTGTAATCACCCTAAAGGAAGAAAAATAATTAGTTTAATTGTAGCGGCGAACCTACTAAGTGAGTGTTTGTTTCACAAACCTGTTTTAAAGCTGTCAGAGCAGTCTCTAATGTGGTAGTAGAGCACGTCATAAGAAAAAATTGAGTACGTTTAAGATTGGTTGTCTGGTTCAGGTACAGTAAAAGTGTCTAATGAGTACACTGCATAGGGTTGAGATGCTAAAGCCCTAATCAATTTTTGATCGGCGGTAATTAAGGGCACATTTAAACGGTTAGATAATTCTACGTAACATGCATCATAGGCGGATATGCTATAGGTTGCGGCAGTTTCTAATGCTTCTGAAACCAGTTTTGAGGCAGGAGTAGGTTGTAGTGCTAAGAGTTTTAATCTGCTAATATTCTGCTGAGCTTGGAGCAATGGGTAATTTGTGCGGCGAACGTATTGCCAAAGCACGTTAGCACACTCAACATAAAAGAATTCTGGGATATAGAATTGTGCGGGTGGATCTGCCTCTAACTGTGCGAATAAGTTAATTGCTAAATCCGATTGAGGCTGACTCACAAAGAGTTTGATTGCAATACTAGCATCGACGACACAACGCAGCGGCTCAGTCATCGTAGCCTCGGATTTCGCGCAGGAGAGTGACGCTATCGGGAATTTCCTGGGTGGGTATCCATTGAGAAGCACGAATTTCTGCGAGGATTTGTGCTTGGCTTTGAGGTTCGCCTTGAAGCGCAAGCTGTAGTAACTGCACAACCTGATCGTTTACAGAGCGGTTTTTGCTCAATGCTAGTCCTTGAATCTGAGTGTACAGAGCGTCAGGAATCTCTAAGGTGTTAAATTGTGCCATAAATTATTTTTTTCGGACTTGTACTATTGATGATAACGCTGACAAGTGGGGTGGAAGAGTTATAAGTTATAGAAGTTAGTTAATAACTCATATAACTTATGCTAAAAATCCTCCATCTTTCCGATATCCACATGGGTAGTGGCTTCTCCCACGGACGTGTCAATCCCCAAACTGGGTTGAATACACGGTTGGAGGATTTTGTCGGGACTCTAACTATATGCATTGACCGGGCGTTAGCAGAACCTGTGGATTTAGTTTTGTTTGGTGGTGATGCTTTTCCTGATGCGACACCACCGCCATTTGTGCAAGAAGCTTTTGCAAGCCAGTTTCGCCGGTTAGTAGATGCTCAAATTCCGACAATTTTGTTAGTGGGTAATCACGATCAACATTCCCAAGGACAGGGAGGTGCGAGTTTAAATATTTACCGCACCTTGGGAGTACCGGGATTTGTCGTTGGTGATAGTATAAATACTCACCGTATCGAAACGCGTAGTGGTTCCGTACAGGTGATTACTTTACCTTGGTTAACTCGCTCTACATTGATGACGCGCCAAGATACGGAAGGTTTATCACTTGCGGAAGTTAACGAATTGATAGTTGAACGTCTGCGAGCTGTTTTGGAAGGAGAAGTCCGGCGGCTTGATCCTGATGTACCGACAGTTTTGCTGGGTCACTTAATGATCGACAATGCTAATTTAGGTGCTGAACGTTTTCTGGCGGTGGGTAAAGGTTTTACGATTCCGCTGGCTTTGTTGACACGTTCTTGCTTTGATTATGTGGGTTTGGGACACGTTCATCGCCACCAAAACTTGAATCCGGCGAACGATCCGCCGATTATTTATCCCGGTAGCATTGAGCGAGTGGACTTCAGCGAAGAGAAGGAAGATAAGGGTTATGTCATGGTTTCATTACAAAAGGGACAAGCTGAATGGGAATTTTGCCCACTTCCAGCGCGGACTTTTCGGACAATTCAGGTAGATTTATCGAAGGCGGACGATCCTGTTACAGTGATGAATCAGGCGATCGCAAAGCATGATCTCACCGATGCAGTTGTGAGATTAATTTACAAACTGCGTTCTGAGCAGATGGATCAGATTGATAATGCTGCCTTACATAGCGCCTTGAGTCTTGCCCATACCTACACCATTCAAGCAGAATTAATCAGCCAGTTAGCTAGACCACGCGTACCGGAATTGAGTGCGAGTAACAGCATTGATCCGATGGAAGCGTTAAAAACTTACTTAAATAATCGCGAAGACCTGAAAGGGATTGCTGCATCCATGTTAGATGCGGCACATAAGTTACTGGGTTCGGATACCGAGATGGAAAATGGGGTGGAGGAGGCTAATCCTCAGAGTCAAATGTCAGAAAATCATCCGGGTGGGCAACTACAATTACTCTAAAAGTAGTGATTATGTGACGTAGAATCTGGGAAAATTTTCCATATCCCTGTTGAAGGGTTAAATTAGACTCCAGACTATTCAGCAACAAACCCACTTTTCAGGTGGACTTTTTATGTCCTCGTCGTTTTCTCAGCTTAAAAAAATCTTACTCGGTAAATCTTTACCGACTAGTGCTCATAGTGAAGAGAGATTAAGTAATCCCGCTGCCTTGGCGGTTCTTTCCTCAGATGCACTTTCCTCGGTCGCATATGCTACAGAGGAGATTCTCAAGGTTTTGGTGCTTGCGGGTGGTGCGTTTATTGGTGGTTCGATCTGGATAGCGGTAGCGATCACAATTTTGTTGGCGATCATTACTTTATCCTATCAACAAACAATCAGAGCTTATCCTAGTGGTGGTGGAGCCTACATTGTTGCCCATGACAACTTGGGTTTATATCCAGGTTTAGTGGCTGCTGCGGCTCTGATGATTGACTATGTACTGACAGTGACGGTGAGTATTGCTTCGGGAGTTGACAACCTGCTATCAATTCCGGCGATGCAACCATTTGTTAATTGGCGGGTTGGGCTTTGCTTAGTGTTTATAACATTAATCATGATAGCAAACCTCAGAGGCGTGAAAGAATCGGGTCAGATATTTATGATCCCGACTTACAGCTTTGTATTCAGTGTTTTTGTGATGATTGCTGTTGGTTTCTATCACAATTTAGCTGGGGATATTCACGTAGTTGCGCCGATAATCAAGGCAGAGGAACCCATTGGGCTATTTTTGATTTTGCGAGCATTTTCGCAAGGATGTACAGCTTTAACGGGGGTAGAAGCCATCTCTAACGGTGTTCCTGCCTTTAAGCCACCGGAATGGAAAAACGCTCGAATTACCATGATCTACATGGGTTCGATTCTTGGCTCAATGTTTCTGGGCATCACCTATTTAACCAATGTTTACCATATTGTTCCTAAGGCTGACGAAACTGTAATTTCTCAGTTGTCTCACAATATTTTGGGTGATGGGATATTCTACAACTTTTTCCAAATTTCCACTCTGTTGATTTTGTTAATCGCAGCGAATACCAGTTATGCTGACTTTCCTCGGCTTTCTTCGCTACTCGCTCGGGATGGGTTTTTGCCGAGGCAATTAACTACATTAGGCGATCGCTTAGCTTTTTCCAATGGTATTATCGCCCTGAGTGTATTTGGTGCTTTGTTGATTATTCTCTTCCGAGGCAGTGTTGACGCCCTGATCTCTCTTTATGCTTTAGGTGTATTCACGTCTTTTAGCCTTTCACAAGGCGGGATGGTAGTACATTGGTTTAAAGAACGTTCTCCAGGTTGGCATGCACGATCTTTCATGAATGGCTTAGGAGCAATTACAACAACTCTTGTTCTCCTAGTGATTTTGCGGACAAAGTTCGCTGCTGGAGCTTGGATAGTTGTCGTCACCATTCCCTTATTGGTCGCTTTGTTTTTAGCAATTCACAAACACTATCTATATGTAGCAGAACGGCTCAGTATTCAGCAGATCCCGCCGAGAGGTTATATTCCTAGACCGAAAGTTGCAGTCGTCACTCACCCAGCGATCGTGATTATTGGTCAATTACATCGCGGTACTTTTGAAGCACTTGATTATGCGCGGAGTATTGCTGATGAGATTGTGGCGATCCATGTAGATATTGGTTCGACTGACCGACAGAAACTGCAAGAACGTTGGCAAGAACTGGAGGGAGATATGCCATTAGTAATTTTAGACTCTCCCTATCGCTCTGTGGTCGAACCAATTGTGAATTTCGTGCATGATTTTGAAGATGAGCATCCTGGTGTTTTGTCAACAGTAATTATTCCTACTTTTGTCCCTCGTAACTGGTGGGAGACCTTTTTGCATAATCAGACGGCATTGTTCTTGAAGAATGCTTTACGAGCTAAGAAAAGTCGGGTTGTGACAACGGTTAGGTACTACTTGTAATATCTGTAACGTAGGGGCACAGTAATGTTGTGCTCCTATCATGCTCAATCCTCACTTTCGGTGGGGAAATGAGTTTGCAGGAAAGTTTGCACTTTGTTTAAATGACTATCCATCGCATCTAGTAATACAGTCGCTGTAGACAAAGTTTGGTTGTGTAATAAAATTTCTAACTCTGCGGCTAAATCCGAGATATAAGTCACACCGACATTCGCACTCGAACCTTTGAGACGGTGCGCTTTTTGCTCTAATGTTGAATAATCGTTAATTGGGATTGCTAGAGCGATCGCTTGAATATCAGTTTGAGCATTCTCCACAAATATCTGTAATAGTCTTTGTTGGCGCGACTTGTTACCTCGCGTTACTTCTTCTAAACGAGCTAGATTTACGGGGAAAGTCGATTCGGCGGTAGAAATAATTTCCTCAACCCCACTTATTTCCACTCTACTTCCTGTCCACCGTTGCAGCAAGGCATCAAGTAAACTCAAGTTAATAGGTTTACTGATATAGTCATCCATGCCAGATGCCAAACACTTTTCACGGTCTTCAGGCATGGCGTTAGCGGTCAAGGCAATAACGACTGTGTGGCGGTTGCTACCTTCGCGGCGGCGTAACTCTTGAGTTGCCGTATAACCATCAATGACTGGCATTTGACAATCCATTAAGACGATGTCGTAATTTTGCTGAGACAACATCGCTAAAGCTTGCTCACCATTGACAACAAAATCGGCATGATAGCCTAAATTTTCTAGTTGATTTAATAATACTTGCTGATTAACCAAGTTATCTTCAGCAATCAGGATATTAATCTGATGATTTTTTAACTCAACAGGATTAATCTCTTGTGTATTTTTCTCAACCACTGACGGCTGTGTCACGGCATTTGTGTCTTGTACCAAAAATTGGGCAGTAAAGCAGAAAGTTGACCCTTGACCAATCTCGCTTTTGACACTAATCTCCCCGCCCATCTGTTCCACTATCTGTTTACAAATTGTCAGACCCAAGCCTGTACCACCATACTGTCTGGTACTTGAGGCATCCACCTGAGAAAATGATTTAAACAGCTTTTGTTGCCCTTCTGCAGAAATGCCAATTCCAGTATCGCGCACTGAAAACAGAAGAGATGTCATCTCCCCCACTCCCCCACTCTCACCCGTACCCACTCCCTTTTTGACTGCCAACACTACCTCGCCAGCATCTGTAAATTTAATCGCATTGCTAACTAAATTTAACAGAATCTGGCGGAGGCGAATCGGGTCGCCTTGAAGTTTTCCGTTTACTTGACTATCAATAGAAACTGCTAATCTCAGCCCTTTTTCTTCAGCTTGAGAAGACAAAACCTCAATCACAGTGTCGATGCAGTCATTAAGGTCAAAGTCTATGGTTTGCAGACGCATTTCTCCGGCTTCTAGTTTGGAGAAATCGAGAATATCATTAATGATTGTTAGCAGGTGGTTAGCACTGTTAGAAATTACTTGAGCAAAATTCTGCTGTTGAGTGGTGAGGTGAGTTTTCAACAACAATTCCGCCATCCCTAAAACACCATTCATGGGCGTGCGGATTTCGTGGCTCATATTGGCGAGAAATTGCGATTTAATCCGGGCTGCAGCTTCGGCTGCTTCTCGCGCCTCAACTAACTCCGTTTCCGCCCGCTGACGCTCTTGTACTTCTGTGAGGGCGCGATCGCGCAACTGTCGATATTCCTGAACTCTATTAGTTAAATCTGTCACATCTTGAATTGACAACAGTGCATAAAACCCATTTCCATCAAAAGCTGGAACAGAAGTTACCGTTGTATGCTGAATCCGCCATCGTCCCTGCGGTAGCGGTGCAGGAATTACATATTTGTGTAATTGAGCGGAAAAGATTGTTGGTGGTCCACCCTGAAATATCTGTTGCAAGCGGCTACTATATGTGGGTCGAGCAAGATTCGGAAAATGCTCAGTAATTTGAGTTCCTAAAATTTGCTGTCTAAGTATTTTTGTCCAGTCTTCTAAACAGGTGTTCCAAAATAAAACAACGCCATCCGATTGCAGAGCACATACTCCAATCGGTACACGATCTAAAACACTAAATCTATTTTGAGCTTCAGTAAGTTTTTCTGTCATTAATCTGAACACTCATCCTCAAATGTAATTAATTTCAACCTTTTAAACGCTATATACTTAAATATTTTACCATCTTCCCTTAGACTTGGATTTCTACTTCCTGGCTGATGGCAGCAAGTAACGCGTCAAACGACTTGACTTCAAAAATTAGGATAATATCACCAATAATGCGTAGATCCTCAATTGTGAACTGGGTCTGTGCTAATAAAACTGCGTCATCACTCTGAATATCGCCTGATAGCAAATTTTCAATTTTATCTTCGATGTACTGAGGTACCCCATAATTCATCTGCTGCCGTAGTACATTGCTAATTGAACCGATCACACCATTGATGATAATATTACCAACTTCACTTAAAGTGCCAATTTTTACACCATCTAAATCTTGGTCTCCTGAGGTTTCACCTGTAACAATCGCTACAAGTATTTTAGCGCTTTCCTTGGGAAAAACTAATTCTGCTATTCCCCGAAATGAACCACTAAAACGTAATTGGACAGCAGATAAAATATCGTCATCAAATCGTTGCTTAAGTTCTTGTTGCAACTCTTGAGGAGTTAGTACCTTAATAAAAGGTATCTGCAATTTAATATACGAATTTACAATTTCATTCAATACACTGGCTGCTCGACCAACTCCAATATTAACTAATTCTTTTAAAGCATCAATTTGGTCTTCTGTAAGTTGCATTTATACTTTTTGCCCTTGAGCCAAAATTTGGCGGACTGTTTTTCGTAACTCTTCTTCTTTTGGGGGTTTATTAATAAATGCTTTTGCTCCCAATTCAAATCCGCGATTGCGAGTACCATCTTGAATATCTGCCGAAATAATGACTACAGGAATCATGATTTTTTTTTCTTGTAAGACTTTGAGCATTTCTAATCCGTCCATATCTGGCATCAGCAGGTCTGTCAAGATACAGTCTGGATGCTGAGCAATTGCTGCCTCTAACCCCTCCTGTCCAGTCGCTGCTTCCAAAATTTCGTAACTATCTGCTTGCAGGCATTTGCGAATCATTCTGCGCGAAAAAGCGGCATCGTCAATGATTAAAATTAATGTCATTTCCTTCTCAGGTATAGATGTAGTTTTTGTCATTAAAACATGGTATAGTTTTAGATAACAATCTCCTATTGGGTATATTTTTGTTTCCTCATGGGTGAGATTTGTGTGATGTTATATTGGTAAATATGGATTTACTTGATGATGAGGACATACAAGCTTTCGTAGTGGAGAGTTACGAAAATCTAAATCAAATTGAAAGCGATCTGATTGAGTTAGAGAAACAACCACATAATCAAGATTTCCAAGCTCGCATTTACCGCTCTATCCATACGATTAAAGGAAACTGTGGTTTTCTCTCCTTTCCCAAATTAGAATCGATTGCCCATCTCAGTGAAAGCCTGTTTGCGCGATTGCGCGATCGCTCTTTAATTTTGACATCTCAAATTATTAATATTTTACTCCTCAGCGCAGATACCATGCGCCAAATCCTCACCAATATAGAAGCATCGGGCAGCGAGGGTGAAGAGGATTACGCAAAATTCATTCAGACTTTAAGCCAATTACAAATAACTAGCATCTCTAAACCCTTTTTACCAATTACTACTGAACAACAGACTGATTTAGATGTATTTCCAGAGATTATACCAGAGGCGGCAAGCAGCGCCGATCTCAAAAGTGGGAATGACGATCTAGATGATTGGACAGTGACAGCTTCTGAATCTTCGATTCGAGTGAATGTGAGTTTACTTGATCGAGTGATGAATCTAGTTGGTGAACTGGTATTAACTCGTAACCAAGTGCTCAAATTTGCCGCTTCCCAAGAAGATGCTGCTTTTATCACTACCTGCCAACGCTTAGACTTGATTACAAGTGAATTGTATCAAGGGGCGATCAAAACCCGGATGCAGCCGATTAGTACAATTACAGCCAAGTTTCCTCGCGTTACTCGGGACTTAGCTCTAGAGTGCGGTAAACAAATCCAAATAGAAATGCAAGGCATCCAAACAGAGTTGGATAAAAGTATTATCGAAGCAATTAAAGATCCTTTAACACATCTGATTCGCAACTGTATCGACCACGGGATAGAAACGCCGACCCAGAGAATAGCGTTGGGTAAACCAATTGCCGGGAAAATTATCTTCAGTGCAGCTCATGAAAGTGGCAAAGTCATAATTAAAATTAGTGACGATGGCACCGGGATCAATGCAGAACATTTAAAACAGAAAGCGCAACAAATGGGACTGATTACCGCTGTCCAAGCTGTGGGTATGAGCGAATCGGAGGCCTGGAACTTGATTTTCTGTCCCGGTTTATCAACAACAACCCAAGTCACCAATATCTCCGGCAGAGGTATGGGAATGGATGTGGTGAAGACCAATATCGAGAATATTAGCGGTACAGTGGAAGTTTATAGCCGCCTTGGTCAAGGTACAACATTTAAACTCAAAATTCCGCTAACTTTAGCAATTATCCCCGCCTTGATCGTCACAAGTGGTAGCGATCGCTTTGCAATTGCTCAAAGTATACTGTCAGAGTTAATCCGTCTTGAGGGGGAAGCACTGCAGGCGATTGAGATTGTATATGATGTCCCAGTGTATCGTCTGCGCGATCAGCTGTTGCCCTTGGTATATCTCAATCGGGAACTGGAATTAACCCAGACAGCGACCTTAGATGCAGAAACCATCAATATAGTAGTTATCCAAACCGATGAATATCCTTTTGGTTTAGTTGTCGATACAATTAATGACATCCAGGATATTGTCGTCAAACCATTAGGAAAGCAATTAAAAGATGTAACTACTTTTGCAGGAGCGACGATCCTTGATGATGGCAAGGTAGCATTAATTATTGATGCGCTAGGCTTGGTTGAACATGCTGGTATCTACTCAGAAATGCAAAGATTAGCCACTTCTCAAGCCGTTCCCCAAGCTGATAATCGGGAAATGATTCTACTCCTGCAGGCAGCACAAGGCACACGGATGGCTGTGCCACTTGCCGTTGCCAAGCGTTTAGAAGAGTTTAATCGCTCAATGGTGGAAAAGATTGGCAATCAATATATAGTGCAATACCAAGACCAAATTCTCTCCTTAATCGATCTCAATACCATATTTTCAACTAACGCTCCTCTTTCCACATTAATAGATAACATTGCCACTGACGTTGATGACAAGATTCAGGTTGTAATTGTCACAATTGAGACGCACAGCATCGGCTTAGTAGTTGAGAAAATTGTCGATATTGTAGAGGAAGAACTCAATATAAAAGGTATTGCTAGTAGACCTGGAGTAAAATCTTTGGCAGTTATCCAAGGTAATGTTACCGAAATTCTAGATGTGGAAAATATAGTGCGAATTGCCAATCCTGATCTTTTGAATAATTTGATTGGCGCAACTGCACCTGGGATAAATTATGGTTGAGCATCAACTTTGCACATTTTTTATTAACGACATCTACTTTGGGATAGATGTTCAACAGATACAGGAGGTCATTCGTGCTCAAGAAATGACCCGCGTTCCTCTAGCACCACCGGATATCTGTGGCTTAATTAACTTGCGGGGACAAATTGTGACGACAATTGACCTACGCCAGCGGTTGGAAATGTCTGAGCTTCCTAAGTCTTCATCTGTGGCGGATGATCAACTAGTTTTGAATATCGTGATTCGCCATCAAGATGAGGTGGTGAGTTTATTGGTTGACAGTGTTGATGACGTTAGAGAAGTCCAGCCAAAAGATTTTGAACCTCCTCCAGTCACCCTTAAAGGACGAATGCGCCAGTTGTTATCAGGAGCCTATAAACTAGATCGCGGTCTACTGCTAGTTCTAGATGTGGAGAAAATCCTCACAGTTAAAGACCAGAAATAATTGATTAAAAGGAGTAATCAAATGACACAATTAGAGAATAACGGTATAAATCAGGCGCAAGTGCAACTGTTAATATCCGCTTTAAAAGCCGGTAATCAGGGCGATTTTACAGTCCGTTTACCAGTGGAAGAGGGTTTAGGCGAAATCGCGGAAGCCTTTAATGAATGGGTAAATTTAAATCAGAATTTAACCACCAATACAAGTCAGATTTTTCGAGCGATCGCTGTCGGTGATTTCTCACAAAAAATGACATTAGAGGTAGGTAAACCCTTAAAAGGCGAATTCTTACAAGTAGCAACAACAGTCAATACGTTAGTAGATCGACTAAATAAAGTGACATCCCAAGTAATCAAGATTACTCGCGAAGTCGGGATTGAAGGTAAACTCGGCTCGCAAGGGGTTGTAGAAGAAGCCGCAGGGACTTGGAAAAACTTGGTAGATGACATTAATCAGATGTCTGTCAACTTAGCAGAACAAATTCACAATATCTCAGAAGTTGTGCTCGCTATTTCTGAAAGAGATATATCGCGCCAGATTACAGCCGAAAACTCCGGCGAGTTTCAAAAGTTAACGAATAATGTCAATCTCATGGCAACCAATTTAGTATCTTCCCTGAGACAGATTTCAGAAGTCACAATTACAGTAGCATCTTGCTCGGAAGAATTTACAGCAGTAAGTCGAGAAATGAATGAAAATGCTGCACAGACTGCCGAACAAGCGACTGCAGCCTCAGCCTCAGCCGAACAAGTCAGTCAGAACACAGCGATTGTTGCCACTGCAGTGGAGGAGATGAACGCTAGTATTAAAGAAATCGCCAAAAACGCTGCCGAGGGAGCAAAAGTAGCAATAATGGCAGTCAAAACAGCCGATATCACCAACGAGAAGATTAGCAAACTCGGACAAAGTAGCGTTGAAATTGGCAAAGTGATTAAAGCGATCACTTCAATTGCCCAACAGACAAATTTACTAGCTTTAAATGCCACAATAGAGGCAGCCCGCGCTGGTGAAGCCGGAAAGGGTTTTGCGGTAGTTGCTAATGAGGTTAAGGAATTAGCCAAGCAAACAGCAAAAGCGACTGAAGATATTAGTCAGCGAATTGAAGCAATTCAAACTGATACCAAAGGATCTGTAGACGCGATTACTGAGATTACGGCAATCATTAATCAAATTAGCAATATCCAAAATACGATCGCCAGTGCTGTCGAAGAGCAAACTGCCACAACTAGTGAGATTTCGCGGAACGTTACGGAAGCAGCCAAAGGAACTTTAGATATTGCGAAGAATATTAGCGCAGTCGCAGTAAATGCTCAAACCACAACCATCGGAGCCAATAATAGTGAGCAAGCAGCCTCAGAATTAGCACGGATGGCAGGAAATTTGCAGAGACTCGTGAGTGAGTTTAAACACTAAATTTAATGTTAAAAATTCGCGTGTTGATTGTTGATGACTCAGTAGTAGTTCGTAGCCGAGTCACAAAGCTATTAACTCAAGATCCGGAAATCGAAGTCATTGGCGTCGCTGCTCATGGTCGGATCGCTTTAGCGAAGATTCCGCTGATTAAGCCTGATGTGGTAATCCTGGATGTAGAAATGCCGGAGATGAACGGTTTAGAAACATTAGCAGCAATCCGTCAAGCTTATCCTCGGCTACCCGTGATTATGTTTAGCACCTTTACAGTTGCCGGAGCTGTAACAACTCTCGAAGCATTAGCTTTAGGTGCCACAGATTATGCCACCAAACCGAGTAATCTCGGCAGTATGGATGCAGCTAACCTGCATATCTGTAATGACTTGATTCCGAAAATCAAACAATTTGGGGCAACTGCTACCACGTTACCGCCGCCGGTCGCTCGCTCAACTATACCTAAATCGTCGCTGAAGAAGAAAGTAGAAGTTTTGGCAATTGGAGTTTCTACCGGCGGACCAAATGCTTTAGCTGTACTGCTATCTGAGTTTCCTGCCAACTTATCGGTGCCAATCGTCATTGTTCAACATATGCCATCAATGTTTACCCAACTCTTGGCTCAACGACTCGCCAGTAAATCGCGAATCCAAGTTACAGAAGCATTTGCAGGAGCAATTATTGAGCCAGGACAAGCTTGGATAGCACCGGGAGATTTTCACATGATTGTCGAACAGGTAGGGATAAATAATCAAATTGGTTTACATCAAGAGCAAGCGCAAAACTCGTGCAGACCATCTGTTGATGTACTGTTTCGTTCTGTGGTTGAGGTTTATGGCGCGGGAACACTAGCGATCGTACTTACAGGTATGGGTCAAGATGGTCTACGTGGTTGCCAGTCTGTACGCGAAGTCGGTGGTCAAATTCTGGTTCAAGACGAAGCTAGTAGCGTAGTGTGGGGAATGCCTGGATTTGTCGCTAAAGCTGGACTTGCTAACCAAATCTTACCTTTAGATGAAATGGCTTTTGAGATTATGCGTCGGGTTCAGCAAAAATAAATAGGGTCTTGATCATAAGTTCTTCTCTATTGGTCGCCTTAATACACACACTCAATCTAAATAGGAGGAAAATTTGTATCGATTTTGATTATATTCGCAAATTAGTTCGCCAACATTCAGCCGTAGTGTTAGATGCAGACAAAGAATATTTAGCTGAACTACATTTAGCACCGCTGGCAACAACGGCTGGATTTAATTCTATTGCCGATTTAATTGCACATTTACAGATTCAGCCGTTTAGCACGCTGCACATCCAAGCGATTGAGGCACTGATAACTAATGAGACATCATTCTTCCGCGATTTCCACCCCTTTGAAGCCCTTAAAAACTTTGTCCTGCCAGAGATGATTCAGCGGCAACAAGGTATACCCGTCTTGAATATCTGGTGTGCTGCTGCATCTAACGGTCAGGAAGCCTATAGCATCGCCATGCTCATTCGCGAACACTTCCCACTCCTCGCCGGAGGAAAGGTAAAATTGATTGCTAGCGATTTTTCGATTAAGGTTTTAACGCGTGCTCGTCAGGGTATTTATAATGATTTTGAAATTAGCCGAGGATTATCAAAATCACTGCGCGATCGCTATTTCCAAAAACAGGGTAATGAGTGGCTACTGAATCAAGAGATTCGCCAAATGGTAGAGTTTCGCCATCTCAACTTGCTCGAATCCTGGTCAGCGTTGCCGAGGATGGATATTATTTTCATGCGAAATGTCTTGCTGTACTTTGATACAGAGACCAAGAACGCTATTTTAACTAAAGTATCGCGATTATTAAAGTCAGATGGTTACTTATTTATGGGCGGCGGTGAGACCACCATCAACCTGATTAACTCATTTGTGCGAGTGCAACTCGGTAAGACAATTTGCTACCAACCACAGAAAAACTCTTAAGCATAATTTGAGACACAATATCTGGACGATCTAGGCAAGTGTCTGCCAAGATAGATAAAAACAATTTTTATAAAAGTCGATGATTAAATTTCAAAGCGCCCTAACTGTCACAGTCCTATTCATTGTCTCTACGATATTCCCCACCACCCCCCTACACGCTGGTACTTGTGCATCTAAATGTGGTCCACACCCAATTCAGTTTCAACCAGGCGATCGCATCCGTTTAGAAGTTGTGAATCATACTTCAAACTTAGTAAAACTACAGAGAATACAAGGCATCGAGCCTGTACCTATCCTACCAGGACAAGAATTAGGAGTAGATCAAGCAAATGGCACAACACCCAATTTGTCTTTGATCTTCTGGGACACAACCGGATTATCTCTACGCACAATTGTCTCGCAACCTAAAGCCAAGACTTTGCGGATAGAAATTCGTCCCGGTGGTCTTCCCGCAGGCGATCGCTCGATATACATTCAAAATGATGGTCGGGTGAATATTCTTTAGAAGTTATCTGAATAACGGTCGGGTGAATATTCTTTAGGGGTTAGCAGTTACTCCTATAAATTATAATTTGTGAGTTATGAGTAAATCCTCGTATAATTTCTTCTTGACTGCCAACTCTTAAATTTTTCCGCTGTGGTTAACCAATCTCAACCCGAATTACCTCGTCGCCGTCAACGGTTGCCTAACCACCGCTGGCAAATGTACCCAGAAGTAGAATGTCAAAAGCTGGCAACTGCTACGAATTTGTCGCCGGTAATTAGTCAACTGTTGTTCAATCGAGGAATTGAGACACCAGAGCAAGCTCTTGCCTTTTTAGCTCCTGAAAATCAAGTTTTACCTTCGCCACTAGAAGAATTTCCTGATTTAGCGCTGAGTATAGAGCTGTTGCAAGAGGCAATTGCAGCCGAAGAAAAAATTGCGATTTGTGGTGATTATGATGCGGATGGGATGACTAGCACTGCTTTATTACTGCGATCGCTACGCACTTTAGGAGCAAAAGTTGAGCATGCTATTCCCAGTCGGATGAAAGATGGTTACGGCATTAATAAACGCATAGTCGAAGAATTTGCCGCGTCTGGCGTCCAACTAATTTTAACGGTAGATAATGGCATCTCCGCAGTCGATGCGATCGCTAGAGCCAGAGAACTCGGTTTAAAAGTAATTATCACCGACCATCACGACCTCCCACCAGAACTACCAAATGCCAATGCCATCCTCAACCCGAAACTAATTGCTCTCTCCTCTCCCTATCGCGGCGTCGCCGGTGTCGGTGTCGCCTACATTTTAGCGGTATCCTTAGCGCAGCAACTCGGAAAAGCCAAAGGCTTAATTAGACCATTACTCGAATTATTTACCCTGGGAACGATCGCTGACCTCGCACCTTTAACAGGTGTAAATCGTCGCTGGGTGAAGCGCGGTCTCCAACAGCTACCTAACTCTCAACTAGCAGGAGTGCAGGCGTTAATTCAAATGGCAGGAGTCAAAGGACAACAAGGAGAAATTCCCAATTTACAATCTAAACAAGTAACTAAATCCTTGAAGCCTGAAGATATCGGCTTTCGCCTTGGTCCTCGGATTAACGCCATCGGTCGCCTGGAAGACCCGCAGATTGTGATTGAGTTGTTAACTACAGACGATTTCGAGTTGGCATTGGCGAAAGCGTGGCAATGTGAGCAAACAAATACTCGCCGCCAGCAACTGTGTGAGGAGATCGAAATTGAAGCGATCGCGATGGTAGAGGAATTGTATGCCGGATCACTACAAAAAGACCGAGTCTTATTTATTGTCAAAGCTAATTGGCATCATGGAGTCATTGGCATCGTCGCCTCCCGCTTGTTGGAACGTTACGGCGTACCTGTGTTTATTGGTACTTACGAAGACTCAGGACACATTCGCGGTTCCGCACGCGGAATTCCTGAATTTAATGTGTTTGCAGCTTTGGAATGCTGTCGAGATTTATTAGGAAAATTTGGTGGACATCACGCAGCGGGTGGATTTTCGCTTTTAGCGACTAACGAAGATGCTGTGCGATCGCGTCTTTGTGCTTTTGCCAACAGCTGTCTAGAATTAGAGCACTTACAGCCGCTACTCAAAATTGATGCCAAACTTGACCTAAATCAAGTTAATCCTCTACTCTACCAACAACTAGATGCTCTCCATCCCTGTGGAATCGGCAATCCCGACCCAATATTTTGGACACCAAACGTCCAAGTCATGGATCAGCAGATTGTCGGCAAAGGTCACATCAAACTCACAATTTGCCAAATTATCGATCGCCAGCAATTTAAAATCAAAGCGATCGCATGGCGTTGGGGTGACTACTACCCACTGATGCCTCGACTGGATATTGCTTACAAACTGCGAGAAAATCACTTTAATGGCAACACAACCATTGAACTAGAGCTAGTTGGCTGCAGACAACCCGTTCCACAGACAAAATTATTCGTAGCCAGCACCACCCCTCTCAAAGCCGCCTTTGAATATAAAGGACGCCACTATACTTGTGGCGTTTATCATCAAGATGCTTTAGCGCAATTAAGAATTAAAAATCCTGAAGGGAAAGTCTTAGCGATCGTCCCTGGCAAAACCACAGGGATGCTTGGAGCCTGTCGTGAAGATGCAAAAGAGGTTGATGTGTCTCAACCCCAATATGCGCTCATTATGCAAGCTGCGCTGCAGGCGTTAGAATCAGTTCAAGCTAAATCCTGACACTTCTACAAATTGCCGTTACGAAAAGCCAACAGAAAAATCACGATTGGACCGGCAATGACGATTAAACCGACAGACACAAGCTGAAAAATCACTTCCCAATTAATATTCGCTAAAGCTTCCATTATTCCTCCTGATTGTCCCAAAAACTGATATAGATTGTGTGCTCTCGGCAGCAACTTATATTATCTGGGTTACTTTTACCCAAATTAATCTACTTAATAAAAGTATAACAAATCGGCAATAAATATAAAATAACTGTAAAGAAACAACATCCAGCACAGAGAAGAACAATGGCAACTTGGAAATGTGTGAAGCAATGTGGAGCCTGCTGTAATCTTGACCCAACAGAGCGCCCTGACATCGATGAGTACTTAGATCCCGAAGAATTAGACCTCTACCTCAGTATGGTAGGAGAAGGCGGATGGTGTATCAACTTTGACCAATCAGCCAGAGAATGCCGCATTTATGAAGATCGTCCACGTTTTTGTCGGGTTGAGCCAGAAACATTTCAAGAGATGTACGGCGTTGAGCCAGAGGAACTCAACGACTTTGCTATTGACTGTTGTCGCCAGCAAATCGAAGGCGTTTATGGCGATCGCAGCCTAGAAATGGTGCGCTTTGACAATGCTGTCGGCATATAAATAGAGGAGTGGTGACGATATTTACCACTTCTTGCTTTCTATTTACACCCGATGGAGAGGTATTCTAATGAGTCATGTAAACTACGATGTGATGTCTGACGTAGAGTTGAAGCAATATTTTTTGAGACATCGTGAGGATAAAGTCGCTCTTCAAGCATACCTAGATAGACTTAATCAGCGTCCGCGCACGGTGATCGCATCTCCTGACGATCCGAATTTTGATGCCAAAATTCAAGACGCAATTCGTCAGCAGCTGCAAGTAAACAACAGCAACAACGATTAACAAGCAATCTGATAATCTGAGCAACTGATACTCACAGTAACGCTCTCAGTAACAAAACTGTTGAGTCTCCCTGATAAGCGCTCGCTAGACCGTCCAAGGTCACAAATATAGGGTCATCCGATTGGAGGGATTGGTAATCTCTAAGCCTAATCTTGTTGACAACTATTGCGAATTTTATCAACAAATTTAGTTACATGATTATTTTTTTCCAACTTATCAATTAATTGAAAGAAACTAATTGGAGGTTTCTTCAAGTCTTCTGATTGCTGTTGAATCACTCTAACCATTTCTTCTGGAAATTGCTCGTATAAATAAACTAAAAAATCATCTGGATGCCAAGCTTTAATACTGTAAGCTGACAAAGATTCTTGAGGAAAATGCTTCAAATTAGACGTGACAATTACCTTAGCTTGAGCAATTATCGCAGCAGCAACAACATGACGATCACCAGGATGATTCGTCATGTTTTCAACTAAATCTTCAGGTACTTCTACCATTGCCTCTGGAAAGTTAATTTTGAGAATTTGCTGAAAACGTTCTGCCTTACGCTCTGTCATCCTACCATTTTTAACAAGATTTCGAGTAGCACCATCTAAAATTTCCTGTGAAAAATGAACTTCGTACAATTCTGCCTCAGCAGCACGCAATAAAGTATCACATAGAGGCATCGGATAGATAACACAGGAGTCTACAACAACGGACAAACAAGCCATATTACTTTTCTGAACCCTTAGTCCTCTTCGTTGTAAAAACCTTCTTCTTGAAGGAACTGACTTAGTTCCTTCATTCCCTCTCGTCGTTTTCCATCTCTATCTTCTTTATATTTCATCAAATCCAATAAAGTAAGCCGTTGCTGGGAACCTACCTTATTATATGGAACTTTTCCTTGCTCCAATAATTTGATTAAATAAGGTCGAGAAACATTTAAGAAATCCGCCGCTTCCTGCGTTGTCATTTCCTGCTCTTGAGAAACTATCGAAATCGATTGCCCCAATACAAAAGCATGCATCACTTGACACAAAACCCGGCAAAGCGATTCTGGAATCACAAGTTGTTCGCCATTGCTTCCTACCAGCTTTGCTTGTGAATCTTCAGATAATATCCGCTCCATCTGCTTAATTAATTGCGCTTCTTGTTCTTGAGGAAAGGTTAATTTTACAGGCTCGTTTTGCCCAAGCATAATTATATTCTCAACTTTACTTAATCTTACTTAAGTTTTTTTATTATTTATAATGTAAACGGAATTTCCAAGTAAGACGCATAACAAATCGCTGAGCGTGAGTTTAAACCCAGACATTAAATGTCCGACCTAACTCTGTTTTAGCCTCGCCGCGATTTACCTATCTCTGATCATACCGAATTTAGCGCCGCACGATAGCGCAGTCTCAAAGTGGTAGGTGTGCTAATACCCTTGGGTGCAATCGTTAACAGAGGCAACTTAAACAAAGCAACAACGATGAGAGCAATCTGAGCGACTGATAATCCTTCCTGAGTGCTCTCAGCAACAAATCTATGTTAAGGAATGGTTTTTTTGCCAAAGATCTGACAAAATGAGAAGAATATGAAAAACAATTTGGTTTAAGTGCCTGTGAAAGCTGACGTTTTGCCTGTATCTGGTTTGAGCAGCTCGCCTGAGCCACAAGAAAACCCCGCCGCACCTGTAATAACTCAAAATAACCTAAAGCTGCAACCAGATAGCAAGCCGTCAGCGATGTCCGTCTTCAGTTCCACCTTCATCACCATATTTCTTGCCGAATTAGGAGACAAAACTCAACTCTCCACCTTGCTGATGAGCGCCGAATCCCAATCCCCGTGGATCGTATTTGCCGGATCAGCGCTCGCCTTAATCACAACTAGCGCCTTAGGAGTCATAGTTGGTAGTTGGATTGCCAACCGCATCGCTCCAAAAATAGTCGCCAGAGCCACAGCAACCATCTTACTACTAATCTCCCTAACACTGTTTTGGGATGTAATCCATTAAAACACCATGAACTGGCATCTTCTTGGCATTAGCTTTATCACAGTTTTTTTATCAGAATTAGGCGACAAAAGTCAACTAGCAGCGATCGCCCTCAGTGGTCGTTCCCAATCTCCGCGCATTGTATTTTTAGGCACAGCCGGCGCTCTATTATTAACCAGCTTACTTGGTTCATTAGCTGGAGGATCAGTTGCTGACTTATTACCCGCCCGGACGATGAAAGCGATCGCGGCGGTAGGATTTGGTATCCTCGCTTTACGATTATTTATGAGTGAAACGCGGAGGGACGCAGAGTAAAACGCGGAGTTACGCAGAGGTTTCTCCGCGCTCCTCCGCGCAAGAAGCTCCGCGCCTCTCCGCGTTTCAAAATTCTTACTAGGGATTGGCAATGATGGAAAAGTAAAGTCCGTTTTCTTGCCATGTCTTTTTAGTTCCAGGAACTGATAGTAGGGGAATACCCCAGTCGAGACGGGCGCTAAAGTTTGAGCCTTGAAGTAACTGCACGCCTAATCCAACTGCTGCTAATGTGTTTTGTGTGGTTGTACCGCGATTGTTCCAAGCTGTTCCAAAATCGAAGAAGGGAATTATTTGTACGGTTGTTGAGTGGCGCGAGCGAAAAATTGGTAATCGAATTTCGGTTGTGAGTAGTGCTCCGTTATCTGTAAGTAGGTAATCTTGGCGGTATCCTCGGACACTAGCTAAGCCGCCTAAACCAAATTGTTCAATCGGGACGAGTCCTCTGTCTGCAAGTTGCACGTCGCCGCGTATTAGTAGTAATGTGTCTGGTGCTAAAGCCCGTACCCATTGTCCTTGACCGCGCCAGCTAAAAAAGCGACTGTCGGGTGCGGTTTTGTTAATTGTTGAGTCGATATCAAGACCGAATGTAAATTGCGATCGCGCGGCAATTACTTGTAAACTACTGCGACCAATCCATTCTTGAGAAAATTGTAATGCCGAGATGCGGGTTTCGCCGCGATTATTGGCTCCTGGTGACAATGCAAAAGGAGTTTTCAGTAAGGAAGTATCACTTTCACTCCGGGAAGCAGTAATCCCTAATGTTAGTTCTTGTTGCGGGGTTTGGATCACTTTCTGGCGGAAGCTGAGTTCGTAGTTACGGGAATTAGCTTGAATGTCTAAACGGTTAAAGGGAGATTCAATGACATGACTCCACGTATTACTATAGGTAAAGTTAACAGTGCCATTCCGCGCGTTTACAGGCAATGAGTATCCTACATCCACTGCATTAGAGCCGTCTGTATTGCTGTATCCAATAGTCAGCCCGTCTCCTAAACCGAGTAGGTTGGCTTGAGTGAGTTGCGCGTGGCGGCGAAAGCTACCAATGCTGGGACTCCGACTGTTATCTAAAGCAATTTGACTTTTGAAGGTATTTGCTTCTGTCACTTTGACATCAAGAACGTTCACTCCAGGTCGTGTACCTGCGGACAATTCGGCGGATAAATTTTTAATTAGCGGATCGAGTTGCAGTACTTGTAGTGCTGTGAGTAGATGGCGGACATTCAGTGGTTTCCGGGTGGCTAAAGCTAAACGACTGCGGACGTAGTTTGGGTTGAGCCTTTTTAAGCCGGTGATGTCTATTTTCTCTAAAATACCTTCAACCACCTGAATTTTTACCACGCCGTTGGTTAATCTTTGGGGTGGAATTAATGCCCCAGATGTGATGTATCCTTTGTCGATATAAAGTTGCGTAATCGCTGACCGGGCTTGTAGCAGTTCTGCAAAGGTGATTTCGCGACCAGTATAATTTTTAGTAACGGATTCTAGCTGCTTTTGGCTAAAGACAGTGCTGCCTTCGATTTCAAAATGTTCTATGCGGATTTTTGACGCTTTGGGAACGATTTCGTCTGTGGTTGTTGATGTTGGTGGTTTAAGCAGTTGGTCGGGATGTGGTAGAAGTTGCGGTGTCAGTGGAGGAGTTGGTGGAGATGGGGGAGTAATATCTTGGGGTGGGGGGACGATAGGGAGTTGGGCTGACACTGGATTGGTTATGATTAGTAGATAAGCCGCCCAAAAGCAAACTGCAAAACTCTGATTTGCAGATAAACAGAATTCTTTAGTCATCTAACATACATGCACGCTAATTATGATTACGTAATTTACACGCTTCTCTTAGTTAGATTGCCCAAAGAGCAGCAAAAAATATCACCTATAACAGCAAAAAAATCATGTCAATATATGTAAACAAAAAGTTATCTTTATCAAGGTATTCTGAAAGCTGACGTAGTCGATAGTGTTTTACTGGGGAAATTCATACTGTGAATGAGCGCCAAGGACTTGAGCTTCATCTGTTACCCACATTGGCGACGATAATTACACCGCCAGTTCAAGCAGCACTTTGCTCAATACTAAGTAAATTCTGTGAAATTGCTAACTGGGATTATGGCGAAGTGTGGATGCCTAATCAATCTCGCACGCTATTAGAATTAATCCCGGTTTGGTATATTAGTCCCCGTATCGGTAATAGTCCTTTGGTATCCTGGGAACAATTCCGCTTGTGTAGTCAAGGGTTTATTTTATCCCCAGGCACCGGATTACCAGGACGGGTTTGGTCGTCGCAACAACCTGAATGGATTAATGATATTTCTGCTAAGTCGGAATCATATTTTTTACGGCACCAAATCTCCAAAGCTTTTGGGGTAAAAGGTGGGTTGGGTGTGCCAATTTTTACGCCAGAGGGCGAAATAGTCGCAGCTTTAGTGTTTTTTATTTCCGAAGTCCGGAGTATAGACCCACAGGTAATTGAACTTGCTCAAAATACAGCTGCTGAATTAGGTGCTTTGTTGCAGGCTTAGATTGCTTGCAATAACCAGAAACCAGTGTTAGTCATCCCAGAATCATCCGGCTGGATTAACAAAAAGTGCAATCCGCGACTTTGTTGTTTGCGTTGTTCATAAGTGACACCAGCAGCCGCGACTTCTGCATCATTAAATGTGGCGACAATCCACCGCTCGACCAAACCAGCTTCTAAGACTAATCCATCAGGTGCGCCGGTAATATAATTTAATGATACAGGACGCGCTTGCTGCAACCACTTTGCTAATTGCATTGATCGCTTACCTCCGTAAATCACAATACCAGGGACAGGGATTGTGGACGCTAAACCAAGATTCAAAGGTAGAAGAAAGTCGGGTATTGCTAAGATGGGGATCGGGCTAGAGCTAAAGTCGGCAACATCACCAGCACTCAAATTGGCAAACCGCCACTCTTCACCCCAAAGATTTTCGGGTAACGGTGTCGGCGGTGGTTGCTCTGAGGTAATCGGATATTGGAGTGCTTGTAACCATTGCTGCAATGCGGGAGTGCGCCTGGTTGGTTCAATCTTAATTCCCAGCTTTAGCCCCGCCGTCTCAATTAAACTTAAAGACTGGGGACGAAATACTTGAATTACATCTGGGAGTTTTCCTTTCCCGGCTTGCTGTAATTGCGAGGCGACCCAAGCCGAATTAGCCGCTGATTGGGGACAGGTGGCGCGATACTCAAAACTGCGAGTCGGGTCACAAATTAACAACTCCCACAGTGCATCTGGGAGTGGACGGCGATAAAAGTCAGCTTGCCAAATATACATTGTTTTTTTCGCGTATTAGCGGAGTGTTAGCACGTTAGCCGTTAAAAATCTTTACGCCTTTGCGTGAGAATTATGAAAGCAGAAATTTAGTTATTAATTCAATGTATCAAAGAACTCGTGGAGTAATTGCTGCAGGACATCTAAAAACAGCTTCAGCGGGGAGAGAGATGTTTCGCTTAGGTGGAAATGCTTTTGATGCGGCGATTGCGGCTGTTTTAGCTTCCTTTGTGGCGGAGTCAATGCTCACTTCGGCGGGTGGTGGTGGTTTTATGCTAGCCCACACTCAGGAAAAAGAGAATATTTTATTTGATTTTTTCACACAGACACCCCGTTACAAGTCGGGGGGTAAGGTGGATTTTTATCCGATTGAGTTTAATTTTGGCGATACGGTGCAAACTTTTCATATCGGGTTGGGATCGATGGCTGTACCAGGGAATCTCCGGGGAGTGTTTGAGATTCACCGCCGGTTGGGGAGATTACCTTTGATGGAGGTCGCCGCACCAGCGATTGAGTATGCCAAAAATGGGTTGGAAATCACTGAGTTTCAAGCATATTGTTTAAAGTTACAGGAACCAATTATTGCCAATCTCGAAATATATGCTCCTGGGGGGAAGCTGCTACAAGCTGGAGATGTGCTGGTGATGGCAGATTTAGCGGCGACATTGACTGAGGTGGCGAAAAATGGAGTTGAGGAATTTTATGCGGGAGATGTGGCGCGTCAACTCGTTAAAGATTGTCAGGAGAAAGGCGGATATTTAACTTTAGAGGATTTGATGAGTTATCAAGTGATTGTCAGAGAACCTTTGGCGGTTAATTATCGTGGTTCTACTTTATTGACAAATCCGCCGCCTAGTTCTGGTGGAAGTTTGATTGCTTTTGGTTTAGAATTGCTATCGGGTGTTGATTTTAGCTTACTTGAGTTTGGCTCAGTGCAGCATTTACAACTCTTAACTGAGGTGATGCGCTTAACTAATACGGCGCGAAGTGACTATGATGCGCTGGTTTATGACTCTGATGTGGCGCAACAATTTTTATCGGCGGAGAATATTGCTCCTTACGCACACGCATTAAATACAAATGTGGTGAATAAATGGGGTAGCACAACTCATATCAGTGTGCTGGACGATGAGGGTAATGCTGCAGCGGTGACTACATCTAGTGGGGAAGGCTGTGGTTATATGATTCCGGGAACTGGAATTATGATGAATAATATGCTAGGCGAAGATGATTTAAATCCTCAAGGGTTTCATCAGTGGCAAGCAAATCGACGCATTTCTTCGATGATGTCACCGACAATTTTACTGCATAACGGAGAACCAGAAATTGTCCTTGGTTCTGGTGGTTCCAAGCGGATTCGTACTGCTATTTTGCAGGTTATTTCTAATTTGATTGACTGGCAAATGTCGGTTGTGGATGCCGTGGCAAGTCCCCGGTGTCACTGGGATCAGGTGTTGAATATTGAACCAGGGTTTAGCCCTGATGTGGACATGCGGCTAATAACTGGTGACGAATTGGTTTTATGGACGCAAAAAAGCTTATTTTTTGGTGGCGTGCATACGGTGAGAAGAACTACTAAAGGAGTGATGGAGGGGTCTGGCGATCCTCGGCGTCATGGTGTAGTGCTTGTGGAATAGAATACTGTTTCGATTTTGTTGACGTGCCAGATTTTAATAGCTAGGACTTGGGCTAGTGACATCTTTCACAGGGGTTTCGTAACCTCCGTAGTTATATACATACTCGGAAATGGAAGTGTTATTCCCATCGTGAGATACTTGGTTTTTCAGTAATAGGTTTGCCATACCGTCAGGTCCCTGAAGATGTGACCCGGCGAGAATGCCAGAGACGGTGATTGTAACTGTCTTTGATGTTCCCTTCAGCGGTAGGGTCTTTTTTTGACCGAGGAAGCTTTTGATGGACTTTCCTTCTTTCTTGAGCATGTCCTTGAGCCGACTCCAGTAGAGTTCAAAAGCCTCACGAATTGCGGACTCTTGCGCTTGCGGGGAATTGAGGAATTGTGATTTGCTGTGAATCCCTTTTTTCCCTGTCCATTGACCCCGCCAGAAATTCTTGCTGACTCCTGGTTTTCCGTAGTAAACATCTGCTTTATAGTAACCAAGATCGATCAGCAAGGCTTCACAGAATTGATACTTGCCGATATAACCAGGTCCGCTTTCAAATTTATATTGATTTGGTCCTGGTTTCATCCCGGTTTCCTTAACTCCTAGCGCTTCCAGCATCTGCGGAAAACTTCCTTTACTAGAAGGTAACTGCTCTCGTTCAGCGATTGTATATACAATGGCAGGTTTAACTTGAGCGAGGTGATATTCCATCACCGTAAGATTAGCTATAGGTAGATGCCACAAAATTCTTCCCTCGTAGGATTACTTAGGTTACTCAGATACAGTATCATGACCTTAAGCACGTATTTCCTGAGGAATAGATATCGATACAAAAGTTCACACTTTTCACTGATCTGCGTCACATACATAAAACCACAAACAAACTATGAAGCCTGGTAGGGGGATGGGAAAAAAGCGAGAAATTTCAATTGGTTGTTTTCCCACTTATAGTAATAGTGTCCAACTCCGCGTTTACCATCGCTACCTCCGGTACCAATAATTTCAAGTAACTTGCTATTGGTGCGGTAGTGTAAGCTACCATCAGGTCGCGGAGGATAGTTCTCATAACGTCATGATGTCTGCGCGACTCTTGACGTGGAGAAGCGAGGACTGATACAGATGGAATGAGGAAACCACTGCTAATAAAGAGCATACATGTGGCAATTAAATAACGTTTTAACACCTGAAACCCCAAAATTTAGGTAATTGTAGAGATTAACTAAAAACTTATGTCATCTATTCCCAGAGAATTTACTTTGACTTTTTAATACCATAATATCGATTTTAACTGACTTATTTATCTGACATCTTGCACTCCCGAATATAGTAAGCACAAAAATAAACAAGTATTTATAGATTCTTTATCTGCATTTTCGTCCGCCACTCTTCTATAAGTCCCTGTCTTATAGCTATCCTCTGACGCTCCCTATTAGATAAACTTTTTTGATGTTAAATTAGTCACTTTAAAACTTAATACTAGTAATTTATACTTATAAGTGCAAGATATCAGTTAGATCATTTTGACTTCTGACTCCTTCTTCAAAACCTTCCTGATATTACTTAAGTACCCAGAATACAGTTGTTGTAACTTTAATTTATTCACTCAGCTAAATTTACTAAAGTGAATTCAATTCACAGCACATTATGTGTGTTTTCTGTTAGCAATAATGGTTTTGAATTATTCATGGAAATCAGGCTCTGGGTGGGGAAATTGTCTTATTCAAGCAGTATTGCGTTGCATATAGCAATGCGATCGCTAATCAGCAAATAAATTTCCACTACGTAATAAACCCAATTCATATAGGAGATTCATGAATCATGTCTTGGACACGATCCACTCGTTGTTGTGCGTTCATTTGCATTATATTACTACTACAAACTATGAGGATCTCCACTGCAATTGCCACTCAGCATGAACAAAATCAAATAGCTTTTGAACCTCCTCCAGACGATCCGGCACCCACAACTACTGAGGGAGGAGGAAGACGCTAATCCGCTATGCAAAGGATAAATACATCCGATTGGTTACGTTGAGGGAGAAGAGCGTAAATAGTAAAGTAATGCGGCGATTTCTGGTGGTACGGCAGTGAAGTGAACGCAGAATTGATTTTGGCTATGATTTGATATATTTACTACCTTAGCGTAGATGTCCCCTAGTCCTCTTACTTTCTCGGTGCCAGTTACAAGATTTATCTGTAGATTACTTAAAAGTTCTACGGGGTGTTCTAAACGTAACTCGGCTGTGTTGGCAGATAGCTTGATTAAACAACCTTGAAAAATTTTTCCGGTGAGTTGTTTACCTTGAATAACTTGATAGTGTACAGGAATTTCCTGACCCAGGTCAATCAGTATATCGTCTTCATTGTTAAGAAAAAGGTTAAACTTACCACCAATGCCGCCAATCTTATAAAGGTAGATGCTTTCTGTAAATCCTTTCGGATGTACACGCATGATGCCATCGACCCGCAAAATTGCACCAGCAGCTTTGAGTGTTTGCTGAGAAATTAAGACTTGTCCGCCGACGGTATAAGTCTCAATTCGGAAAGCTAGGTTAACATTGTTGCCAAATATAGTGTATTTCACCCGTTTCTGTGACCCAATATTCCCAGCTACCACTTCACCAGTGTGAAGACCGATACCCATTTCTAAGTTGGGTAAATTCCTTTGTGCAAGTTGAGAGTTGATTTTTTCCATTGCTACTTGCATCGCAATCGCACAGGCGACAGCTCGCTGAGCGTCATCCTCTTGCTCAATGGGTGTCCCAAACATGGTAAAAATACTATCACCGATAAAATCGACGATCATGCCTTGATACTGGTTGATGACTTCTGTCATCTCCTCTAAGTAGAGGTTGATAATCACCACAGCTTCCTGTGGGGCAACTCGTTCTGAGATGTTAGAGAATTGCCGGATATCTGAGACTAGAATCGTCACTTGGCGATTTTCGCCACCCAGTTTCAATCCAAAGGGTGTCTCTAACAAATTGGCAACTACCTGATCGGTTAAGTAACGACCAAAGGTCTGGCGCATGGTAGCGGCGGTACGAGCAACATCGGCTGTAATTACGCTGGCAGAAGCGACTAGAGCGATAAAGCCCGGTACAATCGGTACCCATAATCCTAATAAAAAAGCTACATAACTACCAGCAATTAAACTTAGCCCGACTAAAGTAATACACGTAGCCGTTAACGGTAATTCTGCATTCATGCCGGTAGCAAATTTCTTGGTGGCAATTCGATAACGTTGTCTCCAACTCAACACTGCACCAACTAATGCACAGCTAAAAATCCACAGCCATTCTACTGGTTTTGAGCAAACATGCATCAACGGATAACCATCTAATGCCGCACTCACTATTTGACTTGCTACTTCCGCATGAATTTGGACACCTGAGGTAGTCTGAAGAGGTTGACCTAATCCGCTACTGTACGGTGTACGAAAAGAGTCTTTGACACTTTCTGCCGTAATTCCAATCAAAACTATGCGATCGCGTACCATCGCCGCTGTAGTGGGTTTTTTCAAAATATCTGTCATCGAGATCGTGCGAAATCCCTGTTTCAAGCTGCGAAAACTCGATAATATTTGGTATCCACCAGCACTAGCCCCAACATAGCCACCGTCATTGGCGTTAAACCTGACAAAGTTAGCTTTGCCTAACTTAACATGCTCCGACTTACCCGCCACCTTTTGGGGAGTAATACCTTTATTTCCCAAGTAGTTCAAAGCTAGCTTTGCGCCTAAGCTGAAAACAGTTTGTGATTTTTCATCTTTTAAAGACAGCAAACTCCGCCTAATTGTACCATCCGCATCAATCACTAGGTCGCTGGCACTCACCTGTCCTAATTGGCTCAAAGTTGGCGGTGGGTTAATCCTTCCCGAAGGCTGAGCTATCACCTTCTTGATGCCAATCAAATTGGGTATAGATGCAAAAACCTGAACTAATTCCTGATGACCAGGCTCCACCTGTAAATCGCGATAAATGTCAAGACCAATAACTTGAGGCTGATATTGTTTCAGATTTTTGATTAATTGAGCCAGTTTGGCGTCAGATATCGGCCATTGACCACTAGCTTGCACATCTGATTCATTGATCTCAACTATCACAATCCGATCTTCAGCCGAGGATTGAGGACGCATCCGGATAAACTGATCCAGCGCCGCCAATTCTAAAGGTTGTAAACTCCCAGTCAGACGTAAGGCAATTAATACACACGCGACACTCGGAGCCGCAATTACAACCCCACGCCATTGCCATATTTGCCGTCTTAAGTTTGCCCACATCACATTAGTTTATCTTTCTAAGGTAGAAAATAAAAGCTGCGAACGTGTCATCTATGACTAAATGAAGACGCGAAAACCTTTATTTATAAGCGTTTAAATTATTATTAAGATGCGCCTGAGTGATGAATCCGGATGATTTTATATACCGTAGCATAATTTCACTATTTAATACATTAGCGCTATTCCTAACGTTAATAGTAACAGACAAGCAATAAATATTGTTCATAGCTAGTGCATCGCTAGCATCATGTAGGTGTGTGACATCCAGCGATTAAGAACAAAAATAAAGCTCAAAAATATTCAATGTATAAGCAGGCAATAAAATATACTTAGGATAATTGGGAACAGGAAGTAACCTCAAGTATTTTACAGAGATCGATTTTTTATACCGGGCGTCACTCAATGTGAGAACTTAAGGGTGCAGCATGTGAGTACGGATACGAATAACAATATCTTTAACACTGTTAGCACATTCTTGATTACCTGTACTCAATAGGTAAATAGAGAAAATATGAGATTGATAAATTCCCTTGATGTTATATGCTTTGATTTGATGAGCGTAGATCTGCTCAGACATTAAGAAAACATAAAACCGCGAATCATTGCGTGCTTAATTACACAATGATTCAGCAACTATTTGCAGTGCAGTCTACTAAAATCCAAGATGATGAATGAAATTGACAGCCAAGAAGTTCGTTTCTGGGGGATGTTATGTCATCTTTCAGCACTTTCCTGGATCGGGTGTGTGATGCTAACTTATTTCGGAGTTGTTTTCTTTATTACCTTTGTCCTGTTTATTCATATTTTAGGACCATTGCTGATCTGGCTCACCAAACGATCGCAACACCCGTTTATCAATGCTCAAGGCAAAGAATCATTAAATTTTCAGCTTTCGCTCACAAGTTATGCGTTCGTTGCCGGATTAGTATTTCTAGTCGCGACTTTAATTACAATGGGGTTTATCCTGGCTCGAACCTCAGGTGCAAGTCAAATCTCAGCACTCTGGGATATTTTATTAGTGATCTATGGTTGGGGATTGTTCTTACTGGTAATATCTCAGGTGGTATTAGTGATTTTTGCATCTGTTAAAGCATACAAAGGTCAGCTTTATCGCTATCCGTTTACGATCCGATATTTAAAGTAAATCAATGGGTGTTGGCATAGAGAATCAAGCAAAGATTGGTGTGGCGGTGATTGGGACGGGTTTTGGAGTAAAAGTGCATATTCCCGGATTTATCGCCCATCCTCGCACTGAGGTAGTGGCAGTATATCACCGTGACTTAGACATAGCTCAAGCGATCGCTACATCTCACAATATTCCCCAGAAGAGCGATAATATTGCCGAAATAGTCGCACTCCCGTCTGTGACTGCGGTGAGTATTTCCACTCCGCCATTTTTGCATTACGAAATGGCAAAGACTGTACTACAAGCGGGTAAACATTTATTGTTAGAGAAGCCGCTGACTCTGAATGTTGCCCAAGCAAAAGAATTGTACCAGTTGACTCAAACCACTGGATTGACGGCTACGGTTGACTTTGAGTTTCGCTTTGTTCCGGCATGGCAGATGTTGGCGGAAATGCTATCGTCAGGCTATGTGGGTCAAAAACGACTGATCAAAATTGATTGGTTAGTCTCTGGTCGCGCTGATGCGACACGCCCTTGGAATTGGTATTCTCAAGTTGATTGTGGTGGCGGTGCTTTGGGTGCTTTAGGTTCCCATGTATTTGATTATATTCATTGGTTGTTTGGTCCAGTTCTTCGTTTAAATGCACGTTTGAGTACCGCCATTTCTCAGCGACCTGACCCGACCACAGGAGAATTAAAGCTTGTAGATACAGACGACACCTGTATGTTAATGCTGGAATTAGCCGACGGGACACCGATTCAAGTTAGCATCAGTACGGCTGTCTATGCCCAAAGAACCCATTGCTTAGAAGTTTACGGCGATCGCGGGACTTTAGTCTTGGCAAGTGAGAATCAAAAAGATTATATACATGGATTTCGCCTCTGGGGGGCAATAAACGGTCAAAAAGAAGCAGAAATCGAAATTCCCAATCGCTTAATCTTCCCGAAAAATCACGCTGATGGGCGCATTTCCGCTTTCATCAGAGTAGTCGATCAATGGGTGCAAGCAATCGACTGCCGAACCAATCCCTTACCATCATTGCGAGAAGGAGTTTACTCACAATTATTGATGGATTTATCTCGGCAATCTCACGCGACCTCAAGTTGGGTAGATGTACCAGATTTAGAAGAATTTTTACTGGAGCGATCTTGAGTCGGAATGTTGATTCTTTTTCAACGTCGATGGAATTCTACTTCTTTTTCTAAAATCTTAATGTCATAGTTGTCAAAAAAATTGTGACCGAGCAATCCGATCTTCATTTTCGGGGCGATCGCTACATCAACATTATTTACCAAAACTCCACCAACGGCTACTGTTGGTATCTGACCTGTTTTAAATTCGACTTCGCTACCATCGGCAATTCCGACTTGCAAAGTCCCAACAGGCTGAATATTCAGGGTATTGGCTAAATCTTGCGGAATCAGCGTCAGACTAGCACCTGTATCTAAAATCATCTCCGAAGTTTGGTTGCCGTTGAAAACAACATCAATGACTGGAGTTTTGGCAATGTGGCGTTTGATGGGAATCCGAAAAACGTCGGGAATTTTTCCAGCGCACAGTTTGCTTAAACTCAGGGTTCTTCCTGAGGATGTCACCATAAAACAGGCTCCCGGATCTTCTTGCGCCTTCGCCTTTTGCGGTAATGTCAATAGCAGGGGAATAACAGCAATAGTCGAAATCCACCGCCAAGTAATCTGCATGCTGTCTGTTCTCCTGATTATCAAAAATTTGGGTAAACACCCCGTGCTAAAAGCACGGCTTTTATGTAAAATAGTACAAGTCGGGATAGGGCATTGCCACGACTCTAAACGGGCATGGAGGGACTGTAAGACTACCTCGGTAGCAAGACTCGGTGAAGTGTCAAGAATCCTCACCCTTTAAGGGTGGGGAGTATGTCAACCCACTGTCTATTCTTAAGTTACCCAGACTAATTGGGAACTTTGCTACTTCTCACAACCATAGGCTTAAAGTTCTGATGAAGATTTAATCCCAACCTTCTCTGTGGAGGGTTGGGAAAATTCTCTAGTTTTGTCGGTTATGGTCTGGGAGTTGGAGATGGCGACGGGCTGGGAGAAGCGGAAGGACTTCTTCTGGGTCTAGGTGATGGGGTTGATGATGGGGTTGGGGTTGATGATGGGGTTGGTGTTGATGATGGGGTTGGTGTTGATGATGGAGTTGGGGTTGCAGATGGGGTTGGGGTTGAGGATGGAGTTGGAGTTGGTGAAGGCGTAGTTGATGTAGACGGGGTACTATCTGGCTTTGAACGTTGGTAAGATTTGACTACTTTGCGAACATAGGCGGCTGTAGCACCGTTAGCACAATCTGCGGGGTCGCCGGTTGTCCACCAGCAAGCAGTGCGATTGACTGCGACTAGTTCATCACCTTTACTAAAGCGATATTGTCTGTTTAATTCTTTACCAACAACGCAAGTGACAATTTCTCGGGCTGCAGTTGGATCATTCGTAAATTGGGTTGGGGTGATGGCTTTGCCTGTGCATCTTTTTGACCATACTGGAATGTTAGCTGGGTCTACAGGCCAACTACTACGCGGTGTATTATTGGATTTGTTCGTTTTCGGTACAGGCGATCGCAGTGCATTCACCATCGCACTAATTTGAGCATCAGAAACTTTTGTGGTTTGTGCTTGCGCTATCAACATTGATGACAGCCCTAAGCTGACAATTACTCCTGAAAGTAATAATCGTCGCATGATGTTCACTCCTCATTACCCTAAACTGTTTGAAAATGCCTAGTGATAACTTAGGCACTCTCAATGAGGATTCACTTTTAACTCAAATTTATGCTTCTATCTAGGGGATGAGATTTAGTTAAAAGTCTAGAAATCAACTCGGCGATAGCGCATTCCAGGTAATTGCGTGACTAACCCCATAAGTTCTAATTGTAACAAGGCGCTAGATGTAGCAGCAGTCGTCAAGCCACTTTGCTGTACGATTAAATCAAATGGTAACGACTCAATTAAAAGGGTATTCATTACTGGTTGCAAATCCGGTGGTAAGGATAGCGGCAACACAGGAGATGGGGGTGCGCAGAGATCTAATTGCGGGATTGCACCTAACATCTGTAATAACTCGTCTATTTCTGTGACAATAGTGCTCGCTCCTTGACTGAGTAATTTTAAGCACCCTTGAAAGGAAATATCGTCTAGCCTTCCAGGTAACGCATATACATCTCTGCCAAATTCATTCGCATAACGCGCTGTAATCAATGCACCTGATCGGGTTGGCGCTTCCATCACCAGTACGGCGCGACTCAATCCGGCAATTATGCGGTTGCGGGCGGGAAAATGACTGCGATCGGGTGGTGTCTTGGCTCGATACTCGCTTAAAACTAAGCCTTGGGGTAAAATCTGTTTATAAAGCTCGCGATTTTTTTGCGGATAGATGACATCTACACCTGTACCTAAAACAGCTAAGGTGCGACCACCAGCTTTTAAACAAGCAGTATGGCTTTCGGTATCAATGCCATCTGCTAATCCAGAAACAATTGTAAAACCATGCTGAGCTAAAGCAGTACTAATTTTGCGCGTCCACCGAATACCGTACTCACTGGGTTTGCGCGTACCGACAATTCCGACTAACCCTTTTGTCCCCAGATTTTCTTGGAGGTCAACTTCTCCGCGATAATACAAAACTGGTGGTGGTGAAGGAATTTCTCGCAACAAGCGCGGATAATCAGCATCAGATGGAGTCCAAAAAGTAGGATTTTTGAGTAGGTGCTGCGAGAGTAGTTCCGCTGGATGCATTTGAAGACGCGCGGTTTCTACCTTGGCAAGGGTATGATAGCCAAAACCTTCTACTTGCCCTAATTCAGTTTTTGACGCTGACCAAGCTGCGCCTAAAGTGCCAAAATGCTCTTTCAGTCGTTGTAATAATACTGCACCGACTCCCGGTACTTGCGACCAAGCTAACCAAAAAGCTCTTTCTCCTAATATATCCACAACTCGATCACTCTTGCAAATTCAAGAAACGTACATAAATATAGGCGATGGTTTCCGCTAATACTGTCCGTACACCTTCGCTATAATTCCACCAACGGGCAGAATCGTAATATAGTGTTTCCGCAGAAATTACACCTACTGATATTTCTGGGGTGAGTACTTGTTTAAATATCAGCCAGCTTCTGCGACCATGAACACTACTTGTGAAGAGATTAATTGATTTTAGTTGGAAACCTGAACCTCTTAGCCACTGGCGTAGAGCAATCACTGAAGCATAAGTCCGATTTGCCGCAACTTTAGTTACAGGTACAGCTGTTAATTTTTGTTCTGGCATTCCCAGCACTTTTAATGTTGCGGCGGAAAGTTCAGCAAAATTTTTATATTCAGCTAGATAAAACCCGATAGGTAACGGACCTCCTGTGGTAATTAGTTGTTTATAACCACCATTTTCAAATTCAGTCAAAGCTTGTTTAATGGCATAATCAGGTATCCAACCTTCAACCACCAACACATCTGCGGCAATTGGCGATGTCACAGCCAGAAAAGGATGAATTTGAGTTGCAATCAACACAATCAAAGTAATAATTAAAGCAATAGCAATTGGTAATCCATAAGCGATAGACATGTGGATAAAATTTTGTATTTCTTTACATAGTAACTGTAGGTACGTTCACAAGATGTAACGCACTCTACTTTAATGGTTAAACTGGTTTTACGCTTTGGCAGAATGCTGTTGCGCTAAATAAGAAAACACGGATTTATCACCAATATCCGGAGGAATTTCTTGAAATACTTTCCGCAAAGCAAACACGACAAGCAATAATGCCCATACTGCTAATAGTGTGCGTTCCCACTGAATTGGGAGAATACCAACTAGGTGTCCTAGCAGCAGACCTGGGACGAGAAATGTTAGCAGTTTGGTTTCCAGCCGGTTGAAGCAAAAAGCTTCTTTGAAAAAAATTCCTGTTAAGGCGGCGAAGGTAAAACCTACCCCGAATAATGTTGTTGGCTGATTGTAGACAGTGACAGCCAGAGGATCGCTACTAGATACGGCGAGTGCAATGGCGGTGATTGTACCTATTGCCCAAAAAACCTGTAAAAGTCGGTGTAGTGGTGCGACATAAATATGGATGGTGAGTAAACTCACACCTAGCGCGAGGCTGAAACAAGCATATAGAGGTGTTAAGACTGATAAAATAGTTGCATCGTTGTGAAGTAGCACAGCAGCACTACCGATCGCAAAGCTCATAGCAGCTACCATTAAACCAGCCCGGTAGATAATTACGCCTGTGCGATCGCTCTGGTTAATCGTAAATTCACCAAATTGACCTGAGTAAACTGTTGGGGAAGAAACCATATTAAATCAGCAGGAGTAAGGAGTTTTACTTAAATTTTAGCTCCTAACTCTCAATTCATCGCCTAATTTTAGTTTTAGCTGTAACTCGGCATTACCACCATTGATGGCGATTTCTACCCAGCCATGACTACCAATTAAAGCGATCGCTTCTCCTGTTGGCATGTCACTATATGTTTGATGTCCGGGGATGCTAACTCCACTTACTTCTACACTCCAGCTTTGGTCTCGGATATAACTTTGCGGGATGTTGGTGATTAAGTTACCAAAGTGGTCAATGTATTGAATACAACCGTTAATCCCTGTGGATGAGGGTGTGCATTCTCTTAGGGCTAGTTGGACTAAGGTTGTCGGGTCGATTTCTTGTCCTAACTGTTTTAAGGCAATACCACTGGCGAGATGCGCCGCTACAGGGGCGAAAATATCTCTACCGTGGAAAGTATTACTTGGCTGAGAACGCCAATAAGTGGGATTGTTAAGAACCACGGCGGCGATGGCTGGAGTTTGACTGAGTACCCCGCTAAAAATGCCGTTGTCAGGTCCCACAAGAAATCCGTTGACAAATTCTATAGCGAGCGATCGTCGCTGTCCTCCCACACCAGGATCGACTACGGCTAAATGCACTGTTCCGACTGGGAAATATGATTCGGCATTCATCAAGCAAAACCTCGCAGCCGCTATGTCTTGGGGTGGAATCTGGTGGGTGAGATCAATGATTGATAGATTGGGGTTGATTTGGGCAATCACTCCCTTCATCACTCCAACATACACATCACGATCGCCAAAATCGCTGAGCATCGTGATAATTGAGTTTTGGCACATCTATCTGAAGGCTGATTGATTCATAGTTTTTCTACAAATATTCTGTAACAATAGCTACCGTTCAATCTGTTATGTTATTAGAGTACAACATTGATTGATATGCGATCGCTATGAACATAAATAAGCAACAAGCTGTGAGTCAAGCCAAAGAAAATCACCGCATCAGCATTCAAAAAAGCTTGCAGCACAGGTTAGATGTCGCCAGAAGTAATAAAGACGAAGCCTTAGTTCGTCAGTTAGAAGCCGAAGTGCAGCAATTTAGCTAGATGAAACAAGTAGATGATTAGCCGGCAGTTGCAGGCTAATCTGTCTTTTAGTATTGCTTCCCAATCAATACTTAAAAATTTTCCTATGAGTTTGGCTTATCAATCGAGGTAATATGTAACTTTTATTTACACTCATTGCCGGATTCCGCGTCAGTATAAGTGTGGGATTAATGCTATATGTTTGTATCACTTTGTGAACTGTCAGATCCTATCACCTTTAAGCGATCGCACTCTATTGCCATTGTCAAACGAAACCATAAACATATTTGCTGCATCCAACTAATGGTAGATTTATAAAAAGCAAAAGTAAACAGGTTTTCATAAATAGTTCTGTAACAAAGACTACTGTTTATAAGTTATGTTAGAGAAGTACAACATAGTTCCCGGATATATTTTTATGATCAGAAAACAGCAAGCTGTGCAGCAGGCGCGGGTAAATCACCGCCTGAGCATTCAAAAAGGTCTACAACATCGGCTAGAAGTTGCTAGAGCCAGCAATAATGAAGCTTTAGTGCGTCAGCTAGAAGCAGAAATAAAATACTTCACCGCTTAATGGATATTGAGCGTAGTCAAGAAGTGTGAGCAGCCCGCTAGTACGGGCTTTGCTCGTTTATAGCTACAATGGCTTTTTAATGGTCGCCACATGCAACTCTTTCAACTGTTTTGCATCCACACCTGAAGGTGCATCCGTCAACAAACATCGTGCTTGTTGCGTTTTTGGGAAGGCAATCACATCACGAATCGACTCTTCCCCAGCTAGCAACATCACTAAACGATCCACACCGTAAGCAATCCCACCATGAGGTGGTGTACCGTATTCAAACGCCTCCAGCAGAAAGCCAAACTTATTTACTTGCTCTTCTGCGGATAAACCGATCGCAGCAAACACCTGTTCTTGAATTTCCCGTTGATAAATTCGCCGACTACCACCGCCAATTTCAAAGCCATTGAAAACCAAATCATAAGCCTGTGCGCGTGCAGTCTTCAAATCGCCGATATCCTCAGGATGAGGTGCGGTAAATGGGTGATGCAGCGCTTCCAAGCGTTTCTCATCAGCATTCCATTCAAACATCGGGAAATCGGTCACCCAAAGCAAATTAATTTTTGTCGTGTCAATTAAACCCAATTCCTTACCGACAAATTGCCGTAAGCGATCTAAAGTTTTATTCACAGTCGCCGCATCACCCGCCCCAAACAGCAGTAAATGACCAGGTTTAGCACCTGTGCGGCGTAACAATTCTTGTTTTTGCTCTGCGCTCAGATTGTCTTTAATCGCCCCAATAGTATCAATTTCCCCATCATCGCGCACGCGGATATATGCCAAGCCTTTCGCGCCAGCTTCACTAGCCTCTCGAAATAAGTCACCACCTGGCTTAATCCGGACATTGGAAATGACATCATTACCATCAGGGATTGGTAATACCTTGACTTGACCACCAAGTGCGATCGCACTAGAAAAAACTTTGAACCCAGAATCTTGAACTAAATCCGAAACATCAACAAGTTCTAACCCAAAACGCGTATCAGGCTTATCACTACCATAACGAAGAGTCGCCTCAGCATAAGTAAGACGAGGGAAGGGTGAAGGCAAGGTAACATTTTTGACCGTCTTAAAGATATGACACACTAAATCTTCATTCAGACGGATAATCTCCTCTTGAGACATGAAACTCATTTCCATGTCCAACTGAGTAAACTCCGGCTGTCTGTCAGCGCGTAAATCTTCATCCCGGAAACAACGGGCAATTTGATAATACCTGTCAAAACCAGCTACCATCAAAATCTGTTTAAATAACTGTGGTGATTGTGGCAAAGCAAACCACTCCCCTGGGTTAGCGCGACTCGGAACCAAATAATCCCTCGCACCTTCCGGAGTAGACCGAGTCAGAATCGGTGTTTCAACTTCAATAAAATTCTGTTCATCTTCGAGATAACGACGAATCGCCTTTACCACTTGATGACGCAATTGTAGATTTTTCGCCATGCGATCGCGTCGCAAATCCAGATAACGATACTTCAGCCGCAAATCTTCCCGTACCGTTTCGCTGTCACTGGTCGAAACTTGAAAAGGTAATTGCTTGGCAACAGCATTCAACAATACTACGCGATCGGCGTAAATTTCAATCTCACCTGTAGGCAAACGCGGATTCAAAGACTCTTCCGGTCGCGGCGTCACCCTACCAGTAATTTCAACTACATATTCATTCCGTAGTTTCTCGGCATCTTGATAAGAATCGGGAGTTCGTTGCGGATCGCTAACGATTTGAACTACCCCTGACTTGTCGCGCACATCCAAAAATATCACGCCCCCATGATCGCGGCGACGGTCTACCCACCCGTTAATGGTAACTGTTTCTCCTATCTGTTCTTTCCGGAGTTCGCCGCAATAGTAACTTCGCATAATTATTAATTCAGACCAAAAGCGCTAGATAGTTCACAAAGTCTTATTATCTAGCATAAGATCGCCAAATAGTGATGATACGACAATCGGTTAGTATCAGTATTTTCCATGAGTGCAATAAACAATGCCATTACACATCCAACATCTATATTTACCAGTCCTCCCAACTTATTCTCTAGTGCAGGTGGACAGAACTCAGTCAGTGGAAGTCCAGCATCCCAACCACTTTGAACTCCAAGGGAACCATACGTATATCACTTACTCCACAACCAGCCAAACTGGCGAGGCGCAACTTATCTACAAAGATCGATTCCGCAGTCGTAATTTTAGCGGTAAAGAGATTCGGTCGCTAGATACAGAGATTGGTACTCAAATTACAGTTGTGCTTGACACTATTCCGGATGCGGAAACACTTACCCTGACATTACTGCTACCCAATTTCAACCTTAATGGTGGAAATAACCGCAGCAAGGTGCAAACTGAGGCGATTCTGACCACTCATAAAGATAACATTGGTGGTCCTAACCTAATTCAGGGACAGGTAGAGACATATAAGACCCTACGCCTGCAAGGTACAGCCAGTCTCGTCAATTTTTAACTCGATGCCGTAAAAATGAATTACTATAAAGTAAGGAATACAATTTTTTGTAAGGAGAAACGATGTCTATCGCGACAATTACCAGTAAAGGTCAGACAACGATCCCGAAAGAAATCCGCGACTGGCTCAACTTGCATCCAGGCGATCGCATTAGTTTTATGATGGAGGCAGACGGTAGAGTATACATTCAACCATTAAATGTGAAAGTTGAAGACCTGTCGGGTATTCTGCACAAACCAGGAAGAGCAACAGTTTCCATTGAACAAATGAATGAAGCCATAGATTCGTGTGGTGGTAACTTATTGTGAAGGGACTCGATACTAATGTTCTAGTTCGCTATCTTGTCCAAGACGATTTAGAACAATGGAGGTTAGCAGATGATTACATCAAGCGAGCCAAAGTAGAAAATGAAACATGTTTCATCAATAATATTGTTTTATGCGAACTTGTTTGGGTGCTCAAAACATCTTATAAACTTAGTCGAGATGAAATTATTGGCATTTTAGAAACAATACTGAGAACTGATGCTTTTGATTTTGAAGACAGAGAAGCAGCTAAGAAGTCAATACAGCAGATGAAACTGGGGAAAGCCGATTTTTCTGACTACTTAATCAATCAAATAAATCAGCAAGCGGGATGTGCAGAAACTGTAACTTTTGATGCTAAATTACAAAAACTTGCGGGAATTAGATTACTTTAATCGGTAGTCGGTAACTTGTGTTGCTCAAGTTAAAAAGTATAGATGCCACAATTAAGTTTTGTAAACTTAGTTGACATTAAATTATTTTGAAGCGAAACTCCTCCAGACGATGGCTGCACAGCGTGGGCAAAAAGCTATTGCCTGCAGTACTAGTTATAATCACGATCTTATACATCTGCCATCCACTTGCCCAGTCAGTCAATCCGCCGACGCCAAGCCCACAAAACAATCCTATCGCGATTGAGAACAAAAAAACGGGGACTACCGATTGGCAACTGACCAACCCGGCGACTAATCATGAAATCGAAGGTTATGCTTCACTCACAAGTGTCAATCGTGGAAGTGAAATCGAGTTATTTGTAAATAGTAAAGAATCAAGTTATACAATTGATATTTTTCGGATGGGTTGGTATGGCGGTGCTGGAGGACGGCAAATAGTTTCTACAACTCGTACATCCGTGAAACAACCATCTGCCATGATGAATGAGGATACACGTTTAATCGAATGTGATTGGCAAGATCCTTACATTGTATCAATACCTAACGATCAAGACGAATGGACAAGTGGAGTTTATTTAGCCAAACTGACTACCACCAAAAACCATAAGCAAAGCTACATCATCTTTGTTGTGCGTGATGACAGCCGTCCATCGAATATTCTATTTCAAAGCAGCGTCAACACATATCAAGCTTATAACAACTGGGGTGGAGCCTCTTTATATGGATTGAATAAAGGTACACAAGCCTACAAAGTTTCCTTCAATCGTCCCTACGGTATCGGTCGTAATCCAGGAGATGCTTACGGAATTGGCTCTGGAGAATTTTTGACTGGCAAAGCTGGCTGGGAATATAATATGGTGCGGTGGCTAGAAAAATCAGGCTATGACGTCGCCTACAGCACAGATGTAGACACACATCTTAACCCTATAGATGAGTCTAGCGGTCAGCGCGTATTATCGTTACATAAAGCCTTTCTGGTAGTAGGTCATGATGAATACTGGTCTGGGCAAATGCGGCAAAACGTGGAGAAAGCGCGGGATAATGGCGTCAGTCTCGGCTTCTTTTCGGCAAATAGTTGCTACTGGCAAATTCGCTATGAACCTAGCCGTGTAACTGGAAAAATTAACCGTACCATTGTTGCTTATAAAGAAAGAGCATCAATCGATCCCTTTGCTTTAGATAATAAACCAGAAAACGATCGCTTAGTCACAACAACTTGGCGCGGCGACCCTGTAAATCGTCCCGAAGACGCTTTGATTGGCGTCATGTACGAGACGTATAAAGTCAACAGTGATATTATCATTAGCAACACAGCCCCAAAATGGGTGCTTGCTGGTACACAATTGAGCGACACTAAATCCAACAAACGGAGAAAGCGAAAAACATTAGTTCCCGGAATCCGACTAGAAGGACTATTAGGCTATGAAGTTGACCGGATGTTTGGCAATGCACCAGCAAACACAATCCGGATTGCCCATTCACCCTACAAATCAGGTGGTCGCCGCCGATACTCCGACATGACCGTTTATACCACAGACAAAGGTGCTACAGTATTTGCCACCGGTTCCATGCAGTGGAGTTGGGGATTAGACGATTATAATGCCCCTAAATACCGACCAGCACTAATGAATCAAGACGCCCAAACTATAACGCGGAATATCCTCAACCGAATGCTAGGATAAACCGAGCCTACAATTCTGAAGCCGTATCAGGGGCAACTATCTCACCCGTACCTAACTGCAAAATCATATCTTGGTCGGTAATCAAAGCACTCAATTCCTTAACGTGTAAATTCATTTGTTCGCAAGCTTTCCGCAACTCTTGGGAAAAAGTATTTAGGTCAGTACCGAATCCACATTGATAAGCTGCAACCTCAATTCCTTCTTTAGCATTAGCCCGCGCACAATCGACTAAATCAGTACCAGATAATTTTGTTGGGGAGGACATAGTTAATATTATTTGTAACTTAAGTAAGGTAGCAAATAGTTGATCGCTGATCATCTGTCTTATGAGATAAACGCGGAGAATCGCGGAGGTAGCGCAGAGGATCGCAGAGGAACCTCCGCGTAACTCTGCGCCACCTCCGCGCCCTCCGCGTTTCAAAATATTTGCTCTCTCTCTCTCTCCAAGTTAGAATCGCATTGGTGGGATTAAGGCAAGTTCATGCAATTGAATGGGGCGGATAGTTTTCGACTTCTTCAGTCAACTTTGCGTCAACGTTGGTCAACGATTGAGTTGTTTGATCATGCTGATGCTGATATTTTGGTGATTCCTTCTCTCAGTATTGACCAGCGTGAACTGATGAAGGTTGAAGGTTGTGAGCATTATGAGGAAAGATTGTTGTTTTCCTTGATTCGTTTGCATAATCCTCGAACTCGGTTAATTTATGTAACTTCTCAGCCTTTGCATCCCAGCATTGTTGATTATTATTTACAATTGTTGCCGGGGATTCCTTTTTCTCACGCTCGCGATCGCTTACTGTTATTGTCTACTTATGATTCTTCTCTTAAGCCTCTGACTCAAAAGATTTTAGAACGTCCTCGGTTGTTAGAGCGGATTCGTCAAGCTTTGAGATTAGAAAAGTCATACATGACGTGTTATAATTCTACCGATTTAGAGGGAGAGTTGTCTTTAAGGTTGGGTGTGCCGTTGTATGCGGCTGCGCCAGATTTACAGATTTGGGGAACTAAGAGTGGTAGCCGGCAAATCTTTGCTGAGAGTGGAGTGCCTTTTCCCGATGGTAGCAATAGTATTTGGCATGAATCAGATTTAGCTGTGGCTTCTGCCCAGTTGTGGGAACGTCAGCCAACTTTAAAGCGGATGGTAGTGAAGCTGAATGAAGGGATTTCTGGTGAAGGTAATGCTTTGCTAGATTTACACCATCTTCATCATGTCGCTCCGCTTATCGGAACTCACAAAGATAGGGTAGCAGCTTTTAGCGATCGCTTGCCGCATCTGCGTTTTCAATCGAAACAAGAAACTTGGGCAAATTTCTCCCACAGAATCACGGAATTAGGGGCGATTGTTGAAGGTTTTGTGGAAGGAGAGGTCAAGTACTCGCCTAGTGTTCAGGGTCGGGTAACACCGAATGGCGATGTCGAAATTCTTTCTACCCATGACCAAATCCTCGGTGGGCCAGATGGTCAGATTTATCTCGGTTGTCGTTTTCCAGCAGCGGAGGATTATCGCCTGAGATTACAGGATTTGGGGTTGAAAGTTGGCAGAAAGTTGGCAGAAAAAGGGGTGTTAGAACGTTTTGGGGTTGATTTTATCGCTGTCCAACAGGAAAATGGCTGGGATTTACAAGCGATTGAAATCAACTTGCGGAAGGGTGGTACGACTCATCCTTTTATGACGCTGAAATTTTTAACCAACGGTCGTTACGATTTATCTACTGGGTTATTTTATAGTCAGCAAGGGCGACCAAAATATTATATGGCTACCGATAACCTGCAAAAAGAACGCTATCAAGGTTTGTTACCAAATGATTTGATGGATATTATTGCTCATCATCGACTGCATTTTGATACCGGAATGGAGACTGGGACGGTGTTTCATCTTATGGGTTGTCTCTCTCAGTTTGGCAAGTTGGGTTTGACTAGTATTGGTGATTCTCCTCAGCAGGCTGAAGAAATTTACCAGAAAGTCGTTAAAGTACTCGATATGGAGACGCGCAGCAGTCATCACGAGATGACCGAGAATAGTCAACATACTTTACCGCTGGCTTGGGGCAGTTAAAATTAAATTAACGACTTTATCCGCGCTTTAGTAGTGTCCCAGCCTAACAACCGCCAGATTCACTGCATTAATCCTGAATGTCAGCGTCCTTATCCGCAAATTTGGGGATGTAAGTTTTGTAGTAGTTGTGGCGCACCTCTGCAACTCAATAATCGCTACGTCCCGCTTCAGCGCTTGGGATCGGGAGGGTTTGCCCAGATTTATACAGTTTGGGATTCGCAAACGCAAACCGAAAAAGTGCTGAAAGTGTTGGTGGAAGCTTCACCCAAAGCCCAGGAATTGTTTGCCCAAGAAGCAGATGTTTTAAGTCACCTGCGACATGCGGGTGTACCTAAAGTTGAGCCTGATGCTTATTTTCATGTAAATATCAATAATCCAGAACCACTACAACTAGCTTGTCTGGTGATGGAAAAAATTCACGGTCATACTTTGGAGGAGGTTTCCGAAAAGCATCCTCAAGGGTGTTCTCAGGAGTGGGTATTCAATTGGCTGACCCAAGCAACCGAAATTTTACAGGAATTACACCGTCGGCAGATCATTCACCGCGACATCAAACCGTCTAATTTAATGTTACGCACTTCTTCGCATCCTGGTGCGGAACGGTTGGTATTAATTGACTTTGGTGGCGCAAAGCAGGTTGCTTCCTCGCCACAAGTGTCTTCTACGCGGTTATTTTCTTCTGGTTACAGTCCGCTAGAACAAATCGCTGGTGGGAATGTGAGTCCGGCGACTGATTTTTATGCTTTAGGTCGGACAATGATTCAAATGCTGACTGGCAAATTTCCACCAGAGTTAGAAGATCCGTCAACAGGTAAGTTACGTTGGCGCAATGGGGTGGATGTCAACCCCCAATTAGCTGATTTACTTGATGAGATGGTACAAGAAGATGTGCGATCGCGTCCAGCTAATGCGTCAACTATTCTTCAACGGTTGGCAAAAATGAATCAGCCGCCAAAGCAGGATTTACTGGCGCAGATTACTCAATCGGCTTGGCAATCTTCTGGAAATGCTTTAGCTAATTCTACCAATGCTATTGGCAACACAACATTTTTCTTTTTTAAGCTAAGTTTCCAAATTGTCAAAGCCTGTGTTGATACAATTTGGGGTATATTTTTGACTGGCATTGGCGCGAGTCTCGGTACAATTGCGGGGTCAATCGCCAATCAATTTGGTTTAGGAGTCCGGGTAACGCAATGGATGTCTCATTTATTACCTCACCTCATCCCTGGAATTAAGATTGCTGCGGGACCAGAAATTATTTTATTTGCCGCAGCAGGTGGCGGTACTGCGTTAGGATTAACCGCAGCAGGTAGTTTTGGTCAACGCCGTCGGTTTGGGATTGGTTCCTTGATGGGAATTATTGGCTATGGTTTTGGCTGGTTAGTGTGGCAAATTACCAGACCCATCAACAGTGGTGAAGGATTGTTGGAATTAATTGTTATTGCCGTAGCTTTTCTCACCTTGAGTTTAGGTCTTCGCAGCCACCAAATAGTCCATGCGGTGATTGCCGCGTCTGGTACAGCCTTTGTCTTTGCGGCTTTAATTAGTTTAGGTTTGTTTCCACCAACTTTATTTTTGACCCCATTGGGTGGATTTGGTTTAGGGTTAAAAGTAGTATTTTTTACTTTGATGGGTGTATTCCTAAGTTTCTTTCTGGCGTTAAGTTATTATATCGTTGTCCCCGGTTTACGCCTTTTAGGCTGGCGCTAGTTTAGAATAGTGATGATTTTGACCGGCAACCCAAAGAGGAAAGACAATATTGCCTTTTAATCCTGAACTTTGCCGTAACGAAAGCGAAGTCGAAAGTAAACTGATTGTGCAATATCTCCTACCCCAGTTAGGATACACTCCTGATACCTGGCATCAAGAAGTTACTTTTGGCAAGATTCGTTTAGACTTCCTCGCCTTTGCCAAACAGGCGATTCCCTTTGTCTTAGATGCCAACTCACCTCTGAGTGTAGTCTTAGAGGCAAAGCATCCTAATCAGAACTTAAATAAGCATACTCGCAGACTCAGAATTTACTTAACAGGATTGAATCTCCGCTATGGAGTGTTAACTAATGGTAAAGAATTCAGAATTTATGAGAGAGTAAAAGACGATATTAAGTTAAGATTTCAATGTTCTGGTAAGGAAATTGATAGTAATATTGAGCAAATAAAAAACTTAATCGGCAGAGATAGCCTCAGACAAAGGCAGTTAACAGATAATATCGAAGCTCAAACACTTCCAATCAAGCAATTGCAACTGGAAACCGCAAATTCTAAAACGAAGAGGCAACATTCAATGAAAACAATAGCTATATACCACAATAAAGGCGGTGTTGGCAAGACAACAGTTGCCGTCAATTTAGCTGCAACCTTTAGAAAACAAGGAAAAAAGGTACTTTTAATTGATTTAGATTCTCAATCAAATACAACATTTGCTACAGGGTTAATTAAATTTCAGTTTGAAGAAGATGATAATTTAAAAGATAAAAATGTTTATCATTTATTAGAATCAGGAGATTTCAACTTTATTCCAGATATCGTTCGCCAATCTCAGTATTTTAATAGCCCCGAAATTGATGTTATCCCGTCACATATTAATTTAATTGAACACCAAGACAGACTTAATAGAATAGCCGCTATCAAAGGTAGATTAGGGGAGCATCCCAGGTTTTATTTTTTTGAAAGAGATAAACCTTTTGTACTACAGAGATTGAATAATTTTGAGAGACGGAAGTAAATCGACCATAGTTTTGAGATAA